>Ga0210394_10002009_pt1 | contig 29542 bp, 22 predicted proteins | sample IncBWC12MmetaG_FD_160121 | JGI IMG/M metagenome (GOLD analysis project Ga0210394, IMG submission 160121) | Forest soil microbial communities from Barre Woods Harvard Forest LTER site, Petersham, Massachusetts, United States - Inc-BW-C-12-M | ecosystem: Environmental > Terrestrial > Soil >... | reverse complement strand
ACCAACGAGCCTTTTCTGCTTCACCAGCGCGAGATCGGGTTCGATGCCGGTGGTGTCGCAATCCATCATGAAGCCGATGGTGCCGGTGGGAGCGAGCACGGAAACCTGCGAATTCTTGTAGCCGAATTTTTCGCCAAGCTCGAGCGCATCGTCCCAGGCTTTGCGTGCGGCGCGCAGCAGGGAAGGCTGCACGTGTTCTTCCTTGATGGGCCGCAAAGCATCGCGGTGCATGCGGATCACGTCAATCATGGCTTCGCGATTGCGCGGATAGCCGCCGAAGGGACCCATGCGTTCGGCGATGCGCGCCGATTGTGCGTAGGATTCGCCGGTCATCAGCGCGGTGATGGCACCGCAGAAATCGCGGCCGCCGTCGGAGTCGTAGGGCAGCGCAAGAGACATGAGCAGGGCGCCCAGGTTGGCGTAACCGATGCCCAGCGGGCGGTAGTCATGCGAATTGCGCGCGATTTTTTCCGTGGGATAGCTGGCGTTGTCCACCAGAATTTCCTGCGCAGTGATGGTCACATCCACCGAGTGGCTGAAGGAGTCAGCGTCGAACTGGCCGTTCGGACCGAGATATTTCATGAGGTTGAGCGAAGCCAGGTTGCACGCCGTGTCGTCCAGGAACATGTACTCCGAGCACGGATTCGAAGCGTAAATGCGGTCGGTGGCCTTGCACGTGTGCCAGCGGTTCACGGTGGTGTCGTACTGCATGCCGGGATCGCCGCAGCGCCAGGCGGAATCCGCCATTTCGCGCAGCAGGTCGCGCGCGCGGAATTTTTCGCAAGGCTTGCCGTCGTTGACGTTGCGGGTCCACCAGTCGCGGTCTTCTTCCACCGCCCGCATGAAATCGTCGGTGACGCGCACGGAGTGGTTGGCGTTCTGGAAAAAGACGGACGTGTAAGCCTCGCCGTCAATCGCCGGATCGTATCCCTGCTCGATCAGCACGTGAGCCTTGCGCTCTTCCTTGGTCTTGGACTGGATGAACTCCATGATGTCCGGGTGTTCGACGTTGAGGATCACCATTTTGGCGGCGCGGCGCGTCTTGCCGCCGCTCTTGATGACGCCGGCGAAGGCGTCGAAGCCCTTCATGAAGCTGACCGGGCCGGAGGCGATGCCGCCTCCCGATAGCGATTCCTTGCTGCCGCGAAGCGTCGAGAAGTTCGTGCCGGTGCCGGAGCCCCATTTGAAAAGCATGCCTTCGGTCTTGGCCAGGTTCATGATGGAGTCCATGTTGTCCTGGACCGAATTGATGAAGCACGCCGAGCACTGCGGCTTGGCTTGCACGCCGACGTTGAACCAAACGGGGGAATTAAAAGCGACTTTCTGCTCGACGAGCAGATGGGTGAGTTCGTCGCGAAAAATGTTTTTGGATTCGGGGGTGGCGAAATAGCCGCCCTCTTCACCCCAGCGAACGATGGTATCCACGACGCGGGCGATCAGCTGGCGCACTGAGGTTTCGCGCTCCGGGGTGTTGGGTTTGCCGTGGAAGTACTTGGAGGCCACGATGTTGGTGGCCGTCATGGACCAGGACTTGGGGACTTCCACGTTTTCCTGGCGGAAGATTACCTGGCCCTTATCATTTCCGATCAGAGCGGTGCGGCGTTCCCACTCAACTTTGTCGAAGGGAGAAACTCGTCCATCGGTGAACCGCCGTTGGAATTCCAGTCCGGTGGCGCGCCGCGTAATTTGATTTGTTTCGGCCATGCTGTTCCATACCGTCCTTGTTTCAGCCATTTTGCCTCCGCGCAGGCAGTGGTGCCATTAGATGTGAGCCGGGGAGCCGTGCGGGAGCAGAACGTTCATTCTACTCCTAAGCGGCGCCCCGAGGGTGATGTGATGTGCACCGTAGCGGTGCACGAAAGTACTGTCTGTGGGGAGCAGCCAGACCTGAGAGCGGCAAGAAACACCGTTCGCGCCGAAAAAAAAGAGACAAAAGCCCAGCTAAGCCGCGCAAGAAAACCAAGGCGCGGTGCTAAGTGGGGTATGGCCCCTCTGAATTTTCGGTTAAACTCGGTCCGGCTCTACGACTGGTTGGGGGCAGCAAGAAACGCTGCGGCCAACAAATGCTCCCCCGAGCTTGGAAGCGCAGTATCGAGGGTTGTGGAAAACTTGTCAAGAAAAATTCATATGGAAACCACAAAATCTTATGCTTACGGTGTCCTAAACGTCTACCTATTGTGGTGGGTGTCCCACACGGACGCACTCTACGGTAGAAGCAGAGGAAGCATCCAAGTAAGAGTATGAAAATTTCCTGCTACAAGATATCGCGAGTGCTGCTGCCCGTTTTGGCAGCGGCGCTCGCCTGCGGCGTGGCGCGCGGATTTCAGGCTGCGGCGAGCGACGCAACGCAAACTGGCGCAGACAGCACCGTAGCCAATGCTGCGGCGCGCAACGCAGTGAGCGATGCGAAACCGGCGCCCGCGAACGCCGAGCACGCGATTGCGAAAATGATTCCATTGAAAGGCATTCCAAAATTCGGCGAGGTGTCACCGCAGCTTTTTCGCGGAGGCCAGCCCTCCAGCGAGGGCCTGGAGTTTCTGGCCGGCTTGGGAGTCGGAATTATCGTGAACTTGCGGCCTGGCGATCATCCGGAGGAAGAAGCGGAGGCGAGAAGACTCGGCATGCGCTACGTTTCCATTCCGTGGCAGTGCTACCACCCGAACGACGCGGCCATGGCGAATTTCCTTACGGTGCTGCGCGAAAATCCTGACAAGAAAATTTTCGTGCACTGCGAGTTGGGGACGGACCGCACCGGCATGTCCATCGCAGCGTACCGGATGAGCGCGCAAGGATGGACGGCTAAAGAGGCGATGACAGAAATGCAGGTCTTTGGATTCTCGAGCTCACACCATCTCACCTGCCGAGGGCTGGCGAACTATGAGCAGGCTTTCCCCAGTGCTTTCAAAAGCCACCTTGAATTCCTGAGTTTGCGTCCGGTGGAACCGGCGCCCGCCAGCGCGCGATAACAGCGAAAATTGCCGTCGCGCCGGCTGTGCGCTCAGTCGAGTGAGATTTCCTTTAGCGGTTACGGATTTTTTTCGACGCATCCCTCGCCATCCTCCTCACCCGCGCCCGGAATCGTGATCCTGGTCGCAGAACTTCGTTCCAAATGGAAGTAGCGACGCAGGAATCCCGCGAGCCTCCCAGCGCGGGATGTGCCGAGGAAAGCAACACCTGGGAATTGACATGAACCGTTCTGCGCTGGAAAAATTCATAATGAGGGGCCATGGCGAATCCAGCAATCGAAATCGAGCATTTGACGAAGGACTACCCGGTGGGGTTCTGGCGGAAAAAAATGCGCCGTTCCCTGGACCATTTGACGCTGCAGGTGGAAGAGGGAGAATCGTTCGGATTCCTGGGTCCGAACGGCGCGGGCAAGACCACTACGATGAAGCTGCTGATGGGCCTGATCTTCCCGACGTCGGGAACCGCGCGCGTGCGCGGGCGCTCGATTAACGAAGTGCGCATGCATCGCGAGATCGGGTACCTGCCGGAGCAGCCATATTTTTACGACTATCTGACGGCGCGGGAGCTGCTGGGATATTTCGCGCGTTTTTTCGGTTACCACGCGGCGGAGCGGAGCGAGCGCGTGACACGCTTTCTCGCTCTGGTGGGCCTGGCAGCGGCGGCGGACGTGCAGCTGCGAAAATTCTCGAAAGGTATGTTGCAGCGCGTGGGCATCGCGCAGGCAATTCTGCACGATCCGCAGGTGGTGTTTCTGGACGAGCCGATGTCGGGCCTGGACCCGGTGGGGCGGCGCGAAGTGCGCGATATCATTCTGGATTTGAAGCGGCAGGGCCGCACGATTTTCTTTTCGACGCACATTCTTTCCGATGCGGAAATGCTCTGCGACCGCGTGGCGGTGCTGGTCGAAGGCAAATTGCGGGGGATTGGTTCGCCGGGGGAAATTGTGTCCATGGAAGTACAAGGCATGGAAATTCTGTTCGAGCTGGGCAAGGAACAGGCGCTGCCGCCGAATATCGCGGCGCGCGCGAAAAATATCGGCAACCGCTATCGGATTGAAGTGGCGGAAAAGGAACTTTACGCGGTGCTGGAACAATTGCGCGGCTGCGCGGGGCGCATTCTTTCCGTGGCGCCGCTGCGGCCGTCGCTGGAGGATTATTTTTTCAATCTGGTGGGGCGGCAAAAGTCGCAGGTGCCCCCGACGGAAGTGGGTGTGCGATGAGCGCGATAGCGGGCGTCGTGGCCATCAATACGTTTCGCGAAGCGGTGCGGGACCGCGTGCTGTACAACCTGATATTTTTCGCGCTGATGATGATCGGCGCGGCGATCCTGGTGGGGCAGATTTCGATCGGGATCGAGCGGATGGTGATCATCAACCTGGGGCTTTCGGCGATTTCGGTTTTTGGAATCATCATGGCGATTTTTATCGGCGTGGGGCTGGTGTACAAGGAGATGGAAAAGCGCACGCTGTACAGCCTGCTAGCGAAACCGATTCGCCGCTGGGAATTCCTGGTGGGGAAATTTGGCGGCCTGCTGCTGACGCTGGTGGTGAACACTGCGCTGATGACGCTGGGACTGGGGGCGGCGCTGTTCTGCGTCAGCGGGAGATTCGAGCGGACGGACTTGACCATTCTGGTGGCGGTTTATTTTATTTTGCTGGAGCTGGCGCTGGTGACGGCGCTGGCGCTGCTGTTTTCCTGCTTTACCAGCCCCATGCTTTCGACTCTGTACACATTGGGAATTTACGTCGCGGGGGTTTTCGCGCCGGGCATACTGGGCGTCAGCCAGTTCACACAGAACTGGGCGCTCCGGGCCATCACGCGCTTCGTATACTACTTGCTGCCTAATTTTCACGATTTCGGTGCGATCGCCGCGGCGGCGCACGGCGACGCGGTGCCACTGGGACTGATCTGGCACAACACGCTGTACGCGGCGCTGTATGTGGCTCTGATCCTGGTGGCCGCCTCGGCGGTGTTTTCCGGGCGCAATCTGAAATGAGCCGGCGCAGCCACAACCGAAGCCACACGCGAGCGATGTGGCTGGCGCTGGTGGCCGTGCCGGTGTTGCTCGCCGTATGCGCGGCGCTGCAGGTGCGTATTGACGCCGAGACGCGCTTGCTGAACCAGGGCCATGAAGAGTTACTCCTGCGTTCCGGCTGGCTGCTGAAGAAACTCAGTCTGGGATACGAGCCGCTGCTTGCGGACGTCTACTGGACGCGCGTGGTGCAATATTACGGCGCAAGGGCGCGCAAACCCGGCGCGACTTTCGAATCACTGTGGCCATTGCTGGACATCACCACTACGCTGGATCCCAGGTTGATGATTGCCTACCGTTTCGGAGCGGTGTTTCTGTCGGAGCGGCCACCGGTTGGTCCCGGACGCGCGGATCTGGCGGTGGACCTGGTCAAGCGGGGCATCGCGGAAAATCCGGATGAATGGCGGCTCTATCAGGACCTGGGATTCCTCTATTCGATCCATCTGAAGGATTACCAAAAAGCCGCCGACGCATATTTGGAAGGCAGCAAGAATCCGCACGCTCAGATATGGATGAAAGTGATGGCCGCGCGCGTGGCGGAATCGGGCAACGCGTTGGAAACTTCACGGCTGATCTGGATCGAAGTGTACGCGAACACCAAGGACGAACTGATCCGCCGCAGGGCCATGCAGCACATCCAATCGCTGGACGCGGCACTGGGCCTGAAGCATTTGAACGAAAGCTCCGAAGACTACTGGAGAAAATTTGGCCGCTTCCCGACTTCGCTGCAAGAGCTGCGGGATGCGGGATTGGTCGGAGGCACTCTGCAGGATCCGGCGGGCTACCCCTACGTGATGGGCGCGAACGGAGTGCCGCAACTGAATCCGAAAAGTCCGATCGTGTTGGACCCCGACCAGGGACCTGACAAACTTCGTTAGCGCGGCTACGGGCGCCAGCCAGAATGCGTGAGAACTGCAAAATCGGTACTTCGGCGGCAAAAGCCGCGACCTAGGAAGATTCTCGAGTTCTCGCACACACTCGGAAGCCTTGCCTTCCCGGGTAAGTGACTCGCGAAATGATTTCTATTCGTAGCGCAGGGCTTCCACAGGATTGAGGCGCGCGGCTTTGGTGGCGGGCCAGACGCCGAAGATGAGGCCGATGCTGACCGAGACCGTGAAACCGATGACGATGGCCCAAGCAGGCACGACGGCTTTCAGCGAACTGACCACGGGAATCAGGAAGACGATGGCGCTGCCGACGATAATGCCGATGATGCCGCCGGTTCCCGTCAGGGTCATGGCTTCGAACAGGAATTGCCAGGTGATGTCGCGGCTGCGCGCGCCGATGGCTTTGCGCACGCCGATTTCGCGAGTGCGCTCGGTGACGGACACCAGCATGATGTTCATCACGCCCATGCCGCCGATAAGCAAGCCAATGGAACTGAGGACCACGACGACGAGCACGACGCCGCCAATGATGTCGTTGAATTTCTGAACGACTTCCACCTGGGTTTGAATGGCGAAAGTGTCAGGCTTATCGTAGGGAACTTCCCGCCGCCGGCGCAGAACTTCGCGGAGCTGATCCACCGCGGCGTCCAGTTTGCCGGAATACGCGAGAAAGCGATAAGCGATCTCGTAGCTGCCGGGATAGAGCTTCATAAAAGTGTAATAGGGGATGACGGTGCGGCGATCTTCATCGTCCGTGCCGAAACCATTGGCAGGCTTTTCGAAGACTCCCACCACCAGGTAGGTCGAACCATCCACCAGGATTTGCTTGCCCAAGGCGTCGTCGATGCTGGGAAAAAAAGCGGTGGCGACATTCTCGCCAATGACCACGACATTTTCGCGATGCTCGTTTTCGGCTTCGGTAAAAAAGCGCCCGGCTTTCATGGTGGCGTTGGAATAGACGGCGAGATAGGCCGGGAAAGTGCCGCGAAAATCGGTGCCCTCGATCTGGTTGCCCTGATAACGCGCGGTGTGCGCCAGCTGCCACGTGAATGCGGAGACGGCGATTTCCTTGATGGCGGGACAAAGCTGGCGGATGGCCATCGCGTCTTCCAGAGTGAGCGGCTTGCGCAGCTTCTCGTCCTTCGGCCGACGGCCGTTTTGCGGACCTTGATCGAAGCGTGAGACGAACGCCGTGTCGATTCCTTCCGATACGATTTCGTCCTGGATGGTCTGGCGAAATCCTTGCACCAAGCCGACGACAAGAATAATCAGCGCAACGCCGATCATCACGCCGAGGATGGCGAGGAAGCTGCGGAGCTTGTGCGCGCGAACCGTGTCCAGCGCGAGGTGCAGATTTTCGCGAAAATCACTTTGCATCGACTTGTCCTAATTCTCCGCCCGCAGAGCTTCGATCGGGTCCAGCCTCGCCGCGCGCATCGCCGGATAAATTCCGAAAAACAGGCCGACGGCGGTGGAAAGAACCAGCGCAACGAGTATGGAAAAAAATGGCGTGGAAATCGGTATCGGCGAAAGCACACGCACCAGCTGGCTGATAGCCACCGCGGCGACCACTCCGAGAAATCCGCCCAGTCCGGCCAGCACGGATGATTCCACCAGAAATTGCAGGATGATGTGGCGACGGCGCGCGCCGAGCGATTTGCGCAAACCGATTTCGCGGGTGCGCTCGGTGACGCTGGCGAGCATGATGTTCATGATCACCACTCCGCCGACTACCAGGAATACCGAAGTGATCCAGATGGCGATGCCGAAGGCGCTGCCGGTGATGCGGTTCCACAAACCCATGATCGAGGTGGGGGCGATGATCGCGAAATTATCCTCGGTCTGATATGGCACGTGGCGCCGCGAACGCAGAATCACGCGAGCCTCGTCTTGCGCGGCATCCATCCATTCCGGGCCGCGGGCCTGGACGAAAAATCCGATGGAATCCTGCGCCGTGAGCCATTCCTTGCGATAGGTGCCTAGTGGAATCATTACGAAATTATCCTGCGGCTGGCCCAAGACGTTACCCTTGGGCGTGGCTACACCGACGATCACATACTGGCCCTGGCCCGCGCGAATTTCCTTTCCTACCGGATCTACGCCAGGAAATATTTTATTGGCGACGTCCGCGCCGATGACGCAAACCCCGGCGCGATGATCTTCGTCAATTTCGGTGAGCAGCCGGCCATTGGAGACGTCAATATCGCGGATGGAAGCGAAAGTGGGAGTGGCACCGATGATGGATACGTCCTCGCTCAGGTCGTTGCCGTGGCGCACGTCGGCGAAGGTGTTCTGTTCTCCCGCGATGGTGTCGGCCAGCTTCATTCCATTGCGCAGAGCTTCCAGATCTTCCATGCCGAGCGGCGGGCGTTTGCGGGCTTGGTACCACTCCTGCGCGTTGGTGACGATGCCGATGCGGTCTATCACGAAAGCGTTGGCGCCCAGGTTGGCCACTTTATCGGCAACGTAGACGTTGAGACCGTTGAGAACGGAGATGACGGCGACCAGAGTGGTGACGGCCAGGATCACGCCCAGCAACGTCAGGAATGTGCGCAACTTATGCGCGCGCAGGGTGTCCAGCGCGATCCAGATGGTTTCGCGCAGGGCGGCGAGCGTCTGCCGGGCTTCGGATAGGGACTTGGGGGACTGCATCGCTGTCACTATATTAGACGGATATGAGCCGGGAAAAACTTCAGATTACGGATAATTTTTTGGCGCTGCGAATGCGGAGAAGGGGGGCAGCAACGGAGGTTACTGCCAGCCGTTTCGCCGCAAGATTCGGGTAGAATCGAAGCTGCAGCCGATCTTATGGAGTCGAACATTTCACTCACGGGCACTTCCCACATGGCGAAAGGACTTACGGCATCGAGTCTGGCTGCGGCGCTGGCGCTGGCGAGCTTGGCGGGCGCTTCCGGCAAGACGATTCCCAGCCTTACCGGGAATCCGGGCACATCGCGCGGCGCTCAAGCGGGCGGCCAGGAGGCAAGCCCAATCGGGACTGTGCGGCCTCCTTCGGACGCCGAGATTGCGGCTCGCGCCAAGGTGCTGCTGGAGCACCAGCACAACAACGACGAAGCGCTCGAGCAGTATGAGCGCGTCGAGCATCATGTGGATCGCACCGGAGGCGCCACGCCGAGGGTGCTCGACGACAAGACCTATCGCGTGGTGCCCACAGGTACCGGCACGATGAAGCTGCTGCTGAAGGATGGCGATCGAGCGGTGGATCCGGCGGAATACCGCAAGCAGCTGGTCGCATGGAAAGAGCTGCTGGAGCTGATGCTGAAGCCCGAAGATTCCAGGACCAAATCAGCGTATGCCAAATGGCAAAAGCACAAAACGGATCGCACGGAGCTGGTGGCCGCGGCGGTGGATGCTTTCGTGACGAAATGGGACGGGCAGGAGATGCGCAATGGGCGCTTGTGCGATATCTATGATCTCCAGCCGAATGCAAATTTTCACCCGCGCTCGCTTGTGCAGGATATTCTGACGCGCGTCACCGCGAAAATTTGGGTGGACCGCGACGCCAATCAGTTATCGCGCGGGGAAGCGCATGTGATGCGCGACATTTCGTTTGGCGGCGGGATTCTGGGAAAACTCTATCACGGCGGCGTGTTTTATATGGAGCAGGAACAGGTCGCTCCGGGAATCTGGGAGGCCACGCGCTATCAATACGATTTCACAGCGCGTAAATTCCTGTTCACGTTCGAACAGCACCAGTACATCGAAGCGCGCCAATATCGCCAGGTAGGGCCGCCCAAGCAAGCCCTGGCGCTAGCCCAGAGCGAACTGGCCGGCGGCAAAGCGCCGTACGGCGACCCGTAACTCTTCGGTCCATCCGCGATTCAGCCTGATAGAAATGGGCGCACAATAGTCCTAGTGCGGCTCTGCACCCCTGTGTCCAATTGAAATTCGGCGTCTGAGGATTTTGCTGCTCCGAGCTTGCTGGCCATTCAAGGAGGCATCATGGATAGGCGAACGCTGCTTTTTGTCGCGGTATGGGCTCTTCCAGCGGCTGCACTGGTGCCCGGTCTGGCGCGTGCGCAAGCCAGTCCTGCCGGCGCAACGGCTCCCGCGGGGGACGCAACCACACCGGCGGCTCCGGCTCAGTCGAACGCGAACGCCACAACTGCGACAACTGCTACGACAGCGCCCGCGCCGGCAAAAAAAGTGTGGACCAACGAAGACATGAGCGACGTGCACAAAAATTCCGTGATTTCCACGTTTTCAGGAACGAGCAGCAAGCCAGCTCGCGCCAAGCCCGCGGGAAGCGCCAAGGGTGGCAAGGACGCAAAGCCGTATCAGGACCAAATCTTGAAACTGCAGGCGAAACTGCCGCCGCTCGACGAGCAGATCGCCGAATTGCAGGCGACGCTGAATGGCGCGACCGTAAATTCCACGCGGCACTACAGCGGCACAAAGATTGACGATTGGCACGAGGAGTTGGTGCACCTGCAAAAAGAACGCGACGACATTTCTACGAAGATCAGTGCGCTGCAGGACGAAGCGCGGCGCAACGGCGTGCCGCCGAATCAAATTCCGGAGTAAAAAAATAGGCAGGTCCCAGTCTCGCGACGGGGACCCGCCCTGGCAAACCGATTGCGCTAGTGCGCGGCGGCGGCGACTTCCTTTTCGATGGGAGCGCCGACCAGATTACCCCACTCGGTCCAGGAACCGTCGTAATTCTTCACGTTGCCGAACCCCAGCAAATATTTCAGCACGAACCAGGTGTGCGAGCTGCGTTCGCCGATGCGGCAGTAGGCGATCACCTCTTCGGCGCCGTCGATTCCCTTCTTGCCGTAGAGCTCCTTCAAAGCATCCGCGGATTTGAAAGTGCCGTCTTCATTGGCGGCCTGCGCCCAGGGAATACTTGCCGCGCCCGGGATATGGCCGGCGCGCTGCGCGGTTTCGGAAAGTCCCGGAGGCGCGAGAATCTTTCCCGTGAATTCATCGACGGAGCGGACGTCCACCAGCTGCGCGGCCTTCTTCTTGTCGAGGAAGGCGTAAACATCTTCCTTGCGGGCGCGAATGGATTCATCGGGACCGGTCGCGTGGTAGCTGGCGGCGGTTATTTTAGGCGCGTCCGTGGTAAGCGGGCGCTTTTCTTCCACCCACTTCTTGCGGCCGCCGTTGATCAGGCGAACGTCCTTGTGGCCGTAGTATTTTACTTGCCAGAAGGCGTAGGCGGCGAACCAGTTGTTGTTGTCACCATAGAGCAGGATGGTGGTGTCGTTGGAAATGCCGGAAGCGCCGAGCAACTTTTCCAGAGCCGGCTTGTCAATCAGGTCGCGGCGAATGTTGTCTTGCAGCTGCGATTGCCAGTTCCAGCCTACGGCGCCGGGAATGTGGCCCTGGTCGTAGGCGGTGGTGTCCACATCCACTTCGACCAGGCGGACCTTCGGATCGTGCAGATGGTCGGCCGCCCACTGGGTGGTCACCAGAACTTCGGGGTGCTTGTAGTCAGTCATTGGCTGTCTCCTCGTTGTCAGTCATTCTTGGTAATCAGACGCTCGCTGCTCGAAACGTTGCAAAAAATCCGGGCATAAAACAAAAAACCCACCTGCCTTGAGAACCTCTGGCGGTGGGTCGGCAATTTCTGGGCTAGATTGCGGTTCTTAGCTGCCTAGCCTCCCTGCGCCAGAAGACACACCTGCGCAACACATACAACAACAGCAGGTTGTGCAGCACTGGCAGCAGATTTGCATGAATTGAGGTTACACCTGAACCGCGGGGATGGCAATGGATTCTGTGGGCGAAGAGAGCACGAATATCTAGCGGTCCGCTTTGCAAATACTTGAGTTGGCCAGCCGATGCGCTCAGCCGACACACAGCTCACCCATGCTAGTCTTTTGCCTTGAAACGAGGGTTTATGCCCGAAATCGATTTCACGTTCCCGCACACTTACGAAATCGAAGAGATGCGCGAGTTGCCCGGAGCAGGGAAACCCATTTTACCGATAATTTTCTTTCCGCCACCGGAAAATAGGCCGGAGCACGATGGTCTGTGGCTGACCGTGAGCGCTGCAAATGGCAGAACTTGGATAGGCGTGTTCCAATTCGGCTATTCGGCGCCTCCGGCCTTTTCGCGCGTCGCGAGCTCACCCGACCCAAATCGCTTCTGCGTTATAGCAAACGGCGCCGGATACGTCGTAAAAGCAGAAAAGCCCGAAGCTTGGGAAAAGATACCAGTCACACCCGTGCTGGATGTTCGAGCTGTTCCAGAGCAAGGACTCTTGGTCTTCTCGGACTTCACAGGCCTGGCCGCATTCGATAGGAACGGACTCGCTTGGCGCAGCCCGAGAGTTTGCCGGGACGGACTGAAGATTAGAAACATCAGTCGCGAAAGCATAGAAGGCACCGGCTGTGATCCGACGAGCTCTCGCGAGTCGCGCTTCATCGTTGACCTAAAAACCGGCCGCTCCTTGCTCCGACCGCCCTTGTCAACCGACGGCAAGACCGTGTGCTAGATCCAGGCCGTACGGAGTACGCGTTCTGAACACTGCTCAGTTGGTGTCCAAGCATTCACGCGACAGAGTGTTCCGATTATGGTCAATTGGACACCTTCCTGCTGGCGCGGCTTGACCTGATGGCAGGTTCATATACAGTTGAGTTCCCTTCCGAAAACCGGCACTTCGCTGCAGGCTGCTCCCTTTTGACCCTCAGGGTCGTGTCCGGAATCGAGTGCCCTTCCCAGACTGGTGTTAGATGAAGACGAAGTCTCTGTGTACTTGCGGGACGCCGCCCGCGTGCGGGTCTGCCGCTTCGGCGTCGCTCTCCGTGCGTTCGGTCCTCGAACGCCGCACGTTCCTTTGCCCGAGGAAGAGGCTGGCCACCGTGATCATCATTTATCGAGGCGCAGCTAACAGGTTTAGATCCGTTGGCCAGGGTGAAGCCGGGTAATGGAACAGCTTGCCAAGGCCGCAAACGCCCAGGTCGCTCTCGATCCTGTGGATAAGCGCAGCACTCCGCGCTACCCGTTTTCAACGGGCGGCGAAGCATTTGACGTTCAGGCCAACGTACGGATCACGGGCCGGCTCTCGGACATCGGCCGGAACGGTTGCTATATGGACACGATCAGCCCGTTTGCCGTAAACGCCGCGGTTGCTTTGACGGTCACGAAGGAGGGCCGAACATTCAAAACCAAGGCCAAAGTCGTCTATTCGCTGACGGGGATGGGCATGGGCATGATGTTTACGACGACCGAGCCCGATCAGGTCCGCTTGCTGGAAGCGTGGCTGAACGAACTGAGCACTGGAATTCACATAGAGCTCGGACCGGATCCGGCTGCGCTCGATGCGCCGGCACCGGAGGCGCCCAGCGAAGCTGCTGCAGGCGCCGATCAGGAGCTGCGAGATATCGTTCGCGAACTAATCGTTTTGCTGAACCGCAAGAGCATGGTGGGCGATGCCGAAGCGATGGCCATGATGCGAAAACTCTCGAAGTGATGGGAGCTGACTCACAGGAAGCGAGATCCGCTTCCTACGCGAGCTTACATTAGGTGATGGGCTTCAACGTGCCGTCGCTCGATTCCAGTTCGATGCGCAAGAGCCAGTCGAAGTGGAATTTTTCCGCGGCGAGCCACTTTTCCATCTGCTCGCGGCCCGGGGCGTCGAACTCCACGAGCATTTTTCCTTCCTGCATGTTGACGAGCACGCGGCGCGCGGTGACTTCCCGGGCGGCGTGCACGCGGCGCGCGAGTTCTTCGGCGCCCTGGCGCGTGAGGCAGGCCAGCGTGTGTTGCGAGAGGTAACGAGGCATTCCGGCTCCTGTTCCGCTAGAATGAGCGGCCACGAATACAACCAAACCAATATAACGCGAGCGGAGAAAAATCGAATGCCTGAGATGCGCACGGCTCACCCCTACTTCGTCTACGAAGCGATTCATGCGCAGCCGGAATTGATCGCACGGGTGCTGGCGCAGCGCGCGGTGATCGATCGCGCGGCGGACGCCGTGGCGCAGAAAGAGCGCATCACTTTCGTGGGGATTGGAACTTCGCTGCACGCGGCGCGCGTGGCGGAGAGCTGGATGCGGGAATTCAGCGGCGGGCGCCTGTTAGCGCACTGTGAACAATCCTTCGAGCTGGTGCATCACCCGATTGCATTTGGCGCCGGCGACGCGGTGATCGTGATTACTCATACTGGCACCACCACGGCGTCCTGCGAAGCGTTGCGCATGGCGCGCGCGGCTGGAGCGCGGACGGTCGCGATCACCGGCCAGATGGGCGGACCGAGCAGTGGCGATGGGGTGCGCGGCGCCGATTTTCATATCCAAACGTGCGAGCAGGAAGTGGCCTTTGCTTACACGAAGAGCTACACCACCGCGCTTGCGGTGCTGGCGCTGCTGATCGCGCGAGTGGTCGAGCGAAAAGGATCGCTCGCGGGAGCGCCGCCGCACGGAGCTCTGGACTGCGTGCCGGATTTGCTGCGCGACGCGCTGCAACTCGAGCCGGCCGCGCGCGAACTGGCTCAGCGCGTCGCGGCGCTGGCGCGCATCGAGATTTTCGGCTCCGGCGCGGCTTGGGCCACGGCCAGCGAAGCGGCGCTAAAAATTAAAGAGGCTTGCTACATCGCGGCGGAGGGATTTGAAACCGAGGAAATTCTGCACGGGCCGTTTTCGGAGACGGATGCGCGCGGGTCGCTCGTCGGACTGTTTACGGGCGGCGCGACGGACGAGCGCGGGCGGCAGATTTTGCGCGCCGCGGGAGAATTGAAAATGTCGCGCGCGGCGATTACCGTGCCATCGGCGAATCACGATTTGTCCGCGGAGCAAATTCTGCAGGTTCCCGAAGCGCCGGAATGGCTGGCGGCATTCGTGCACCTGATTCCGCTGCAGCTGCTCACATATTTTCTGGCGCTAGAGCGTGCTGTCAGCCCCGATAGCGGCCGCATGGAGCAGCCGGCGCACGCGGCTGCGAGTAAGCACTACAAGTATTGAGCCGCCTTTGCCCGGCTATTCGCCTGTCCCGGCGAACAGGAGTTCCTCTTCGACTACACCTGTTCGGCGCGCGCCTGTGCAACTTGTGCGCACGCCGTAAAATCGCATGCAGAGTCATCGAGGGGTGCCCCATGAGACGTTTTTTCCTCATTCTGCTGTGCGCCGCGCTGCTGGCGTTTGCCACCGCCGCGCATGACGACGGAGGAATGGGAACGCTGGCCGGAACGGTGATCGGAACGAATGGCAAACCGGTCGTGGGCGCGCGAGTCACATCGCAGAATGCGGGCGGCGACCATCCCCAGCTGACCACTACCAATCAGCAAGGACGATTTTTCTTTCCGGATCTGCAGCACGGCTACTACGACGCGCGCGCGTACCACGATGGCGCGTGGAGCGAGTGGAAACACAACGTCGAAGTGAGCACCGGCAAGCAGACCGAGCTCCTATTGCGCTTGTCTACGAAATCTTCGTCGTCGAAATAATCGGGTGTGTTCGCCTGTCCCCGCGAACAGGAGTTCCTAATCAAGAACATTCGGCCGTGGGACCCGGACGCCGTGCGGAAGGCCCGCGTAAGATTGCATTTAGAAACATTGTGGGGTGCACTATGAAACGAAATGTCCTGGATCTTCTGGTGCTCGCGTCGCTGGCGTTGTTGATGTCGTTGACTTTCGGCGCAGCGGCGGCTCGGGCTCAATTCGCGAGAGGCTTGGGCACGGTGACGGGAACGGTGCTGGACGCCAACGGCAAGCCGGTGGCCGAAGCGAGTGTGACGATTCAGACTTCGGACGGACTGAGGCCCCACGCCACGCACACCGATTCCAGCGGGCATTACGAATTCGCGCGATACGATGCTGGACAATACGATCTGCGGGCGTACTCGAAAGGCCAATTTTCCGATTGGAGCAAGCACATCGTCATCCGCCCAAAGAAAACCACGGAGGTGACGCTGCGCATGCCGCCGGAAAGCACCGAGAAGGTGAACGTCACGAGCAATCCGTAAAATACTGCCGGCGCTTTGCGGCCCCTTGGCTGTGGGGCACGGCCGCTCATTTTGGATTCCGCTTAACTGTTTTACTCGTGGCGCAGCGCAATCATCGGGTCCACGCGCATCGCGCGGCGCGCGGGGATGTAGCATGCCAGGATTGCGACGCAGGTTAACAGGGCCGAGACAGCGAGGAACGTTCCTGGATCGCTCGCGCTAACGCCGTAGAGCAGGTGCGAGAAGCTTGACAGCAGTCGCGCGAGAATGAGCGCGGTCGCGGCTCCCATTGCGACGCCAGCCAAAGCTAGGCGAAGGCCCTGTCCGATCACCATGCGAAAGACGTCGCGCCTCTCCGCACCAAGCGCCATGCGAATTCCAATTTCGTGCACACGCTGGATCACCGAATAGGAAATCACGCCGTAGATTCCGATCGAAGCCAGCAGCAACGCCAGGCCCGCGAACACGCCGAGCAGGATCATGGGAAATCGTTGCGCTGCGAGAGACTGCGAAAGAGCCTCCTGCATGATCTGGACTCCATAAACCGTCTGGTCGTCACTGGCGCCGTAAACCGCCGCTTTGATTGCGGGCATCACGGCCGCTGGATCGAGCGCTGTGCTCACCACCACCGTCAGTCTCCGATAGAAGATCGGCGCCCAGTCGTCCGGTACTTGGTTCAGGGAAGCGTAGATCTGATTTTGGGTGTACGCCTCGCGCTCATCCAGTCCCCAATGCCTGACGTGTTCCACCACGCCGATTATCCGGACGGGACCCCAATGCGGAATGGTCATGGCTTGACCGACGGGGTCGGTGTCCGGGAAATAAGCGTGCGCCATCACGCTATCGATCAGGATGACCGGCTGGGACCCGGCGGTGTCTGCCGGGGAGAAATACCGTCCTCCCAGGAGCGGTATTTCCATGGTGCGCAGGTAGTCCGGTCCCGTCCAATAGAAGAGCGCGCGCGGCGCCTCCGCGCTCGCTGCGGATTGTTGCGAACCGACCAAGAACGGTCCGATATTTTGGTGCGCACTTAATGGAGACAGGACGGTAAGTTCCGCCGCCTTCACGCCGCGAATATTGCGAATGCGCTCAATCAACTGCTGGTAGGCAATGCGCATGCCAGAAGTACTTTTGGTCGCCGAAGCTGAAAGCCCCACGTTGAAGGCGATTAGGTGCCGCGCGTCGAATCCGGGATTGACCTCCCATAACCGGCGAATGGTGCGGAACAGCAGGCCTGCGCCAACCAGCAAAACCAAGGTCAGCGCCATTTGGACGATCACGAGAGTGTCTTGCGCGCGATGATGCGCCCTCGTCGAGCCGCGGCCTGCTTCCTGCAGCGAGGCTTGCGGGTCAGCGTTTGAACTCTTCAGCGCGGGCGCGAGACCAAACAGAATTCCAGCCGCGACGGAGACAACCAGCACGAACAAGAGAACGGCGAGATTCACGCCGATGTTTTCACTGCGCGGCAAGCTGCCCGGCACCGCCGCGAGCACCGGACGGACTCCCCACTTCGCCAACACGAGGCCCAGCGTTCCGCCTGCGAGCGAAAGCAGCACGCTTTCCGTCACTAACTGCCGCACGATACGCGCGCCACTGGCACCCAGCGCCGCGCGAATGGCAAATTCGCGCGTGCGAGCCGCCGAGCGCGCGAGCAAGAGGTTCGCGACGTTCGCGCAGGCGATCAGCAGGACTACACCCACAGCCCCCAGCAGCAATAGGAGCGTTCGGCTGACGTCTTCGACGAGTTCGTGCTGGAGGGGCTTGACGCTCGCTCCCAGGCCTCGATCCGCGGAGGGATAGACCGCAGCCAGGCGCTCCTGGATCGCGCTCACCTCCGCGTCCGACTGAGCGACGTTCACTCCAGGCTTCAGGCGCGCAATACAGAGGATCGGGTGGATGGTACGGTCAGCGTAAATCAGTGGATCGCCCTGTCCGAGCGGCGTGTACACGTCCGCGTCGTCTCCCTCAAGACGAAAGTCCGAGGGGAGCACTCCGACAATCGTGTAGTCCACCCCGTCTAAAGTCACGGACTGGCCTAAGACGTCGGCGCCGCCGGCGAAGCGATTTCTCCATAAACGGTTGCTGATGATGACCGCTCGCGGGCCGCCGTGCTTATCTTCCTCCGGGGAAAATTCACGGCCGAGGATTGGTCGTACGCCCAGAGTGATGAGAAAGCCCGAGGAGATTTCCTTGCCGTTCAGATGCTCGGGCGATCCGGGATTGGTCAGATCACGGTCCTGCCAATCGAACGCCGTCATTTGTTGGAACGAGCGAGCATTGCGCTGCCAATCGAGAAAGTCAGGGTAGGAGACCGAGATGACGTGCTGAAGCTTCTGATTGTACTGCCACACCATGACGAGCCTTCCGGGCTCGCTGTATGGCAACGGGGTCAGAAGTACGCCCTGCACCACGCTGAAGATGGCGGTGTTGGCGCCGATGCCCAGCGCTAGAGTGAGAATCGCGACCGCAGCGAAGCCAGGGTTTTTGCGAAGGATGCGCAGGCCATAGCGCACGTCCGCGTAGCAGGATTCCAGCCAGAAGCCGCGGCGTTGTTCGCGGCAGTTTTCTTTCACGCCTTCCAGCGCGCCCAGCTGCAGCACGGCTTGGCGGCGCGCTTCTTCGCGCGGCAGGCCTGCGGCAATGTTCGCAGCGGTTTGCCGCTCGATATGGAAACGCAGCTCGTCGTCCATCTCCTCGTCAAAATGTTCTCTCAAGCGAGTCCACCTTCGCCAGAACTTCATGGCCCACTGCTTTCATCCGAAGCGTTGCTCACTCGTGCCGCAGCGCCACCATCGGGTCCACGCGCATCGCGCGGCTGGCTGGAATCCACGCGGATAGGAATGCGACCAAGAGCAGGACGGCGACGGCAACGGCGACGGGCCGAGGATCGCGCGCAGAAACTTGAAACAGCAGCGATCGCAACAGGCGGGAAGCAAACCAGCTGGCGATCAATCCGCTAACAGCTCCAGCCACAAACGAGCGAGCGACCCTGCCGAGAACCATTTTCAGTATGGATTGCGGCGTCGCGCCGAGCGCCATGCGCACGCCGATTTCCTGCGTTCGTTGCGCCACCAGAAATCCCACCACACCGTAAATTCCCACGGCGGCGAGCAACATTCCCATGCCGGCAAAAAGCGCGAGTAGTGCGGCGTTGAACCGGGGACGCTGCGAAAGCTTGCCGAGACGCTGCGGCATGGTTTCAATCGCGACAGGCAGCGCGGGGTCCAGGGCCGCAGTTTCGGAGCGGAGCCAATCCGCCATCGTGCGCGGATCGAGAGGAGTGCGCAGAATCACAAAGGCCGAGCGAAAATGCTGGCTGTCTTCGTTCTTCCACGGAATATAGAACTCCGGGTCAGCCCGCTCTTCGATGCCGTTGTTTTTCACGTTCGCTGCAATGCCAACGACCGTTCGCCAAGGGCCCGCCAGCCCGAAGCGCATGGTTTTTCCCATAGCGTCGCCGGACGGAAAAAGCCTGCGTGCTAGCGAGTCGCTCAAAATGATGGAGTGCTGGCTCGGAGCCTGATCGTCTTGGGTGAATTCGCGGCCGCGAAGGATCGCAATTCCTAGCGCGGCGAAATACCCCGGCGTCACCGCGCGCCATGCGACCATTCCACCGGTTCCGTAGGTGGGCCCCGGACGACCGGTAACTTCGATTGCCGAATAGATCGTCGAACGCATCGCGCCGGATGGAGGAAGCGTATCGCTCAGGGCGACGGCGGTGGCGCCGGGCAGGCGTTGGAGCCGCGCAAGAAGTTCATCGAAGAATGCGATTTGCTGCGGCGCGGCGGGATATCGATAGACGCCGAGTGAAATCGATTCGGCGAGAACGTTTTGGGCGCCCAGTCCCAAAGGAGCGCTCTGTAAATTCCAAAGGCTGCGCAGGAGCAGGCCCGCGCCGGTCAGTAAAGTGAGAGAAATCGCGATTTGCGCGGCGACCAGCGTTTCGCGGAGGACGCCGCGCGCGGTGGAGCGAGCTTCCTTGCCGCAAAGCATTTCCGGCGACGGAGGACCGAGCGACGGAGCGAGTCCGAAGAAAATTCCCGACATGCACGAAATCGCAAGCGTGAAAAAAATCACGCGCCAATCCAGTCCGGCCTGGCGGAGGTGCGGAATTCCCTGTGGGGCGACGGCTACAAACGCGCGCAAGAAAGCGTAAGCGACCAGGCAGCCGCCAGCGCCGCCCAAAATTGCCAGTAACAGGCTTTCCGTCAATCTTTGACGCAGTAGGCGCGCAGGAGTTGCGCCCAACGCGGCACGCACGGCTAATTCCCGTTGCCGGGCCGAGGCGCGCGCGAGCAGCAGGTTTGCGACGTTGGTGCAGGCAATCAACAGGACCGCGAGCACCGCGCCAAAAAGAATCCAGGACGCAAGCCGCGCGTCTTCCATTTGGCCGTCGCGCAGCGAGCGGACGGACAGATGGACCTCGCTGCGAAACTGCGGGGGCGCCGCTTCGAGCGCCTGCTCGAAAAGCGGCTGCAATGCAGCAGCTGACTGGGCTACGGTGATGCCGGGCTTCAGACGCGCAAACGTTCTCAAGACGGGAACAGAGCGGCGCTGAAATGCTTCATCCAGAGCTTCGGGGAGCAGAATGTCGGTGCGCAGAAGAGTGGGCATCTCGAAATCGGCAGGCAGAACGCCAACGATGGTCGCGGGAAGGCCGTTCAGCGAGATGGTCTTTGCGACCACGCCGGGATCACCGCCAAACCGGCTGCGCCACAAGCCGTAGGAGATCAGCGCGGCGGGCGGCGCGTTGGGGCGATCTTCGTCCGGCGAGAAATTGCGCCCCAGGATTGGCTGGACGCCGAACGTCGGAAGGAAATTTTGTTCGACGCTCGCGCAAGCAAGACGCACAGGGTTCGGTTGCGTGAGATCGCAATTGGCGACGCCTGGAATCATGGAGGTCATGGATTGGAACGGTCCTGGCGCGAGCCGCCAATCAGCGTAATTAGAACCGAGCATGAATTCGTTCCGTTCGATGGGAGCTGTTAAGCCGAAGGAGACCAGCTGCTCGGATTGAGGATAGGGCAGGCTGCGGAAAAGGATGCGGTCAACGGCGCTAAAAACGGAGGAGGTCGCGCCGATGCCGAGCGCTAGGGTGAGAATCGCGACCGCAGTGAAGCCGGGGTTTTTGCAAAGGATGCGCAGGCCATAGCGCAGGTCCGCGTAGCAGGATTCCAGCCAGAAGCCGCGGCGTTGTTCGCGGCAGTTTTCTTTCACGCCTTCCAGGGGGCCCAGCTGCAGCACGGCTTCGCGGCGCGCTTCTTCAGGCGGCAGGCCTGCAGCAATGTTCGCAGCGGTTTGCCGCTCGATATGGAAACGCAGTTCGTCATTCAGATCCCATTCCCGCTGTTTTCGCGAAAGCCAACGACGCCGACTGTTCATCGACCGCGCCTCCTACACTCGCTGCAAGATCAGCGCAACCGCTGTGGACATTTGCTTCCATTCCGCCATTTCCCTTTCGAGTTGCTGACGGCCCGTTTTGCTCAAGGTGTAAAACTTGGCGCGGCGATTGTTCTCGGAAGCGCCCCACTCCGCGCGAATCCATTTCTTGCGTTCCAGGCGATACAGCGCCGGGTAGAGCGAGCCTTGCTGGATTTGCAGGGTATCGCGCGAGACTTGCTGGATGCGCTGAGCGATCCCCCAGCCGTGCATGGGTTCAAGCGCGAGAGTTTTCAGGATCAGAAGATCGAGCGTGCCTTGCAGAACTTCGACTGCGGGTGCCATGCGTCCTCCCCTAGACGAACTACAGGTGGAATATTCTGACGGCTCTTGCAGATTGTCAAGGGGAGAGGGGGCGGGAGCAAAAACAGACGCGGGTCGAGCCGCCATGACAGTGTCAGGGGCGGGTCTCGGGCCCGCCCCTTCGGCATATCGGGAGGCCGGCGAACGGCGAAGCGAGCCGACGGACTTGCTTCCACGATGCGTGCCCGCTCCGTCCCCAACTACAGGCAACCGAGCGGCCACGACAGAATCTGCTGCCAGACGACGGCGCGCATTTTCAACCGAGGGGTCTTGCGGGCCTGTGGCGCTGCCTTCATCATGTGACATGGCACCCTCAGACAACGCGCCGCTGTGGAGCCCGGACGATCAATACGATCGGCTGGAAGAGCTTGCCGCGGGCACCGGCGACGACGCCAAGGAAATTCCGCTGCGGCGCGATGTGCGTTCGCTGGGAATGCTGCTGGGAAAAGTGCTGGTGGAGCAGGCGGGCGAACCCTTGCTGGAGGTGGTCGAGCAACTCCGCCGCCTGTTGATCCAGCAGCGGGAGGAATTGCCAGGCGCAGCTGCGACCGAACCTCCCTCCTCCGAAAACACGCTGGTGCAGCAAGCCCGCGAAAGGATCGCGCGCCTCGAGGTGGAAGAAGCCTACCGCGTGACCAAAGCGTTCGCGATTTATTTCGAGCTGACGAACCTGGCGGAAACCAATCATCGCAAGCGGCGGCGGCGCGCGGCCAAACTGCACAGCGAACAGCCGGCGCTGGCGGGATCGTTTCGCGGAACCTTGTTGCGCATGCGCGCGGCGGGAATTTCCGCCAGCGACGCGCTGGCGGCCTTGCGAAAAGTAAGCATCGAGCCGGTATTCACCGCGCATCCGACCGAGGTGGCGCGCCGCACTGTGCTGCTGAAAAGGCGGCGCATCGCGCAATACCTGGAACATCTGGACCGGCTGCCGCTCGCGGCGGCCGATGCGGCCGAATACGAATCGCTCATTCTCGCCGAAATCACTTCCCTATGGCAGACCGACGAAGTGCGCATGAAAAAGCCCGGCGTGATTGATGAAGTGCGCATGGGGCTGGATTTTTATCCGCTGACGCTTTTCGAAACCTTGCCACGGCTGTATGCCGAGCTGGCCGAATCTTTTGCGGAAGTTTACGGCCGCGCGTTGCATCACGAAGAGCTTCCCGAGCTGCTGCATTTCGGTTCGTGGATTGGCGGCGATCGCGACGGCAATCCGCTCATCAAGCCGGATTGCACTGCGGATGCATTGGCGCTTGCGCGAAACGTCATTCTGGAACATTACCGACTCGAGATCCAGCGGCTGATTGACGAGCTAAGCTCTTCGCTGCGCCAGACGGGCTGTTCGGCGGAGCTGCGATCGGCAGTGGAAGCGTATGAAGCGAGGATGGGCGCCGAGCCTTCGCGCGGAAAGTGGATTTCGGAGCCGGAACTCAACCGGCACTTTCTGGATTTTGTGCGGATTCGCATGCAGCTCACGCGCGACGAGCCGCGCCACGCCCACGCGTACGCGGCGGCGCAGGAACTGGAGCGCGATCTTTTGCTGCTGCGCGCGAGCCTGATCGCAAACCGCGGGCAACGGCTGGCCGAGTTGCTGCTTGAGCCATTGCTGCGCAAGGTCCGGACCTTCGGCTTTCACCTGCATACGCTCGATATTCGTCAGCACGCGCACGTGCACACCAAGGCCTTGGCTGAATTGCAGGCGGCGGGGCTTTCGCAGGCCGCACCTATGGCGGGCGCGCGAAAGGAAGTCCTGGCCGGGATATCCGCGGAAACAGCTGAACTGCTGGAAACGCTGCGCATGATCGCGCAGTTGAAAACGAAATACGCCCCGCAATCGATTCGCGCCTGCATCATCAGCGGGACCGAATCTGAGCGCGACGTCTTCACTTTACTGCGCCTCGCAGAAATCAGCGGCCTGAATGTAGCGGGCTCCGCCAGCGATCCCGGACTTCTCCCTGTTCCGTTGTTCGAATCAATCGTGTCGCTGCGGGCGGCGGCCGAAACGATGCGGCGGGTGTGGACGGCTCCGGATTACCAACACCTGCTCGATTCCTGGGGCCGTCGCCAGGAAGTAATGCTCGGCTATTCGGATTCGAACAAAGACGGCGGGATGCTGACCAGCACGTGGGAATTGCACAAAGCGCATCGCGCGCTGCACGCTGTTGCGCGCGAATGCGGCGTGAAGCTGCGGCTCTTCCACGGCCGCGGCGGCACGGTAGGACGCGGCGGCGGCCCCACGCATCGGGCAATTCTGGCGCAGCCGGTGGGAGATTTTTCCGGCGAAATGCGCATTACCGAACAGGGCGAAGTGCTCAACTGGAAATACTCCGATCCGGTGCTGGCCGAATGGAATTTGGAATTGATGATTGCGGCTTCGCTGGAAGCGCTGACGCGGCCAGACGGTCCCGCAGCAGGCGCGGACCGCCAATGGGACGATGTCATGGAGGAAATTTCGCAGGATGCGTACGGGCATTACCGGCGGCACATCGCCGAGAATGCGGACGTGCTGGAATATTTCGAGCAAGCCACGCCGGTGAATGAACTGGAGCATGCGCGCATGGGATCGCGTCCGGCCCGCCGCACCGAAAGCCGCCGCCTGGAGGATTTGCGCGCGATTCCCTGGGTTTTCGGTTGGATGCAAAGCCGCCACGCGGTGCCGGCATGGTTCGGAGTGGGCTACGCGCTCGAGCGTTTCGCAGCGAAAGGACCGGCGCAGCAAAAACGCCTGCAGGAAATGATGCGCCACTTCACGCTATTTTCAGATCTGGTGCGCAACGTGGAAATCGCCATGGCCAAGGCGGACTTGAACATTGCGCGTCTGTATGCCCGCACGCTGGTCGAGGATGCCGGCCTGCGAGACGGAGTTTTTGGAATATTGGCCGAGGAATTTGAGCGCACGCGGCAGATGCTGCTGGCCGTTACGGGCCAGGTCGGGCTGCTGGACGGAAACTCGGTCCTCTCGCAATCCATTCGACTGCGCAATCCGTATGTGGATCCGATGAGTTTGATTCAGGTGGAGCTGTTGCGCCGGAAGCGAGCTGAGGCACCGAGCGATGGGTTGAATTACGCGCTGGGCGCGACGATCAACGGCATTGCGGCCGGTCTGCATAACACTGGTTGAGGTGAGAATTCTCGACCGGCGCGATCCAGCAGCGTTCGAGTCATCCCCGGAGGCGCCGCAGCTTGAAAGCCCTGGCTCGTTTCTAAGTAGTTTTATTACAGCTACTTAGATGCCGCCTGGCGTGAGGTGGTTTACCTAGTACCAAAACCCGCGTACTGAAATCTTTGAACCGCCCGCGCCATTGGTTCTGATCGGCGAACTGGCGAAAATGGTTGTGCGGGTTGGAAGCTGCGATTGCGGGGACGACGGTTCCACAAAAAAAGGAGCCGGGGCATCTATCCAACCCGTCCAAACCCTCCTGTCTGCATCCCTCGGCTACAAGATTCCGTCGGCAGGCGATCGTCCCAGCCTAAAGCTTCGGCATCTTTTGGCAGCTTGCATGCCTCTGATCAATTGGGGCATTGCGTAATTGCCGTGGTGTCCCCCGGCAGACGCCAGAGTTTCAGGACAGGTGATGGCTAAAAAAGGCAGGTCCGCCAAGCGGGCGCTGGCGGTTTTTTGCGCGGCGTGTCTTGCGCTTCCCGTTCGGGCAGGTGCCGCTGACCTGCAGCCGCAAACCACACGGGCCTACGACCGCTACATTGAGTTGACGGCAGAGAAGGTGACTGTCGAGCTCGCGCAGAGCGGTCCGTATCTTTGGGTCGAGCGCTTGCCGACAGAGCAACGGGCGGCGTCCGAGGAACAATTGCGCCAGGGGCAGTTAGTAATCGAGCGCCTGGACACGCTCGATTCCGGCAAGCCGATTCCGGTGCCTGGGGGAATCATCCACCACTGGATTGGCACGGTATTCGTGCCGGGAGCGACGCTGGCCGAGACGCTCTCCTTCATGCAGGACTACGATCACAAAACGGAATACTTCAAACCGGACATCGTGCGCTCGAAGATTCTGCGGCATGATGGCGACGATTATTCTGTATGGCTCCGCTTCTACAAGAAGAAAGTCATCACCACGGTGATGGATACCGACCAGGAGATTCATTACCACCTGGTGGACCGCACTCATGCCTACAGCCGTTCGCGAACCACACGCGTGCAGGAAGTGGAGAACGCCGGAAAGTCCGATGAAAAACTCGAAGCGGAAGGCCACGACCGGGGCTTTATGTGGCGCATGAATACCTACTGGCGATTCGAGGAGAAAGACGGAGGAACGTACGTCGAGTGCCAGGCCATTTCGCTGACCCGCGACATTCCCACCGGACTCGGCTGGATGGTGGGATCTTTTGTAACCAGCGTGCCGCGGGAATCGCTGACCTTTACGCTCACCACCGCTCGCGCTGCGTTGCTCGAACGCACCGCGAGCCGGCCCACGAAATAAATCCTGGCGTCCCGAGAAAAGCCGCACCCATCGACAACACTAGAAGGTTGTAGTGCCCAGGAAAATATCTTCCAGGGCATTGTTGTCGCGCGCGACCAGATTGCTGGCGGTCGAAAGAAAACTGACCGTGTGACCATCCGCGCTGATCGAGGGAACCATGCTCCCCCCATTCGCGGGAGAAGCGCCGGTGCCGGAGGAAATGCTGGCAAGCACCACGCCGGTGGTGCAGGTCGAAATCACACCCAGGCAGGTGTTGCGCACGAAGACGTTCTCAAAGCCGTTCACGGTGGCGCCCAGGTTCGAAGCCATTGACGAGAACGCGATGAACTGGCCGGAGGCGTTAGCGCTGGGGTGTTCGCTCAAACCGTTGGCGGGCGTGACGCCGTCCGGCGTTGACACGAGTGTAGTAGAAGGAGTGCATTGAGCGACGGTGATGGTTACGCCGAGGCAGGTATCGCGCACATAGATTTGCTGCGGCGTCGGCGGAGCAATACCTGGCACCAGGTTCAATGCCGTGGATGCGAAGGCCACAAAACGTCCGTTGGCGATGGTGCTGGAGGTGCACGCGCTGCTGGTGATCGTCGTGACGGTGCCACAAGCCGAGAGCGTTGATTGCACGCTGGCGCCGTCGGCAGGAGTAGTGCCGTCCGGAGTCGAGATCAGCGTCGTGACCGATACGCAAGTGTTGGTGGTGCTGGTGATCGTGGTAATGCAAGTGCCGCGCTCGAATATTTCGGATGCAGCGTTAGGGTTCGGCGCGGTGGAGCCCAGATTTGCTGCGGTGGAAGTGAAGGAAACGAACAGGCCGTCCTCTGAAATGGAAGGATTCGAGCTGGCTCCGTTGCCGAACGTCGCCCCGTCGGGCGTAGAAACCAGGTAGGTGGTGGGTACGCAGGAGTTCGTCGGAGCGGTGGTCACGATCGTCGCGATGTTGCAGGTGTCGCGAATGTACACCTGCGGGGTGAAGCCGTCTGCCGTGATGTTGGAGACCAGATTGGTCGCAAGCGAAACGAACGCGACATATTGGCCGTCCGGGCTGATGACGGGATTGTAGCTGCTGCCGTTTCCAGCGGTCTGGCCGTCGGCGGAAATGGATACCAGCTGCGTGTCGAAGTTGGAGCTGGGCGTAATCACGCAGGGCGTGGTGGCGGTGGGCATGCAAACCGGGCGCCAGTACACTTGAGTCGTTGGGGGGGTGGTGCTCTGCACCGCGACGGTGCTGACCAGATTCGTCGCCAGAGATGTGAAGGCGGCGTGCGTCCCAGCGGAGTCAACCGTAGGCTCAGAGCTGGCAGCGTTGGCGGCATTGCCGTTGGGGTCCGAGCTAACCAGGGCCGTGACGGGTACGCAGGTGGCAAGCGCCAGACAGGTGTTGCGGACATAAACATCTGCTGTCGTATTCAAATCGGTGAGTACCAGATTACGCGATACCGAGGCGAACGCCACGAACTGGCCCGAGCTGCTGGTAGAAGGTCCGGAAGTGGTGGTAGTCAGGCCGAGATTGCCGCTCCCGCAGTTGGCCGCGCCGCCGCAAATGCCATTGAGAGCCTGCGAACCGTCTGCGGCGAGATCCACCAACACCGGCAAGCCGAGCAAGTGCGTGGGATTGATCGCGTAGGTGAGGATGTTGGATGTACCACCGCCGGGCGGCGGGTTCACCACCGTAATTTGATTGACGCCGGCAGAAACAAGCGAGCCAGCGTTTAGCGTGGCCGTTGCCGCTGTGCTCCCGCCGATGGTCGTGACTACCGACTGACTGCTCCCGTTCACCTGAACGGACGAATATTGATTCAAGAACCCGGTGCCGGTGATCGAAAGGGACGCGCTAGTGGCTCCAGCAAGTGCGCTGGTGGGAGACACCGCCGAAATCGCCGGATTAGCAGCATTAACTTGTAGCAAGACCGGCGTCGAACCGCCGCCTCCAGGCGGAGGGTTCACAACCCTGATGGCTACCGTGCCCGGAGTGAGAAGATCCGTGGAATCCAGGTCCACTTGCAGCGACGTGGAATTGATATAGGTGCTGTTGCGGTTGGCGTTGTTAACAAAGACTGTGGACTGCGAGACAAAATTCTTCCCGGTCAAATTCAGCACCAGGCCTGACGCACCGGCAATGGCGGTGCTGGGATTCATCGAAGTTACCACCGGCGCGCTGCTGGGAATCGCCGTAATCGTGAATATGGTGCCGGGTGGAGGCACCTGATTTTGCGAAGGATAGGTTCCGCCGCCCGGCTGCGGCGTAGTGACACTGATATAGAGTGTGTTGGGGTTCTGCAACAGGCTGGCGGGAAGCGTGACTACCATTTCATTCGTGCTGATGTATTGGTTGATCGCCAGCGGCACGGCCGAGCCGCCCGGTGAGAGCGAGTAGGCCGCTTGGGTCTGTTGAATCAGGTTATTGCCGGTTATGGTGAGGAAAGCCTGCGAACTGCCGGCGGCAATCGAGTTTGCACAGTTCGCAGTGCTCGTCTGCGAAGGGCAGATACCAACCAAGGTAATGGTAGGCGCAGGAAAATTGATCTGCTCCGTGCACGCCGACATCGCGATCATCGCAAACAAGAGTAGCCAAAAGGATGGACGAAATCGTTGCCGCAAATTGCTCACTCCTATGCCTGTAGGTCGGGCCCCGTACGGTAAGCGCAATCCTAGAGACTACTAAAGATGGCTCCAAGGGGCAATCAGGATGCCTGCCCCGCGGACGATTTGACAGTGCGGGAAGAACCAGCGAAGGGTTCCGCGCGCGTGGCTTTAGGTCGTTTCTTTACAGCTTCCTTATCAATCAGCAGGTATTTGCATGACTCGACCGCTTTTGGCTTGACAACTTTTTGCATGCAAAATAATTTGGTTAAGCGACCGCGGAAATTGCTCCCGCGGTTCGTAAGCAGCAGAGGGACCCTCGGTAGGCGAGGCTCCCGCGCAACACAGAAGCCACTGCCGGGCAACATCGAGAGAGGTTGCACCAAGGGTGGAACAGGAATTCCCGACGCAAGGGTTTTTCTAATGTGGCTGAGATTCGGTTGGATGAATCTCTAACGGGGCGCGGTGCTGAAGCTTGGACGAGTGAGAGTCGGCGAACACCGGATTTGCGCGCGATCCATCCGGTGAGTCTGAGCACTTTATCCCCAGGGAAAAAGTGATCCTCACGCATCCTTCGTTTCACACCACTCCTGAAGGCATATGCGAGAAAACAAAGACCAACCGCCCAGTAGCCTGGCGCTCTTGGCCCGCAAGATCCGGATGTGAAGCGGTAGTTTGGAATCCTCGAACGCCTTTTCCGCCGCCTCTTCCGGGAAACCGCTGCGGACCGGAACAGGCCCCGGCCCTCGCGCCGAGACATGATTGGCGCGAGGGGCGGATCCTTCCTTCTCAGTTCGCAACATGCACAGCAAACCCGTGCTGTCCTGACGGAGGTACATCGCGCTGGTTCGGCGAGCACGATGAAAACAGCCTGTCGGTTATTTTCACGGTGCGGGCGCGTTTGGAATCGCTAGGGTGAACACAGAAAAAGGAGGCGGATCATGCGTAACGATCCCAATGAATTGCTCTTCATAGAAACTGCGAGGGCCGAACAACATA
>Ga0210394_10002007_pt1 | contig 29567 bp, 27 predicted proteins | sample IncBWC12MmetaG_FD_160121 | JGI IMG/M metagenome (GOLD analysis project Ga0210394, IMG submission 160121) | Forest soil microbial communities from Barre Woods Harvard Forest LTER site, Petersham, Massachusetts, United States - Inc-BW-C-12-M | ecosystem: Environmental > Terrestrial > Soil >... | reverse complement strand
TCGTGAACCTTGCTAAGGACTTTAGAATCAGTGTCCCGGTCTAACCAAATTCTGACGCCATCTCATGGTTGTTCACTCTCACGAAAAAACTCTTCGGTGCTCCACTTTTGTGAATAATGCAGGCTAGAATATAGGCCGGTGTCGGTGATAGCTTTCTTCGCAGGCGAATCGAACTAGAGGACCATATGGAAACACTTCGCAAAGTACTCCAACAGGCGGAAACGAAACGGATGGCGATTGGCCACTTCAATATTTCGGACCTGGTCACGTTGAAGGCGGTTTTCGAGGCGGCGCGGGACTTAAACGCCCCGGTCGTCGTCGGAACATCCGAAGGCGAACGGCAGTTCATAGGCGTTCGCCAAGTCGCTGCCATGGTTAAGAGCTTGCGGGAAGAATACGATTTCCCCATTTTCTTGAACGCGGATCACACACATTCTCTGCTCAGTGCTATAGAGGCTGCGAAGGCGGGATTCGATTGGATCGTGTTCGATGTTTCGACCCTGCCCTTTGAGGAAAATGTTCGTCAAACAAAAGCAGCTGTCGAAACGTTGAAGGCATTGCGTCCGGACATTCTTGTGGAAGGAGAGATTGGCGACATCGGCAGCGGGTCGGAGATCCACGATGCCGCGCCCGATCTGCAGAAAGGACTCACGACCCCCGCCGAAGCCAAACAGTTCGTGGATGAAACCGGAGTCGATACACTGGCTCCTGCCGTTGGCAACATGCATGGAATGCTCAAGAGCATGGTTGCAGGCAACACCAAGAAGCGATTGGACATTGAGCGAATTCGCGCGGTAAAAGCGGAGGCCCGGATCTTCATGACGTTGCACGGCGCCTCGGGAACCGACGACGACGACCTACGGGAAGCGATCGCAGCGGGAATGACCGTAGTCCACATCAATACAGAAGTGCGGCTCGCTTGGCGACGCGGATTGGACAGCGCTCTGGCGAAACAGCCAGATGAAATTGTTCCCTACAAAGTCCTTCCGCAAGCGGTTGATTCAGTGAAGCAAGTCGTGGCGGCGCGATTGGCGTTGTTTAGCACCGGACGGCGTGCGCGTCCTGCTGTGCAGTAGCGGTCACGCTCCATCCTAGGCGAGCAGCGACAGACAACGGATTGGGTTCAACTCCACCAGACCGTCGTGAACATGCCTGGATCGTCAGAAATCCCGAGTCTTTGGCGTCCATTTCATACGCCAATTTTTCGCAATCTACTCCTCGCGAGCGTTGTTTCTGACATTGGAATGGTGGGCCTGGGTGGACTTGAACCACCGACCTCGCCCTTATCAGTATTGAGGTCCTTGGTCTGGGAGCATCATTCTTCGCGATACCGGATGCGATCCGGCTCGACAATCCAAAGCTCATGCTTTGGCGAGAGTTGCAGCAACACGGGGACGGCACAATAAACTTGTGACGGGGCGGAGATTACATGGCGGTTCATGCTGTGGCGTAGCAAGTCTATTCTGTTCTTAAGGCGGCTACTTCACCTTTGGGTGGGGATTAGGAATGCTCCGCGTATTCTTTCATCCAACGTCGCAAGAATTGAGCTCTTCGCCTTGGCGAGTTGCACGAGATGACCGTCGGTAGTTTGCTTTGCAGTCTTGACCCAAGCTGGAATGTGCGAGACATCATGATCGTCGGGGATGAAAGTGAACTTCGGGGAATTTCCTGTTTTAAGGCGGAGTAATAGAGTGCGTGCGTGGGCGATGGTGAATCCATACTGCCGTGCCTGTGCGAGGACCCGGACGAAGCCAAGTTCCGTAATCGACCAAGTTGCCAGTTCCGGATCTCCCCTTGAGGCCAGAGTGTGCACCCAGCCAGCAACGCGCTCGTGGAATTCGTGCTGGAGGAAACCCAACGCAACTAGGCCGTTCACGTCGAGGAGATACCTCATGGAAAGTCGGATAAAATGTCATAGACCTGTTTGCTGCTCATGAGTTGAGCGCCTGGACCCGCACTCAAAACCGGAAGTCCGGTAATGGGGTCAACGACAATACCTACTTTCCGTGCGCGCGTGCTTCGTGGCGTCAACACAATGCGCCCACCCTCCACCTTTGCGTCGAGTGAGTCTCCTGCCCGGAGTCCCAGCTTGCGGCGAATCGGACCGGGAAGAACGACCTGACCTTTTGTTGAAACCTTGGTTTCCACGGTAAGACAATCTTACCCTAATCTGTCTCCGGTAATAACCGCAAAAATCAGGCGACTGGGAATCAACAAATATCGACTACGCTGCTCTTGAAGGGCAGTACGCGGGCGATTACCTGCTGGTGCGACCCGAGCAGGAGGTGTTGCAAGACCTGCGGAGCGGTGGATTGCGATTTCATTCGATCGAACTTGGTCAGAGACTGAAGTGCGGATGTACGGGGCAACCGCTGTGTTAACGGCCGAAAGCCAAGCAATCAGCCCGCGGAATGGAGTGGAGAGTCGTTCGCACTTTCGACTGATTGGGGTGTATGTGCAGCAAGGGCAGTCGATCAAGCTTGTCCACTTTCAGAGTACCTCCCTTAGGTAAGGCGCATGATCCGATGGGGCTGGAAAAAACTCTTAGGCGAAACAGCCAGTGCATTTTGACTCTGCGGCATCGTGGAAGACTTTATACCAACGGGGTCAGCGAGTGGATTCCACGGACAATTACAGTTCCGCCAGAGAGCGGTGAACGAGCGAGATGGAAATGGCTCCTTCCCCGACTGCGGAAGCTACGCGTTTCACGTTGCTCGAGCGAACATCGCCCACGGCGAAGACTCCGGGAAGGCTTGTTTCGAGCATGTAGGGCGGACGTGCTCCGGACCACGCCAGCTTCCCCGTTGTGCCGTTCAAGTCGCGGCCGGTGAGGATGAACCCTTTGTTGTCGAGGGCGAGACAATCCGTTAACCATTCCGTTCGCGGTGAAGCTCCCGCCATGATGAACACGTGGCGAATCTCGTGATCCGAAGTATTGCCGCCTACCTTGTCACGCCAAGTGATGCGCTCGAGATGGGTGTCGCCCGCAAGGCCGACGATTTCGGTCTTGTAGTGCAGCTCGATGGCAGGATTTTCTTCGATGCGCTGAATGAGATAGCGCGACATCGTATCCGACAACTTACCGGAGCGTACGACCATGTAGACCTTGCGCGCCGTTTGCGAAAGAAAAACAGCCGCTTGTCCCGCGGAGTTGCCGCCACCGACAACCGCCACGTCCTCTCGTTCACAGAGCTGCGCTTCCATGAAGGTCGCACCGTGATAAATTCCCTGGCCTTTGAATTTATCCAGATTGCTAAGCGGCGGCTCGTTGTACTGCGCGCCCGTGGCTATGATGATGGCGCGCGCCGCGAGACTGTTCCCGTTGTCCAGAACCAGCTTGAAGGGCCGCCTTGCGCATTCCAAGCGCACTACGCGGTGCGCGACCATCATCCTTGCTCCGAACTTTTCGGCTTGCACGATCGCACGTGACGCCAGTTCTTGGCCCGAGATTCCTGTTGGGAAGCCCAGATAATTTTCGATTTTGGAGCTCGATCCCGCTTGTCCGCCGGGTGCCGTGGTCTCGATCATGAGGACATCGAGGCCCTCCGATCCGGCGTAGACGGCTGCTGCCAGGCCGGCGGGACCCGCTCCCACAATAATCAGGTCGCGCACTTGCGATTCATCGATGGTGGTGTTGAATCCCAGACAATCAGCGAGTTCTTGATTGGAAGGATTGCGCAGGACGGAGCGACCGCTGCAAATGACAACGGGAATCTCAGAGGGAGTTACTTCAAACCGGTCGAGAAGCTCTTGGGAAGTATTGTCGGTGTCGAGATCCACGTACCTGTAGGGATATCCATTCCTGCTCAAGAATTCGCGCAGTCGCAATGTGTTGGCAGAGTGTCGGGAACCGAGCAGGATGACGTTGCCCTGGCCCTGACTGATGAGTAGCAGCCGCCGGAGAATAAAGGCCCGCATGAAAATGTCACTCAATTCGGCGTCTCTGGCCACAAGCGAACGCAAGCCGTCGCCCGTCAGTTCCAGGAATTCGCCGGGTTCCGTTATGCGGCCACGCACGAGACAGCGCCGTCCGGAGATCATGGTGATTTCTCCGGTGAACTCGCCCCGCGCGTGTCTTGCGATCAGGTGTTCGCCTGCGAGATCCGGCTGCACGATCTCCATTCCTCCGGACAGCAGTACGTAGAAAGGAACGTTCTCATCGCCGGGTTCGAAGAGTATGTCGCCTGCTGCGACCTGCCGCGACCGGCTACAGGCACGAATGCGATCGATCTGGGAAACGGAAAGAACCGGAAAGGCTTGTGTGCGGGCATCGAGCGCGCTGCTGGGTAGTAGCGGTGAAAACATCCTTCCTCCGAATCTTCAAGATGGTCGCTGGAAAACAATTCTACCGCATCAGCTCATGCTTTCCTGGAGCTGTTCCCGTTTTGTACGACGGCCGCCGCGATCTGGCGCTTGATGCAGACAATGGTGACAAGACGAACTCGAACCACCGGTCTCTTCCGTGACAGGGGCGGAAGGGCCAGACTCAAGTATGTTGACTTCAACCCTCATTGCTACATCACTCCTCGCTTCTTTTGATGCTTGTCTCTAAACGCGGGGCGCATCCGCGGTCTGGCCGACTCTAACTTGGAAATTGTTCATCAGGGACAAAGCACCTAAACGAGTACCGCTCCGCCATCTAACACCACGGTTTGCCCCGTGCTGTATCCCTCCTGCATGAGGAAAAGATAGGCGCGCGCAATCTCGCAGGCCTCGCCGACGCGGCCCACGAGCAGACTCTTGCCAACGCTTTCGTAGAGGTGCTCCCTTGCGTCTGCATTCATACTCTGCCAGAGGTTCGTTCGAACAACGCCTGGACATACCGCGTTGACGCGAATGGGCGCTAACTCGACCGCCAAGGCACGCGTCAAGGCTTCGATAGTTCCGCAGACGCTTGCGGCCACTGTCCATCCCTTGTGCGGGCGCTGGCCTGCGACTCCGGTCGTGAGCACGATCGAGCCGTCCTTGCGGATATGCGGGCTTGCGTACTTGACCGCAGCCAGAGCAGCCCAATAGCGCAACTCAAAAGCGCGCCGGGCTTTGGTAAGGTCCGTCGCTACAAGCTCATTCAATTGCAGCGTGTCGCCGGCAGTGAAGACCAAGTGATCGAAATCACCGATCCTCTGAAAGAAGTTTTGAATGTCGCGCTCATTCGAGAGATCAAGCGTATGCCCTTCCGCTTTTCCGTCGAGCGTTGCGACCGCTTGTTTAACCCGGTCTGCGTTACTCGACGCGATGATTGCTCGCGCGCCTCGTGCCCCCACCTGTTGCGCCACCGCTAGCCCGATTCCGGACGATCCGCCGAGCACCACAATTCGTTTCTCGGAAAGCTCCCCATGATTCTCAGTTTGTTGCTTTTGTGTCATCGCGTTCTCCTTTTTTTGTGGCCTACTACCGTTGCCACACTCCAGTAGATGGCTTCCATCCTGCATACGGCTCATGCATAATAGTCATGGCCGCCATGCGTCCAGAGAAACTGTGACAACAGGCATCGACCCACGAACCGGCGCGTGAATCTCGACCTCAATAGTGCCTATGCGACGGAATCGTGATGGTTCCTACACCCCTTTCGCCGGAGTTGAACTTGGACGCAGTAGATCACCGAGACCCATGTTGCGAAGAAGTTCCGCCCGGACTCGGTCGGCGACACCGTTGACCACCTCTGCTCCGTCATTTGCTGGATCGACGTGGACGCGGAAGGGGCGCCTTCCAAAAGGCATGTCCACGACCTTCACGATCGCATTCGCCACTTCAGCAACGTCTGCGTCGAGAACCGCTGTGCGTGCGAACCCCTGCATGATTTCCTCGCCGAGCTTCGCAGTCGGGCCGGATGAATACTCGTTAAGACGACTTGCGTCGCTGGGCTTCCCAGCATTCGCGAAGTGATTGGTGCCAGACGTGAATGCTCCGGGTACGACGATTGTGCTTTCGATTTTCCACCGAGCCAATTCGCCCGCATAACTCACTGCCATAGCGTCCATGCCAGCTTTTGCCGCGAAGTATGGCGCGAGGTAGGGAGGTGTGCCACCACGTGTGCCGCTACTCCCGACCCAGATGACTAGACCGCCTCCTTGTTTGCGAAGGATCGGGAGCGCTGCGCGGTTTACTCGCTGGGTGCTGAGGACGTTTGCGTCGTAAATCTCAGCAAGCTGTTCCGAGGTGAACGCTTCGGCTGGGCCGAAAACCATGTGACCTGCATTGTGGATGATTATGTCGAGGCGTCCCGCTGCGCCAAGAACTTGTTGTACCGCTCGATCAGCGGACTCTTGAGAACTGACGTCCAGTTCTGCTGTCCGAAGATCAACATTTTTCTCAGCGGCAAACTTCCGGACGGCTTCGACTTGTTTCGCATTCCGCCCGCCAGTCTCACGCATCGTGGCATAAACGGTATGTCCTGCCTCAGCTAGACGACGTGCCGTCAACGCACCGAATCCGCTAGAAGCTCCCGTGATCACGATTATGTATTTCACCGCTGCTTCTCCCTTCTGTCTCTTGAGTGAGGTCGCTATCAATAGGCAAAACCGCCGTTGGCACGCAACACCTGGCTGTTGATCCATCCGCCCTCAGGACCGGCAAGGAATGACACTAGATTTGCCATGTCTTCTGGCAGGCCGAGCCGTTCGAGCGGATTCATCTTCTTTAATTCGTCGATCCGTGCGTCGCTCTTGCCCTTCAAGAACAGCTCCGTTCGCACTTGGCCCGGCGCCACCGCATTGACCGTGATGTTTCTGCCACGCAGTTCGTTGGCAAGCACATGGACCAACCCCTCGACTCCTGCCTTCGAAGCGATGTAGGCACCGTAAGTCGGGAAGGACTTGGCGAGAACGCTGCTGGAGAAAGCCATGATGCGCCCGCCATCCGGAACATGTTGCGCCGCCTGAGCGAATACCAGGAACGTTCCGCGCAAGTTCGTCGCCATCACCTTGTCGAAGGTAGCCACGTCTCCGCTGGCAATCGGAAACAGCGGCATGATGCCCGCACAATGAACCACCACATCAGGCCTGCCGAAGGCTTCCATCGACTCTTTGAAGAGCCGCTCCACGTCTGCGGCAATCGCCACATCTGCTTGCACAGCGATGCCTTGTCCCCCCGCAGCCTTGATGTCCGCCACTAAAGATTGCGCCGGAGCTGCTTTTCCGGCGTAGTTCACCACCACCGCAAACCCGTCTTTTGCCAGACGTTTTGCGATCGAGCCTCCGATTCCACCAGAGGCACCAGTAATGATCGCGCTCTTCGTTGTAGAATTTGTCACAGGGAATTCTCCTTGTTTTTCTCGATTCCGCCGCGGTCACATGATCTGTCCGCTCTGTACATTCGATAATCCCTCGCACTAGTTGTTTCATGCATTGTTAGAATGACAGACATGCGCCACACACATTTACGCCATGTAGACCTGAATTTGCTACTCGCTTTACATGCGCTTTTGGAGGAGCGACACGTCACTCGCGCGGCGAGGCGTTGTTTCTTGAGCCAACCCGCCATGAGCCGAGCGCTCGAAAGGCTTCGGGAAATGTTCGGCGACGCGCTTTTGATCCGTAGCGGTCGCGCGTACGAACGCACGGTTAGAGGAGACAGTCTGCTGAGAGAGTTGCAGTCACTTCTGCCTCGGCTCGAGTCGATGGTGCGCGGACAGGATTTCGATCCACAGACAAGCCAGGAACGATTTCGATTAGCGGTAACGGACCATGCATCGATAACGCTGATACCGCCCCTCATCCGGAGAATACGCAGCGCTGCGTCCGACATAAGATTGGAAGTGTCCCAGTGGCAGGATCGAGCCTACGAAGCTGTGATCGAGGGGAAGCTGGACGCAGCCTTCAGCGCGGAGCATCCGCCCTCCGCCCTGCAGAGTGAGGTTCTTTTCGAAGTCGATTTTGTCTGCGTGGTGGGGACCGCTCAAAGACTTCGATCCCCTCGTCTTACGCTGGCCCAGTATTTACAGCTTCCCCATGTGGTGGTCGAGACCTGGGCGGGCGAACAAACTCCCGTGGACCGTCCGCTGGCCCAGTTCGGCGCGAAGCGGCGTGTTGTCCTCAGCGTTCCATTCTTTGCGGCAGCAATGTTCGCAGTTGCGAAAACGGATCTGGTCCTGACTGTGCCGCGAAAGCTGACAAAGCTTGTCCGGCGAATCGATGGCGTACGCTTAGTAGAACCGCCTAGAGAAATCAAGCCATTCCCATATTTCATGACGTGGCACCCGCGCTTGAACGAGGATCCGGCGCACGCATGGTTCCGCGAGCAAGTGCGGATAGCCGCGCGGACAATTTGAATATCGGGCTATTGGTTAGTCTCGAAAAACGAGCACGACACATCTGCATATCGTCGTACGCCGCAAGACGACAGGCTGCGATGCAATGCACGTGCTCATGCATAATGGTCATTGCTTCTATGCGTCTAGAGAAACTACGACAAGTCGATTTGAACCTCTTGATCATTTTTGCGGTGATCGCCGAGGAAAGAAGCGCCACAAAAGCATCCGCCCGACTACTGCTCAGTCAACCGGCGGTCAGCCGCGCCCTTCAGCGCGCGCGTTCCATGTTTCAGGACGAGCTGGTGATTCGCTCGTCCTCGGGGTTCGAGCTCACGTTGCGAGGACGCAAAATTCTCCAGGAACTTGAACAGCTCCTTCCCAAAATAGAAGGCCTGGTTGTGCCGAGCGTCTTCGATCCGAAAAAGGAGCGGAGCAATTTCCGCATTTCTGGCCCGGACAATGTTTGCATGGCACTGCTACCACACTTATGCCGGCGCTATACGACCGAAGGTTATAAGGTGAACTTTGATTTCCTACCGTGGCAGGCTGATGCCGTAGATATGCTGGAGCGCGGAAAGCTTGACCTCATTTTTCACATTGACGAGGGCTTGCTGCCTTCTCACTTCAATTCGGAGAAACTCTACCGCGAGGACTGGATCTGCGCTGTTGCCCGCGAGAGCAAGTTTGGCGATCGCCTGACACTGAAGCAGTACCTCGCTGCGGAGCACCTTACTGTCACAACTCTTCCAAGCGTGCAGAACATCCCGGACAAGCAGCTTGCCGCGCTGGGTGCGAAGCGTCGATCGACTGTCCGCATACCTTATTTTGGCGCGGCCCTTAGTTGCCTTCCTGGCACAGAACTCGTCCTCACACTGACCAATGGCATGAGGCAAATGGTGGAAAGGAATTGCACCTTGCGACTTGTGAAAGCGCCACAAGAGTTGCATCCATTTCATTTCTTGATGGTCTGGCACCCAAGGCTGGGTACTGACGCGCGTCACATCTGGCTTCGCGAGGCGATGCGCCAACTTTCTCCTCAGGAAGCATCTGGGCAACGTCTTTAACCCATGCGGGTGACGACCGCCGAACTGATCGGATACTCGGCGCCAACCAGATGAGCCGTTCTTGCGCGGTGAGTGCGGACGATCCTTCATGAGTGGTCGGCTTCCTTCAAGTCGTTGTATCGAAAGCGCGCCAACACACCGTGCTCGGGCAGGCGCCTTGCCCCATCGCGCTTCCGATACAACACTAAGACTTGTCGAGATCCATCGCCGAAAAGCTCCTGACTCTTCAAAGGGGAGCGCTCCAGCCACATTTACGCCTAAGCGACTAACAACACGAGGCACTGGGCAAGCAGGGACACAACGAGCAGCGGAACACGGATCAGTACCGATCTATCCCACGACGCCTGTAGTTCTCGACCATGGTTGAGGCTTTCTCCGGTTCTTGCCGCTTCGGTTTGAAGCCGATTAATAGGTTTTGACACGCGAGCATAGATAACGACGAACAGAATCAGCATTAAGAGCGATGCGAAATAGAACCAGCGCTGTCCACTCCTGCTCAAATGGCATGGATCAACAAGAGGCCGACGACAAGCATCACCGCGCAGGTGACGCCATGAATGGAGAGCGCTCGCGACTTCGACCCGCCCGACCCCAGAATGATTGACATGTCGCCAAGAGGGATGATGGCTTCAACGAGTAGAGCTATGCCTACCGACCGCCCGTCCGCGGTCAGCATCATTGTCAGCACGACCAATCCCGCTACGGCGTCCCGAATTCCTTTAGGACGTAGCCAGGCACGAGTGTCAGCATCGGATGCAGGTGGCTTAAGACCAAATGTTCCTGAGATTCGTTCAGGAGATACAAGGTAGAAACAACCGATCACAATGATTCCCACAGCCATGAGGGCCGCCAGGATCAGTGGAATGGCGTTGAGCATAAAATGTTTCCTCCTTAGAATATCTAGCAACGCTATATTTGATGCGAAGCATTCGGAAAAGTTTCGCCGTCCGCCAAGCGTTGATCCTAGCGGCGTTATACTTCCTGTCGATGGCAACGACGTTGGCAGCTAACCGAATTGCGGAACGAAAACTGCGTGACAAGCAGGCCCGCCGGGCACAGATTATTAGTGCTGCACGACGAATCGCGGAGCTTGAAGGGTGGTCCAACGTAACCGTTCGGCGGCTATCCGACGAAATTTCCTACAGCCAACCCGTGTTGTACGCTCATTTTGGAAGGCGCGAAGGGATTCTCGCCGCGGTCGCTATTGAGGGTTTCCAGGAGATGGGCCTGGCTTTAGAGAAGGCACGGAAACGGGTTAAGCGTGGAAATACGGTCGAATCGGTCGCGGCCGCATATCTGGAGTTCGCCGCGTCTTCACCAGCACTGTATGAAGTGATGTTTTCGCTCAGCCTGAGGGTACCATTCGATGACGCGGCTACTCCTCCGGAGATGCGATTCGCGTTTTCCCAACTCCTGGAGTTGTTTCAGGGGCAGAGCTCGAAGTCAGAGGTTATATCGGAACTGTTTTGGGCGAGCCTCCATGGTATCGCCGAGCTAACAAGAACCAAGCGATTTCCGCGCACTCGTCAGAAAGAGCGCGTGAGGGCGCTCGTCGAGCTCTTCACTTTCCCAAGTTGAAACGGCACAGGTGGTGAAAGCGCGATGACTGTCATCGGCGCGCTTATTTTTAGCAACCCGGAAGTTATCAGCTCGTCCGTCGGGTTAGTACCTACATCAGGCCATCGCGGTATTTCTGGACCGAATTTCATTTCGTGCGGATCCAACGCTCGCTGCCATGCTGGACATCGGGATCAGAACCGCTGCTACGAGGCATTCGGAAATCAACGCAATGTTCCGGCCCGGATTGCTTTGCCTGCGGCCGCAAAGACTACTGCGGTCGGTCTTAAGGCGGCACGTTCTGGTCGTAGGAAGGTATCTCAATCTTTGAGATCCTTAAACCTAATCTGAATCAACCACAGGATGACTGCAAAAATCATCGCGGTCGAAACCCCGAAGAGGAGTGCTCCATTGGCCGTCTCGAGCGGACCTAGTAGTCTCCAGGAAGGCGACATGATGAGATCGCCGTAACCTAGGGAAGTGTAATTCACCGCTGAGTGGTAGAAGGCTGTTCCGAAGTCTCGAAATTCGCGGCAGATCATAAACAATAGCGCCCAAAACCCAATCTCTACGAGATGTCCCAGGGACGCGTAAAACACTACCCGGGCAAAAATCGCGACATCGGTCCAAGGCGTGCCGATACTGCCGAGACTTCTTTGGCGGCGAACCAGGTGGATCGTAGCTCTGAGTGGAAGCAGGAAAATAGCGGTCGTGCAGGCTGAGGCGACCACACCAACTGCGAGCGGCGCCAGAACGGAGATGCGATCACCTTGTATCACTCTATTTCCGGTTACCGGCACCACTTCTGAGCGAATTACGCATCGCTTAAGCCTTGGACGCGACTGCCGCCGTCGAAGAATTCTTGCCCACATTTTGGTAAAGCGGTACGAGCTGGGCCAGCGCCTGCTGCATGTATCCGGGCGTGTCATACATGGCGATGTGGGTTGCGCCTTCGACGATGTGCAAACGCTTGTCGCGGCTGCCAGCGCGCCTGAAGGCATCCTCGCTGAACCACCGTGATCCGGCCTCGCTCCCGGCGACAATCCGGAGAGGCTGCGTCAGAAGCTGGTCCGCGAGATGAAAGGCGTCATAAGCAATCAACTTTGCCAAGGAATGGACGGGAACAATGCTGGGAACGTTGGGGCGCTGCGCGCGTGCAGTGTGGTAATACTCCCAAGCTTCGCGGTAGTCCGGCGCCTGTCCCTCTTCCCGTTTCGGTGGCGCTAACGGCATCATCGCCATCTTTTCTCCTTTGGCCTCGGCAGTTCGCGCTTTCGCAGCCATTTCCATGAGTGTGAAGGCTTGGCTCATGTCCTTAAGTTCGCCTTCGTATCCGTAACGGTACATGGCTCCGAGATTGATCGCGCTCACGGTTCCGACTGCTTTGATGCGCGGGTCGGTCATCGCCGCGTTGATGGCGTAACCACCGCCCGAGCAGATTCCCAGGACACAAATTCGTTCCCGGTCGACGTACCCAAGCGTGGTCAGATAGTCGACCGCTGCGCGAACATCGTTTACACGAGCGTATCGATCTTCCTCCTGGCGGGGTTCACCGGTACTCTCGCCCTGGTACGAGGCATCGTACGCGAGTGCTTTTCATGCCCTCTTCGGCCAGCTTGACGGCGTAGAGCCCTGCTGTCTGTTCCTTAACGCCGCCTGCGGGATGCACGCACACAATCGCCACGTAACGGCAGTCCTCCGATATATCCTTGGGGATGTGGAGATCGCCCATTTTGATCGGGGCCATTCGGGAACGTGACGTTTTTCATTTCCTCTCCTTTGAGCTTTGTCGACTCTGAGCGGAATTGAAGAATTACGCCGTTGATACTTCGGTGCAATCCGACCTTAGTCGGCCTGAATACGACTAAAGTGGTAGTCGGTAGACCACTCGGTGCACGTTCTAAGCTGCAAGAGACGGACGATGGGTTTGCTCGTCCCGGTGCGAATCGAACCACCAAGCCCAAAACAGAAAAACGAGCGACGCGACAATCGCTGTCCATGCCACTTGAGCGATGCCTTGCGGCGGGGAATTAAATCGGTCTGCGATGTAGAGTGCACACAGAAGGTGAGAACATCTCATGCTGGTTTTCCACGACTTCTTTGCTTGTAAATCGAGGTCCGTTCTCCGGATCATTGCTGGAACTCAGGGGGTGGACCGCTGACTCGCCGCCACTTCAGGCGAACATTTACTTCTACACGATTGGCGATCTTGATGAATGGAATGCCGCTGGTCATTCCGTATTCCTTGCGGTCGAAGGCCATAATGCCGTCGAGACGCCCCGAGGGTGTTCCTTTGCTATCGCTCGTCAGGGTTAGTTTCTCCGTTTTGGTGACACCCCGAATGGTGAAGTTGCCCTCGATGTCAAACGTGTATGGTCCGGTCTGAACGATTTTCGTTGATTTGAACGTGATCGTTGGCGATTCTTTGACGTTAAAGAAATCCTTCCCCTTCAACTTGTTGTCTTTCATATGGCTTCCGGTATTAACGCTGCCGGCTTCAATCTCGATGTCTACGACAGCGGTCCGGACATCTCTCGATGAAAACTTTATGGTTGCGTTCCATTTGTCAAAATTCCCTTTGATCGAAACGGAAGAGTCGACACCGAACTTGATACTGCTTTCCTCGGGCGCTACTTCGTAGGTTGGGACTTGCGCACAACCTGCTCGCGGTGATGCGAAAAACGCCGTCATGCATATCGCAAATACAAAGACGCGGTTAACTTGTTGCTCGATATGACTTCGCACGTAGGCCTCACGCTTCCGAGACGCGATGGTCTCAGACATATTTCCGGAAAACCGGTATTGAAATCTGTCCATGCGCTGGTCTCAACTTGTTTGCTCAGCCCGAGGAATGCTGAAGCGAATCGACCATCCCTCGAATGTCATGGTTTTCAAAGATGCGACTTTCGTGTTCCTCTGTTTTGGGAATAGCTACGTTCACCATTGCCTGGCCCAACTCGTCTGCCCGAATCACCAAGTTTGGAAACGGCACGCGAAACGCGGGGTAGATAGCGCGGAGGAGACGATAGCCGAAATTCGGTTCCTTACGCGGTTCTACCGGATAAATGTAAGCTGGTCGAAAGATGTAAACCTGAGGAAATCCGGCAGCCAAGAGCGCATTCTCCGCCTCGCCCTTATAACGTGCAAACGACGTTCGGCTCCGGCCAGTGGGGTCTGCGCCTCTGCCACTCAAGAACGAGAACGCCGCTCGAGGGCTGCTTCTGTGGAGAACTGCCGCAAACTCGATCGTGTAGCCGACGGTGATAGTGCGGAGCTCCTTGTCCGGGACGGCGCCCGTATAAGCGCCTAGGCAAAACACGGTTGCGTCCTGACCTGCGAGAGGCTTGGCGAGTGCAGAGCAGTTCGCGAAGTCTCGGTGTATGACTTCATTCAGTTTGGGATGCGAGATATCGAGCTTTCTGCGAACGATCGCCGTCACGCACCTCACCGCCGAATGTCCCAAGGCGTAGCGAAGAGCGTATCCACCAACCATTCCCGTCGCACCTACAAGAACAAGGCTCTTCTGAGTCGTGGGTGTCACGAGAGTGCTCGCTCTTCCGTCCAGTCGACGTAGAGAAGGCGCTCAGAAAATAGCCATGCGCCGTTCAGCTTGACGAACTTGTCCAGGTAACGCAGCGAGGCGAGCATCAAGCGCCGCTTTTCACCGTCCACCGTAACGTGATGCGCCAAGCAGTAAGCCTCCCCAGTGGCCCGATCGGATGTGAGCTTGAAGATCGTGCTTTGCCCGACGAAGTGCGTGGTGGCGTTGTACTTGTTAAGGTCTGCGAAGACAGGAGCGAGCGCTTCGCGTGAGTGCAACTCCATCGAGGGCTTCGGATCTCTGGCGTTCATGAAGACCACAAAGCGTGTGTCTGGGGTAAAGAGAGACATCTGACCTTTCGCGTCGCGCCGGTCAGCGCAATGCGCGTAAGCTTCAAGGAGTTCCCGGATCGCGAGGCGGTCAGCGGCTTCGCTCGGAGAGATTGCGGAGTGTTCGCTCATGGGTGTTCTCCTTGTTTGTTGCTCTTGACTGACCGAGCGGCTACTCGAGAATGGCTCGTGTTTCGAGAAATGCCTCAATTCCGTAGCGGCCATACTCACGGCCGACGCCGGAATATTTGAATCCGCCCCACGGCGCTTGGGGATCATCCGTCATGTTGTTGATCACTACGCGGCCTGACCGTATCTGCGAAGCGACGCGACGCGCGCGTTGGACGTCGGTCCCAAGTACCGCTGCATGGAGGCCATATTCAGAATCGTTGGCGATCCTAACCGCTTCATCTTCCGATGCATATGCGATTACGGAGAGCACGGGGCCGAAAATCTCTTCTTTGGCGATTGTCATGTCGTTCTTTACGTTGACAAACACCGTGGGTTTCACGAAGTAACCCTCGTCGAGTCCTTTCGGGTGCCCCTCGCCTCCGACGAGCACTTCCGCGCCCTCTTCGATACCCTTGCGGATGTAGGATTGCACGCGGTCGTACTGCGCCTGGGACACCATCGGTCCCACAGCGGTCTTTGGATCAGCGGGGTCACCGGCTGGGAAGGCGGGCATCGCGTCGAGGATTGCACGCTGGACTGCGTCAAGCCTACTCTTGGGCACCAGAAGCCGAGTCCCTGCGGCACACGCTTGACCGCTGTTCATAAAAGCCATGACGAGAGCCGAGGGGATGGCCTGGTCAAGAACGGCGTCGTCCAGCACAATCGTGGGTGACTTGCCGCCCAATTCGAGGGTCATGCGTTTCATGGTTTCCGCCCCGTCGCGCATGATCGATTTGCCAACGCCCACGGAACCTGTGAAAGAGATTTTGTCGACATCCGGATTGCGTACGAGTTCGGCGCCGACGACATTGCCCCGCCCAGTAACCACATTCAGCAAGCCCTTCGGGAGATTGGCTTCGTGCAGCGCCTCGACCAAAACTTGAGTTTGCAACGAGCTTAATTCGCTGGGCTTTATGACGACCGTACAACCGGCGGCGACGGCTGAGGCGAGTTTTAAGCAAATGAAGAGCGTGTTCGCGTTCCACGCCGTAATTAGACCAGCTACACCGACTGGCTCCAGTGTGACCGTCGTCTTGCCCCAGTTGCGAGTCAGCGGCAACTCCTGGAGTGCTTGCTCGGCTGCCAGAAATGCGCTAACTCCGGTTTGCACGATGATGCCAGCGAACTGAACGACACCCCCATATTCCTCGACCATTGCCGCCGTTAGCTTGCCAACGTGCGCAGAAGCCGCCTGATGCAGTCGGCGCAGAATCTGTGTGCGCTCTTCCTTGGTCGAGCGGCCGAAGGTAATGAATGCGCTCTTCGCTGCGGCGATTGCGCGCTTCGTGTCTTGTTCATCGGCCATGGTTACACGGGCGATCACCTGACGGTTGGTTGGCTTGATGATGTCCATTACCTCGCTGCCGTGGGATTCCACGAATGTTCCATTGATGTAGTGCGTCGTGATTGTTTGCATTGCACTCTCCCGGACTTCAGAGTCAAAACAAGTGGCGTCGCGTGCGATCCGATCGTTAACGTAACGATGCAAGTGCAATTCCAGTGACAGATGCGCCAAATCGCTGCATATTGAACGCTTGCTGCCGAATGAGGCGTGCTGGAGCGTGATGCGGCGTGGTCAGTGTCAATTTTTTGACACCTCACGCAGATCAATACTTTCCCGAAATCGGCCGGAGTCTTCGTACCACGGCGAACCGGCGATTCGATTGCTCCAAGCTGGATGGCAATTGCGGTGCAACTTCCAGAGGTCTAGACGGCTGCTAGAGCTTGAAGGCGGAAGAGCTACGGGATAAGTTGTTCTGGGCTGACTCACAGAAGTAGCGCAAGGTTCTCGCTATGGCAAAAGAGGATGTGCAAAAAACGCTGGCGGAGTTATCACGAGAACTGCAGGAGAGCAAAGCCAGACTTGAAGAGGCGCAACGCGTCGCCCATGTCGGCCACTGGGAATGGGATCTCGCGACGGATGTCATTGTCTGGTCGGATGAAACCTATCGCATTTTTGGATTAAGTCCGCAGGAACGTCCCATGGACTTGGCGACGGTCCGTTCGATGGTCCACCCTGACGATCGCGAGCCTCTTTATCAGGCAGTTGACCAAGACCTCGTTACTGGACAACGCCCTAGCGGCGAATTTCGGATCGTTCGGCCCAGCGGCGAAGTGCGAACAGTTTCAAGCCTGACGTCCGAGCGTTGGAGTTCCTTGCCGGGTGACACAAAAAGGGACGCATCCGGACGACCCTACAAATTGTTCGGCACTATTCAGGACATCACCGACCGAAAGCGGTCGGAAGAGGCCTTTCAGGAGATTTCACGCAAGCTGCAGGAAAGCAACGCGAAGCTTGAAGAAGCCCAACGCATTGCCAACGTTGGCCATTATTCTTGGAACCTCATCGAGAATCGGGTGATTTGGTCGGACGAAGTCTACCGCATTTATGGGTTGGATTCGCGGCGGGGCACCATCGATCTGGCGAAGGTTAGTGAAATGATCCACCCGGAAGATCGCGAACTTGTCTTCCGCGCAGCTGAGGAGGCGCTTCAGAGCGGAACTCCTGCCGACATTGAACATCGTCTCGTTCGTCCCGACGGCGAAGTTCGGACGATTCACAGTGTAGGCACCGTAAAACGTGATTCCTCCGGCCGGCCATATGAAATGTTTGGCACGGCCCAGGACATCACGGAACGAAAACGCTCCGAAGAGGCGTTGAAGCGGAGCCAGTTTTATCTGAGGGAAGGACAGCGAATCGCTCATATAGGGAGCTGGGCGTTCGACGATTCAGGCCATTATTGGTCTGATGAGTTGTACAAAATCTACGGTCTTGATCCGCAGAATGGCGCACCGACGGTTGAACAGTATCTTGCCCTTATCCATCCGCAAGACCGAGCCTCCATCGCTGAAACCATCAAACGCATGCAAGAGGAGCACCGCGGCTTTGATCAAATAGAGCGGATCATCCGACCCGACGGGCAGGTGCGCTACATCCGCGCCGTGGCAGTTCCCGTTATAGAACAAGGGCTATTCAAAGGGTTTATCGGTACAACAATGGATGTGACCGAGCAGGAGCTGCTCACACAGGAGTTGCGCAGGGAGCAAGCCTACCTTGCGGAAGCCCAAAGTCTCACCCACATCGGCAGTTGGGCGACCAACTTCTATACAAAACAAATGTTTCATTTGTCAGACGAAACCTTCCGTCTTCACGGCTTCGATCCCAGGAATGGTCCTATTCCACTTGAGCGCTTTTTCGAAACCATACATCCGGAAGATCGGGCGGGTGTGACCGCGACTCTTGAGCAAGCGATCCACACAAGAACGGATTACGACATCCGTGAGTTCCGGGTTTGTCATCCCGACGGCACCCTACGATTTCTGCGCACCATTGGACATCACAACCCTTCTAGCGAAATGGGGTACTACGTCGGCATCACAATGGACATAACCGAACGAAAGCAGGCGGAGCAGGAACGCGAAAAGCTGCGGCAGTTAGAGGCAAATCTCGGACACATCAATCGGGTCAATATGATGGGAGAGCTAGCCGCTGCGCTGGCACACGAAATCAGACAGCCGATAGCCGCTTCCATCACCAGTGCGAATGCGTGTCTGCGATGGCTAGCCCGTGATCCACCGGATCTTGAAAGGGCGCGGGCGGCAGCAGCCAGAATCGAACAGGACGGAAATCGCGCTGCCGATGTGATCAATCGTTTGCGCTCCTTCTACATGAAAGGTGTTCCCCCTGAACGCGAGATGGTTGACATCAAAGAGATCGTTCGAGAAATGACCGCTCTCCTCAGGAAAGAAGCGGTCCGACACTCCATAAAAATTTATTCCGAACTGGGCGAAGATATGCCTAACGTTCTGGCGGACCGTGTGCAGCTTCAGCAGGTGTTCATGAACCTGATGCTTAACGCAATTGAAGCGATGAAAGGCACGGGAGGAAAGCTGACGATCAGTTCTCGCTCAACTCCGCAGGGCCATGTGACGGTCTCCATCGGAGACACGGGCGTCGGCCTGTCGGTAGAAAATACGGAGCGGATCTTTGATGCCTTTCATACTACGAAACCACAGGGTACGGGGATGGGGTTAGCGATAACCCGATCCATCGTCGACGCTCACGGCGGCCGAGTGTGGGCGACTGTCAATCAGGAAGCTGGCGCAACATTTCATTTCACTCTTCCGGCCAAAACCGAGGCGGAGACATGAAATCTGTAGCCGCTCCAACGGTCTTCATCATCGATGATGACCACGGTATGCGTCAGGCGATCCACGACCTCGTCGAATCCGTTGGGCTTCGCGCGGAGTCATTTGCGACTGGTGAGGAGTTTCTCGGCACGAAACACGCCCATCGTCCGAGTTGCTTGGTTCTCGACGTAAGACTGCCTCGGATGAGCGGACTCGATTTTCAGCGCCGATTGGCTGAGAGCGGCATGCAAATCCCCATCATCTTCGTCACGGCGCACGGCGACATTCCTATGTCTGTGAAGGCACTGAAATCGGGTGCCGTAGAATTTCTAACAAAACCTTTCCGGGACCAGGATTTGTTGGACGCAATTCAGCAGGCGCTCGAGCGAGACGGCATCACGCTGAAAGAACAGGCCGAGGTTCACGATCTGCAGGAGCGATATCGCGCACTAACTGCGCGAGAGCAAGAGGTCATGACTTTGGTGGTTTCTGGAATGCTCAACAAACAGATTGCCTCTGAAATTGGGGTCAGCGAAGCCACAGTAAAAATCCATCGAGGCAACGTCATGCACAAAATGCAGGTAGCATCGGTCGTTGATTTAGTGCGTATGGCCGACAAGCTGAAAAGCTCGTCGCGTAAATAGTTCGATCTAATCCGGAATCCATCCGGTCATTCCTCCGCCTTCGCTGTCTATTTGACTACCACCAAAGTGGTAGTGCGCGCGACTAAGAGCTAATTGTTCCTTCATTGCGAATACGGTTAGGCTTCGAGCATGAGCAGCGAGCAAAGCTCAGGGCTGATAGCCATCGTCGACGACGACATATCAGTTCAGAGCGCCCTACAAGATTTGATCGAGTCGGACGGGCTATCCACGGTCTGCTTCGGCTCCGCTGAGGAATTCCTGGCTTCGGGCGCTGAACATAAGGCCGGATGCCTGATCGCAGATATTCGGATGCCGGGTATGTCCGGTATCGAACTGCAAGCAAAGCTCAAGGTGAACCGATGCCGCATGCCGATCGTTTTCATCACGGCCCATGGTGACGCAAGGATGCGGATCCAGGCGATGCGTGACGGGGCCGTAGAGTTTTTGACGAAGCCATTCGACAACGCAGTCTTGCTCGAAACGGTTCATGCCGCCGTCGAGGACTACTCGAAGACGCTGAGGCTCGGAAAATCAAATCAATGATAGTGGCAGATCAAGAACGTCGGGTCCGCAGATTCGAGCAAATCATCGGCAACAGTCCGACCCTGAGAGCCGTTCTGAAACAAGCCGAACGGGTGGCGGCGATGGACACGACTGTTCTGATCCAAGGAGAGACCGGCACTGGCAAGGAACTCATCGCTCACGCGATTCACAATGCGAGTCCCCGTAGCGGCCAACCGTTGGTCAAGCTGAACTGTGCGGCGATTCCCTTCGACTTGCTCGAAAGTGAGCTCTTTGGCCATGAACGGGGTGCCTTTACCGGCGCAATCGCACAGAGAGTTGGCCGCTTCGAATTGGCTGACAAAGGGACTCTCTTTCTTGATGAAGTCGGCGACTTGCCACTCGCCTTGCAGCCGAAGCTCTTGCGTGTTCTGCAGGAACAGGAATTCGAACGCCTTGGAAGTGGTCGGACCCATCGCGTAAACGTACGCCTCATCGCCGCTACGCACCGGGACCTCGAGCGAATGATGAACTGTAAGGAACTTCGCAGCGACTTGTACTATCGTCTGAATGTTTTCCCGATCGCCCTGCCGCCTCTGCGGGATCGTCGCGAAGACATAGCTCCCCTGGTGGAACATTACGTTGAACTGTTTTGTTATCGAACGGGGAAGTCGATTCACACTATTCCTCAGGAATTCGTGGACGCCTGCACGTCGTATTCGTGGCCGGGAAACATTCGGGAACTTCAGAACGTTATAGAACGTGCCGTAATACTTTCGAATGACGGCGAGCTTCCGAATCTTCTACACCCATCGCGCCCGCCCCGAGTTTTCGCATTTCCACCGAGCGCGACGCTAAAAGAATCCGAGCGAGTTCTGATCCTAGGAACACTGGAAGCCTCCGGGTGGTTAGTCGGTGGCCCCTATGGTGCAGCTGCGCGCCTAGGAATGAAGCGGACTACCTTAATCGCACGGATGAAAAAACATGGGATCTTTAGGCCGGCAGAGGGCAGCAACTTCGACCAGGCTCTCCCGAGTGACCATCGAGCGGCCGAGCGCCGTTAGGTGTTGCTCACTCGATAGCGAGCGAAACGAACGTGGAACTCAAGAACTCAATGGAGAGACTTGGTGACCTCAAGGCAGAAGCAATGGCTTGATCAGCTAGGAAGCGTTCTTGAAAGCCTCAATCAGGGCGTGATCATCAGCGACGAGGACAGACGCATCGTTTTTGCCAATTCTATGTTTTTGGAAATGGGCAAAATGTCCGCTGAGGATATTCTGGGCCGGTCGGTGATGGATTTATATCCTGCAGATGAAGTTGGCAGGTTGCAGGAATTTATTGCACGCCGTCGGACCGAGGGGCGGGCTCAATATGAATTCTACATTCCGCAATCCGACGGCGGGCGCCTGCCCGTTGAGGTTACGTCCCGCCTCGTGCATGGCGCCGATGGACGCGCTTACGGAATTATTACGGCGACGGACATCAGCGATCAGAAACGGCTTCAAGCGGAATTAAGCCGAACCAATGCTTTGTTGCTGGAGCGCCAGCAGCAAATGGAGCAAGAGCTTCAGCTCGCTGAGCGGGTGCAGCAAAGCCTTGCGCCCAAAGGTCTCAGCTGGAGCGGCGTGTCGGTGGAAGCCCACTATCAACCGGCGTCATCGATTGGAGGTGACTATGGACTGGTCATCCCCGGGGATGGCCGCTTAGATGTAGTCGTGTGCGATGTGTCTGGTCACGGCATCAGCTCAGCGCTGGTCGCCAACCGCATTTACTCCGAGACGATGTCGCAGATTGAGCGCGGCGCAGACCTCGGGTCAATGCTGCGCCATTTAAATCACTTTGCGGTTCAGAACCTCTCCAGCTCGAGTTTCTATTTCACCTTGGCGGCAGTGCGGTTCCATCAATCTCGCGGTTGCTTGCAGTTCGCCGGCGCGGGACATCCGCCGGCAATCGTTATTCGGCGGGGACAATCGCCGTCACTTCTGGAATCAACGTGCATGATTCTTGGCCTATTCGAAAACGCAGTGGGCGACGAATCTGGCGTCGAGACCAACCTTCAAACGGGCGACCGCGTTGTGATCTACACCGATGGATTGACTGAGAGTTTCAACTTCGAGCACGAAATGCTCGGTGTGGATGGCCTGCGAGAGATCGTCGCGGAGGCCTCAAATTTACCCTTGGCAGAAATGAAAAACCAAATCCTCGATCGAGTCGCGGCTTGGCGTCACGGTCATGCACAGGATGACGTTTCCCTGGTACTGCTAGAAATCTCATAAGCTCTCTCGCTTCAAACCCCGCGTCATCTCCAGAGAACAACAAACGCAGGACTTTCAGATGTCAGGATCGTGACACTGTTCACGAACGGTCACGCATTGGCTCCGAATGTTCCCTCGTTTGGCGCAGATATTCGTGGTTTTAACGGCGATGAATTGCATGGCAGTGGAATTGCAAAAACCAGTCGAGAGAAATGCGCAAACCATCCAATCGTCGGCCTTCGGCATTCCGCGGCGTTTTGTCCAGTGTGGCAGCTCTGGCTCCTCTTGCTGTTCTCACAGCCGCCGTGTGCTCGGTTTCGGGATGCGGCGGTCGGAAAGCGGCGCCCGCCATTCCCAGCCCTGAAGTTGAAGTCGCCAGCGTTGTTCAGAAAGACGTACCCATCGTCAGCGAGTGGGTCGCGACGCTCGACGGCTACGTCAACGCACAGATTCAGCCTCAGGTCGCGGGCTACGTTATCCGGCAAACGTATAAAGAAGGTTCGTTTGTGCGCCAGGGACAGATACTTTTTCAAATCGATCCGCGCCCACTTCAGGCTTTGCTTGACCAAGCCCAGGCACAACTCGCACAAGCCCAAGCACAACTCGGCAAAACGGAAATGGATGTGAACCGGGACACTCCACTGGCCAAAGAACGGGCGATTGCACAAAGCCAGTTGGACAACGACATGCAAGCACGGGCGGCGGCAAAGGCGGCGGTCAAAGCCGCCGAAGCGCAAGTCGAGCAGGCACGTCTGAACCTGGAATTCACGGATGTCAAATCGCTTGTCGATGGGATCGCAGGCATCGCGCAGGTTCAGATCGGAAATCTCGTCAATCCGACAACGGCTTTGACGACGGTCTCGCAAGTGAATCCCATCAAGGCGTATTTTTCAATTAGCGAACAGGAGTACATCCATTTCGCCGACAGGATTAACACCGAGATGCAAAAGAGTGTTCCCACGAACGGCCCGCCATTTGATCTGATTTTGGCGGATGGCTCCGTCCATCCGCATAAAGGCGTAGGGCTGCTCACCAATCGCCAAGTGGACGTTGCCACAGGCAGTATTCAGGTCATTTGCTCTTTTCCGAATCCCAAAAACTCACTTCGCCCCGGTCAGTTCGGAAGATTGCGGGCGGCGCCAGAAGTAAGGACCGCCGCGCTTCTTGTACCTCAGAAAGCCGTGACCGAACTGCAGGGAACCTATCAGTTGGCGGTGGTGGGAGCCGACAACAAGGTCAGCATCCGCGCAATAAAAGTAGCGGATCGTGTTGGCCCAGATTGGATTGTCGAAAGCGGCGTCAAGCAGGGTGAGCTGGTGATTGTAGAAGGGCTGCAAAAAATACAAAACGGTTCGACCGTAAAAATCAAACAGGCCCAACCCGCGAAAGGCGATTGACCAGTGTCCAAGTTTTTCATCAATCGGCCAATCGTGGCCATGGTCATTTCCATCCTCATGGTGATCGTGGGAGCGGTAACAATCACTGCCCTTCCTGTGGCGCAGTTTCCGAACATCGTTCCACCAGAAGTTCAGGTCCTCGCAACCTACGTGGGCGCGGACGCAAAGACTATCGAGCAGTCTGTGGCGACGCCGATCGAGCAGCAAATGAGCGGCGTCGACAACATGAACTACATGTATTCGCTGAACTCGACGGCCGATGGGCTGATGCGTCTGATCGTGGACTACGACGTGAAGACCGATCCGAATACCGATCTCATGCTGACGCAGTTGCGCCAAACACAAGCGGCTTCGCAGATGCCAAGCGATGTGACCAACTACGGCGTAACGGTGCAGAAGACCGCGACCGCTCCCTTGATGCTGGTGACGGTCTATTCACCGAAAGGCACGTACGACGCACGATTTCTCGCCAACTACGCGTACATCAATCTGTCCGACCAGATCAACCGTTCCTACGGCATTGGCAGCGTTCAGGTTTTTGGTGCGGGGCAATATGCCATGCGTCTGTGGGTGAAACCCGATCGGCTAGCGAAACTGGGCATCACCGTACCCGAGATCGTGTCGGCCATTCAGTCACAAAACAGTGTAAACCCCGCAGGGCAAGTGGGCAGTGAGCCGATTCCGAAGGGCCAGCAGTTCACTTATTCCGTACAGGCACAAGGCCGTATGACCTCGCCGGAAGAATTTGGCGAAATCATTATTCGAGAATCCACGGGCGGGGCCGTGGTGCGTGTGAAGGATGTTGCGCGAGTGGAGCTTGGCGCACAGGCGTACAACATGGTGAGCCGGCTCGATGGGAAAGAAGCAGCCATCATCGCTGCGTATCAGCTGCCCGGTTCCAATGCCGTTCAGGCAGCAACCGAAATCCGGAAGCTCATGGCGGAACTGAAAGGTCGTCTGCCAGAGGATGTGGACTACGTAATTTCGCTGGACACGACGGAGGCCGTCAACGAAGGCATGAAGGAGATTGTGCTGACGCTGGTCATCGCCATTGTCCTGGTACTCATCGTCGTCTTCGTGTTCCTGCAAGGCTGGCGCGCAACGCTGATTCCGCTGCTGGCCGTCCCCGTCTCTCTTGTGGGCACCTTCATTTTCTTCCCGCTGTTCGGGTTCTCTGTCAACACGCTGTCGCTGTTTGGGCTGGTCCTTGCTATCGGTCTTGTCGTAGACGATGCAATCGTCGTTGTTGAAGCAGTGGAGCGTCACATCGAGGATGGACTCGCTCCGAAAGCGGCAGCGCTCAAGGCCATGGAAGAGATTTCTGGCCCGGTGATCGGCATCGCTCTGGTCCTCTCCGCCGTCTTTGTTCCCACCGCTTTCATCCCGGGAATTACCGGACGCCTTTACCAGCAATTTGCCGTGACCATCGCATTTTCCGTCATTCTTTCGGCGTTCAATGCATTGAGCCTGAGCCCCGCGCTTGCCGCGTTGCTGCTGCGTCCAAAGACGTCATCAGGTGGGCCACTCAAAGGATTTTTCGCCTGGTTTAATCGTGGCTTCGCGAATGCGACGGAGTGGTATGTCCGAGTGTGTGGCTTTCTTGTTCGCAAAACGGCAATCGCGATTGTTTTGCTCGTGGCTTTCGCAGTTGGAGCTGGTTGGTTTGGAAACAGAGTCCCTGCAAGTTTCCTTCCTGATGAAGACCAGGGCTACCTGTATGTCAACGTGCAGCTTCCCATTGCAGCCTCTCTTGAGCGCACGGACGCAGTCGCGGCGAAAATCGAAACCGCTTTGGCCAAGACGCCAGGGGTTGAGCACACAACCTCCGTAATCGGATTCAGCCTGCTGAGCTTCGTACGCACCAGTTACAACGCTTTCTTCTTCGTGACATTGAAACCGTGGGACGAACGCAAATCACGTTCCGAGCAACTTCAGGCTATCAAGCAGCATATCAACGAGGATTTGTCGGCGTTGCCGGAAGGGATCGCCTTTTCCTTCTCACCTCCGGCTATTCCGGGAGTTGGGACCTCCGGCGGATTTACGTTCGTTCTCGAAGATCGTGCTGGCAAGGATCTCAAGTTTCTCTCCACGAATCTCGAAACCTTCCTTACGGAAGCTCGCAAACGCCCGGAAATCGCCGGCGTGAGCACGACTTCTCTCGCGAGCGTTCCTCAGCTCTATGCCGATGTCGACCGAGCGAAAGTCATCAAGCAAGGCGTGGCCATCAAGGACGTGTACCAGACGCTCCAGACGTTTATGGGCGGTTTATTCATCAATTACTTCAACCGCTTCGGTCGCCAATGGCAGGTCTACGTTGAGGCCGAGGGCGACTATCGCACGCGGCCCGAGAATGTCGGGCAATTTTATGTGCGAAACGACAAGGGCGGAATGGTGCCGCTCGCTTCCATCACCCGCTTTGAGCCTCGCGATGGCCCCGAATTCACGATGCGATTCAACGAGTACCGCGCCGCACAAATTAATGGTGCCGCCGCCCCTGGCTACAGCGCGGAGCAGGCGATGAACGCTCTTGAAGACGTCTTTCGGAAAACGATGCCGCGCGAGATGGGCTTTGACTACCTCGGCATGTCTTTCCAGGAGAAGAAAGCGCGGGAAGGTGTCCCGGCGGCAGCTATTTTCGGATTCTCCCTCTTGTTCGTGTTCCTGATTCTCGCTGGATTGTACGAAAGTTGGTCGCTTCCGTTTAGCGTGCTACTCAGCACACCCGTCGCGATATTCGGTGCATTCTTCATTTTGTGGTTGCGCCGAACATTTCTCTCCGCATTTTTGCCGAGCTATATGGTGCAAATCGAAAGCGATGTCTATTCGCAAATCGGCTTGGTGATGTTGATTGGCTTGGCAGCAAAGAACGCGATTTTGATCGTGGAATTTGCGAAGGAACAATATGAACAGGGCAAGTCCCTGACGGACGCCGCCCTCGAAGGAGCGCGTCTGCGGCTTCGCCCAATCCTGATGACTTCGTTCGCATTCATTTTGGGCGCGGTCCCGCTGTGGACCGCTACCGGCGCGGGGGCTGTAGCTCGCCAGATCATGGGGACAGCTGTCATCGGAGGCATGCTGGCTGCGAGCCTCCTCGGAATTTTCTTCATTCCCGCCATGTTTTATCTGGTTGAGAAGTGGTCCGGTGCAGGCAAGCAACACCAGGTACTCGCAGCTACCGAAGGCGCTGCCGCAGAGGCCGACTAAAATGAAGCCTCGCCTTTTCTTGTTGAGCGCCGCCTTTCTGCTTTCCGGCTGTACTGTAGGTCCGAATTATAAGCGGCCCAGCGTTGCGGTGCCGGGTTCGTATCGGGGAACGATCTCAGATGAAGCCGCACAGACGAAACTCGCAGCACTTGGAGACCAAAAGTGGTGGGACATCTTTCAAGACGACCAACTGCGGACGCTTATCCGCAGTGCACTTACCCAAAATTATGATTCTCGCATCGCTGCTTCCCGCGTCCTCGAAGCCCAAGCGCAAGTTGGAATCACTGGCGCCGATCAGTTTCCAAGTGTAGGCGCCGGAGCGGGAATGTCCGACACCCGCACTGCCCAGTCCAAGTTTCTTCCTGCATTTGAAACGAGCACCGGACAGGTGAACCTTGCCGCGGCTTGGGAACTTGATTTTTGGGGAAAGTACCGGCGCGCAACGGAAGCGGCGAGAGCGAATCTCGTTGCTAGTGAATGGGTACGGCGGGAAGTTCTTTCGACGCTCGTAGCCAATGTTGCCAACGCGTATTTCCAGCTGCGCGCGCTTGACCTGCAACTGGAGATTTCAAAACGTACGCTCAATTCGCGGCAGGAATCGCTCAGGCTGACACGAATCCTGGCAGAAGGGGGTTCGACGACACTGCTCGACGTGCGCCAAGCCGAACAGTTGGTTTTCACGGCAAGCGCGGAGATTCCAGTTCTTGAACAGCAGATCGAGCAGCAGGAAAATTTTCTCAGCATTCTGCTCGGTCAGAATCCAGGCGACATACGCCGCGGGCAAACACTCACCGAGCAGCACCAGCCTCCCTACGTGCCGGCCGGACTGCCATCGGCTTTGCTGGAACGGCGGCCGGACATTCAAGAAGCAGAGGCGCAGTTGGTTGCGGCAAACGCGGAGATCGGCGTCGCGCGTGCCGCCTATTTTCCTCAAATCTCATTGAACGGCGCCGGCGGCTTCCAAAGTTCTGCATTGACCAGCTTGTTCACGGGACCGGCCGGGGCCTGGAGTTTCGGTGCTTCACTAACCCAACCGATCTTTACAGGTGGCCGGCTTCGCTCGCAGGTACGCCTCGCGGAAGCGCGCCAGCAAACGGCTGTGCTGTCTTACCAGCAATCGATTCAGGGTGCCTTTCGCAACGTTTCCGATGGCCTGGTGGCTTACCGCAAGACCCGAGAATTCCGCACACAGCAAGAACTGCTTTTCCGATCCGCCGAGGACGCGGCGCGTCTTTCCCACATGCGGTACAACGGTGGCGTCACAGGATACTTGGAAGTCTTGACCAACGAAACCAACGCCTTCTCCACCGAGCTTGGCCTCGTGCAAGCACGGCTCAATGAATTGTTGGCTCTGGTTCAGCTGTACCAAGCACTAGGAGGAGGCTGGCAGCAATAGCGCGTGGTCGCGTCTCTGATGGTGTCACTTGCTATTTCAAGGAGCCGTTTCACACAACGATGCCGGCACGCAAGGTCAGGGAAGCGGAAGGACAGAATGACCAAAATGAGAGCGAGCAAGATTGCGATCATGAGGCAATCGACTCAACTGACTAGTGACATGCCAAGACGGAGAAACCAATTCTTCTCGTCGAACTTGGCGGGAGCGACGGGCTCGAACCCGCGACCCCCTGCGTGACAGGCAGGGTTCTAACCAACTGAACTACGCTCCTCGCAAACTTACAAACTTACTAAGCATGACTTCCCGCTCCTTCCACAGACAGGGCAGCGTTCTCGATACCCTGAGTGTAGTGCCACCCGGCCAATCCTAGAGTTGGCAAATAGTTGGCAAACTCGTTTTTTGAGAGACATTCCCCGAAAGGGAAAGTGAGAATATCCGCGTATTTACTGGTCATTATGATGGTGGGCCTGGGTGGACTTGAACCACCGACCTCGCCCTTATCAGGGCCTTTAAGGTGCTATATGCACAGTATTTTCTTCGTGAGGAGAGGCCATCCACTGTAGCACGGGCCTCGCTAGCGAACAATCCTACGCGCCCACTTTATGATAAAGCTGGTAGTGCTCATCGCCGATTGCGTGCGTCCGCGGGCCTCCTCGATCAGACTCAAGCAGGCTTGCAAAGTGCTCGACCTTCGCGGCGCGTTGACATTCCCTTGGGCTGCACAGAGTTAGATAGGAAGAGTATTTTCCCTTTAAGAGGGACGAAGCCAGTTCTCTCGTTGTAGTCCTCGCACCTGAGCAAACTCCCTGGTGTTGTCGCTAACCAGGGTATAACCAAGCGTAAGAGCATGAGCAGCGATGAGCAGGTCGTTGCCGCCGATCGGTTTGCCGACCCGCTCAAGCTGTGCTCGAACCCGGCCGTACGTAACATCTGCGGGCGAATCGAAAGGAAGAACCTGCAGAGCCCCCAGCACCACTTCGAGTTGTGTCGTGAGCCGCTGCGACCCCTTCTTCTCTGCACCATAGCGGAGCTCTGAGGCCACAATGATGCTGGTGCAAACTTTTGTTTCACCCACCTTCCTGATGCGCTGCGCAACAGTGCCCTGTGGATTGCGAACCAGATCCGA
>Ga0210394_10002006_pt1 | contig 29575 bp, 34 predicted proteins | sample IncBWC12MmetaG_FD_160121 | JGI IMG/M metagenome (GOLD analysis project Ga0210394, IMG submission 160121) | Forest soil microbial communities from Barre Woods Harvard Forest LTER site, Petersham, Massachusetts, United States - Inc-BW-C-12-M | ecosystem: Environmental > Terrestrial > Soil >... | reverse complement strand
GCCGCTCAGCTTCATCGAAACCGGTATCGACATCACGCTATCGCTCTCACGGCTGACATCGATCGCGCGTTCGATTCCGGCGCGGTCGCTGCCGATCACATGGAACGAACCATTGACCACCACCTGCGGCGTATAGACATCACGGTCGCCGCGCATCAGCGAGTAGGCCTTCTGTCGGGCGGAGAAGCGCGCGTCCGCCAGCGTGTCCTTCCAGCCGAGGTAATCCCAGTAGTCGATCGGCATGCTGAGCGCGATCACGGAAGGATCCTTGGCGAGTTCACCAATCACCTTGTCGGCCGGCGGACAGGACGAGCAGCCTTGCGAGGTGAAGAGCTCCACCACCGCGCGCGGCTCTGCGGCGACGGCAGGCCGGACAACGACCACGATGGCGCAGACGCCCAACGCGCCCGACCATCGAGAAATATAGTTAAAGGCCATCATCGCTGTCATACCGAACCGCGGATTTGTGTCGTTGCCACTTCTCGCCGCTAACACCTAACGGAGGATAAACCATTGGCTTTCGGACAGGCAAAAGCGGCCTTTGTTTAGGCCGCCTTCACTGTCCTCGCTACTCACTTCGCGGTGAGCCACCGATCACAATCACGCGGCGAGCTTGCGCAGCACGTAGTGCAAAATGCCGCCGTTTCGGTAGTAATCCAGCTCGTCAAGCGTATCGATCCTGCACAGCAGGGAAATACGTTGCAGTGCACCGTCGCCCGACACGATCTCGGCCGTCAGCTTTTGACGTGGCTTCAGGTCACCCTGCAATCCCCGTATTGTTACGGTCTCGTCGCCCTTCAGTCCGATCGACTGCCACGACACACCCTCCTCGAAGGTGAGCGGCAGCACACCCATGCCGACCAGGTTGGAGCGATGGATTCGCTCGAAGCTCTGGCAGATCACCGCACGCACGCCGAGCAGGCGGGTTCCCTTCGCGGCCCAGTCGCGCGACGATCCGTTGCCGTACTCGGCGCCGGCGAACACCACGAGCGGCACATTCTCCGCCTGATACTTCATCGCCGCTTCGTAGATCGACATCTGCTCGCCGTCGGGCCAATGCTTGGTCATGCCGCCTTCGGGAATGTTGCCGTCGGCGCCCTTCAACATGAAGTTCTTGATGCGGATGTTGGCGAAGGTGCCGCGCATCATGACTTCATGGTTGCCACGCCGCGTGCCGTATTGGTTGAAGTCGGCCGGGCGCACCTGTTGCTCGCTGAGGAATTTTCCGGCCGGCGAGGTCAGCTTGATGGCGCCGGCGGGCGAGATGTGGTCGGTCGTGATCTTGTCGCCGAACATCGCCAGAATCCGCGCATCGACCACGTCCGCAATCGGCTCCGGCTCCTTCTTCATGCCTTCGAAATAAGGCGGGTTCTGCACGTAGGTCGAACTCATGTTCCAGCGGAAGGTCTCGCTTTCGACCGTCTTGATCTTGCGCCAGTTGGTGTCGCCCTTGAACACATCCGCATAGCGCTTCTTGAAGATCGAGGCGGTCACGAATTTCCTCATGAGGGCGTTGATCTCCTTGGTCGTCGGCCAGATATCCTTCAGATAGACCGGCTTGCCGTCCTTGCCGGTGGCGATCGGCTCAACCACCAGGTCCTTCTTGACCGTTCCGGCCAGCGCGTAAGCGACCACCAGCGGCGGCGAAGCGAGATAGTTCGCCTGCACATCCGGCGAGACGCGCCCCTCGAAATTGCGGTTGCCCGACAGCACCGCGGCGGCAACGATGCCGTTGTCGTTGATCGATTTCGAAATATCTTCCTGCAGCGGACCTGAATTGCCGATGCAGGTGGTGCAGCCGAAGCCGATCAGATTGAAGCCGACCTTGTCGAGATCGCTCTGCAATCCGGAATTGGCGAGATATTCGGCGACTACCTGGCTACCCGGAGCAAGCGACGTTTTCACCCAGGGCTTGGCCTTCAACCCCCTGGCGGCCGCGTTGCGGGCAAGAAGCCCCGCGCCGATCAACACGCTCGGGTTGGAAGTGTTGGTGCAGGAAGTGATGGCCGCGATCACGACGTCGCCATGGCCGAGATCAAAATCGTGATTTTCGACCGCATAGCGCGTCGAGGCGTCGGCCGCCTTCTTGTATTCGCTGATGAGCGCCGTGCCGAAACCTTCCGCCACCGCCGGCAGGGCAACGCGCCCTTCGGGACGCTTGGGTCCTGCCATCGACGGCACGACGTCCTTGAGATCGAGCGTGAGCGTTGTGGTGAAGACCGGATCTTCGGACTTGGCGGTCCGGAACAGGCCTTGCGCCTTGGCATAGGCCACGACCAGCGCCACGCGATCGGCCTTGCGCCCCGAAGTCTTGAGATAGTCGATGGTCGCGGCATCGACCGGGAAGAAGCCGCAAGTCGCGCCATATTCGGGCGCCATGTTGCCGATGGTCGCCTTGTCCGCGACCGAGAGATGATCAAGGCCGGGGCCAAAGAACTCGACGAATTTTCCGACCACGCCCTGCTTGCGCAACATCTGCGTGACCGTGAGCACGAGGTCGGTCGCGGTGACGCCTTCCTTGAGCTGTCCCTTGAGCTTGAAGCCGACCACTTCGGGCAGCAACATCGACAGCGGCTGGCCGAGCATGCAGGCTTCCGCCTCGATGCCGCCGACACCCCAGCCGAGCACAGCGAGGCCATTCACCATCGTCGTGTGCGAGTCGGTGCCGACCAGCGAATCCGGATAGGCGACTTCGAAAGTGCCGGTCTTCTTGCCGACCGTCATCTTCTCCTTTTTGGTCCACACCGTCTGCGCGAGATATTCGAGATTGACCTGGTGGCAGATGCCGGTGCCGGGGGGCACCACGGAGAAATTCGAGAACGCCTTCTGGCCCCATTTCAGGAATTCGTAGCGCTCCTGATTCTGCTTGTATTCCTCGACGACGTTCTTGCCGAACGCCTTGTTGTCGCCGAAGAAGTTCACGATCACCGAGTGGTCGATGACGAGATCGACGGGCACCAGCGGATTGATCTTTTCAGCGTCGCCGCCGAGCGCCTGCATCGCGTTGCGCATCGCGGCGAGATCGACCACGGCAGGTACGCCGGTGAAATCCTGCATCAGCACACGCGCCGGGCGGAAAGCGATCTCATGTTCGAGCGCCCGCTTCTTCAGCCATTTCGAGACCGCGACGATGTCTTCCTTCTTGACGGTGCGGCCGTCCTCGTTGCGCAGGAGATTCTCCAGGAGCACCTTCATGGAGTAGGGAAGCTTTTCGATCCCCTTCAGACCGTTTTTCTCGGCGGCGGGCAGGCTGTAATAGACGTAGGTCTTGCCACCGACCTTGAGGGTCTTTTGGCATTTGAAGCTGTCGAGCGAGGTCATGTGAGGCAATCCCAAATTGTCAGTTATACCCGGCAAGGGGTACCATAGCACCATCGAAAGCTTTGGCCTGGCAGCTCGCGGCCGATCGATTGTGCAGCGAGTCAAGTTCCGGCTTATAGAATCTTTCAACAATCACCGCCACACCGAGAAGCGGCTGGAAGCAATGCACGGCAAGGCGAAATAATGCGGCTCTCGGGACGCGATGTCGGATGTGTACGGGGCGGCAGGCAGGTTTTTGCCGGTCTCGACTTCGAAGCGAGTTCCGGCGAGGCGCTGGCGGTGGTCGGCCCAAATGGATCGGGCAAAACCTCGCTCTTGCGGCTGATTGCGGGCCTCCTGGTTCCCGCCGGCGGGTCAATCGCGCTGCAAGGCGGCGACGCCGAGCTGACACTTTCGGAGCAATCGCATTATCTCGGCCATCGCGACGCGCTCAAGCCGGCCTTGAGCGTGTCGGAGAACCTCATCTTCTGGCGCGATTTTCTCGGCGGTGCGATGTCGGATCCGGCCGAGAGTCTCGCCGTCGTCGAACTCGATCATGCCGCCCAATTGCCGGCCGCGTATTTGTCCGCCGGCCAGCGGCGAAGGCTCTCGATCGCCCGTTTGCTGACCGTGCAGCGACCGATCTGGCTGCTCGATGAACCCAGCAATGCGCTCGACGCGTCCGGGCAGAAACTCTTTGCGACCCTGATGGGAGATCATTTGTCGCGCGGTGGCGTGATCGTCGCAGCTACCCACACCCCGTTGGGGATTGCTGCGCGCACGCTACTCATCGGAGATGCTCCGTGACCGCGCTTATGACCACCCTTGGCGCCCTCATTCGCCGGGACATTCAGGTCGCGCTTCGCGTCGGCGGCGGCGCGTTGATCGGTGTGCTCTTCTTCCTCACCGTCGTGGTGCTGATGCCGTTTGCGATCGGGCCCGACCTTGCGCTGCTGGCGCGGCTGGGGCCGGCGATCCTCTGGCTCGGCGCGCTGCTCGCAAGCCTGTTGACCCTCGATCGGCTGTTCACGGCCGATCACGACGACGGCTCACTCGATTTGATCGTGATGAGCCGAACGCCGCTGGAGCTGGCATGCGCGGCAAAGGCGCTGGCCCACTGGCTCGCCGCCGGACTGCCGCTTGTCGTAGCCACGCCGGTATTGGGGCTCCTGCTCAATCTGGACGTCAGCGCGACGGCTGCCGTAGCGCTGACGCTTCTCGCCGGCACACCGGCGCTGACATTCACTGGCATGATTGGGGCTGCGCTCGCGGTGACGCTGCATCGCGGCGGGCTTTTGCTCGCCGTGCTGGTGTTGCCGCTGTCGATCCCCGTCTTGATCTTTGGCGTCGCGGCATCGGAGGCTGCCGTCACGGAGCCATTGTCGTTCGGTGCGCCGCTGTCGATCCTGTGCGCGCTGTCGCTGTTCGGACTTGTCGTTGGACCCTATGCCGCGGCCGCGAGCCTTCGGCACGGGCTGGATTGATGCCGATCAATTCTCACTGAAAGACTTCATGCTGATTGCCTGCAACCATCGCGACCATTAACAGGATGCCATGACGCTGATCGATCTCGCCAACCCGACCCGGTTCCTCGCTTTGACCGCGCGCCTGTTGCCGTGGCTTGCGGCCACAACCGTCATCTTGCTCGCGGTCGGCCTTTATCAGTCGGCGACGGCGCCCGACGATTATCAGCAGGGCGCCACCGTGAAGATCATGTTCATTCACGTGCCGAATGCCTGGCTGTCGATGTTCGTCTGGGGTGTCATGAGCCTCGCCGCGCTCGGTACGCTGGTGTGGCGTCACCCGCTCGCCGACGTCGCGGCCAAATCCGCCGCTCCGCTCGGCGCCGCTTTTACTTTTCTGGCGCTGGTGACGGGTTCGCTCTGGGGTCGGCCGATGTGGGGCACCTATTGGGAGTGGGACGCGCGGCTGACCTCGGTGCTCATCCTGTTTCTGATGTATCTCGGTTTGATCGCGCTGTGGCGGGCGGTCGAAGATCCCTCGCGTGCGGCGCGCGCCGCCGCGGTGCTGACGCTGGTCGGCGCCATCAATCTTCCGATCATCAAATTTTCGGTGGACTGGTGGAACACGCTGCATCAGCCCGCTTCGGTAATGCGAATGGGCGGGCCTTCGCTCGACCGTGCTTTCCTGATTCCGCTGCTGGTGATGGCGCTGGCGTTTTCGCTGCTGTTCCTCACCTTGCATCTGGCGGCCATGCGCAATGAAATCCTCCGCCGCCGCGTGCGCGCGATGCAAATGATTCACGTGGCGCAAGCCGGCCAGCGCCAGGCGTGATGATGTCGCTTGGCCCCTACACGAGTTTCATCCTGACCTCCTATCTGGTGGTGCTGGCGGTCGTGGCGCTCCTGATCGCCTGGATCGCAATCGACTACCGCCGCCAGAAGAAACGCCTGAACGAACTCGAGAGCGACGGCATCGTCCGGCGCTCGTCACGCAGCACGGCGGATATGACATGAGCGAACCCACAACATCAGGCGACGTGTCATCAGCCGAAGGCTCGCGAACCTCGCGCTGGCTGATGGCGTTACCGCTTGTCGTCTTTGCGCTGCTCGCCGCGATCTTCTGGTTCCGGCTCGGCAGCGGCGACCCGTCGCGTATTCCATCCGCCTTGATCGGCCGTCCCGCGCCACCAACCGCCTTGCCGGCGCTCACCGGGCTTCTCAATAATGGCGCGCAGATACCCGGCCTCGATCCCTCCGTCTTCAGGGGCAAGGTCAGCGTGGTCAATGTCTGGGCGTCGTGGTGCGTGCCCTGTCATGACGAAGCCCCGCTGTTGACCGAGCTTGGGCGGGACAAGCGGCTGCAAATCGTCGGCATCAACTACAAGGATTCTCCCGACAACGCCCGCCGCTTTCTCGGCCGCTACGGCAATCCGTTCGGCATTGTCGGCGTCGACGTCAACGGCCGCGCCTCGATCGAATGGGGCGTCTATGGCGTGCCGGAGACCTTCGTCGTCGGGCGCGAAGGCACCATCGTGTACAAGCTCGTTGGCCCGGTGACGTCTGACAACATCAACACCGTGCTTCGCGCCGAGATCGAAAAGGCGTTGAGAGCGGGAAGTTAGGTTTCGTCATCGCGAAGGCCGTCATCACCGGGCTTGTCCCGGTGATCCACGTCTTGCTTCTTTCCTTGCCGAAACAAAGACGTGGATGGCCGGGTCAGGCCCGGCCATGACGAACGAGAGAGTATCATTTCGTTGACAATGACGACGAGCGGCATCACCCCTTGCTGACATCGCCTTCCGCCGCCTCGCTTGCCTGCAGCGATACCGGGTCGAGATGGAAGCGCTTGATCAGCGGCATCTGCGTGATCGCAAAAACCATGGTCAGCGGAATCACGCCGAACGCCTTGAAGGCGACCCAGAAATCGGTCGACTGGGTGCGCCAGATGATCTCGTTGAGGATCGCCATCGCCAAAAAGAACAGCGCCCAGCGCAGGGTGAGAATTCGCCAGCCTTGCGGGGTGAGGTTGAACATCTGATCGAACAGGATGGCGATGAAGGAACGGCCAAACAACAGACCGCCGCCGAGCGTGAGCGCAAACAGGCCGTAGATGATGGTGGGCTTGACCTTAATGAAGGTCTCGTCATGCAGGACGAGCGTCAGTGTGCCGAACACGATGACGACGACACCGGTGACCAGCGCCATCAACGGCACGTGCCGCGTCACGACATAGGAGGCCAGCATCGCCGCGACAATGGCCACCATGAAAGCGCCGGTCGCGACAAACAAATGAAACTTGGCGTTCGCGACAAAGAATACGAGCAAAGGTCCCAATTCGGTCGCGAGTTTGAACAGCGGATGCGGCTGGGTCTTGTCCATTTCTATACCTTCGTTGCCGTCATCATCCGCGAAAGCGGATGATCCAGTACTCCGCGCCGCTTCGATACTCGCCGACGACGTGGCTTACTGGATGCCCCGCCTTCGCGGGGCATGACAAGAAAAATCTCAAGAGTCTATCCCCGCGATGGCCTGCGCGAAATCCCGCGCGGTGAAAGGCGCGAGGTCATCGATGCCCTCGCCGACGCCGATGAAGTGCACCGGCAATTTGTGTTTCTCCGCCAACGCCACCAGGATGCCGCCGCGCGCGGTGCCGTCCAGTTTTGTCATCACGAGACCGCTGACGCCAGCGGTACGATGAAATGCCTCGACTTGCGAGAGCGCGTTTTGTCCCACCGTGGCATCGAGCACAAGAAGCACCGCATGCGGCGCCGAGCCGTCGACTTTCCGGATGACGCGAACGACCTTTTCCAGTTCGTTCATCAACTCGGCCTTGTTTTGCAGGCGCCCGGCGGTATCGACCAGAAGCACGTCGAATGTTCCCTGCCGCGCCGCCGACAGCGCGTTGAAGGCAAGGCTTGCGGAATCCGAGCCCTGCGCGCCCGAAATGACCGGCGATCTGGTCCGCTCGCCCCAGACCTTCAATTGTTCGATCGCAGCGGCGCGGAATGTATCTCCGGCGGCCAGCATCACCTTGCGGCCTTCGGCCGAAAATTTTGCGGCCAGCTTGCCGATGGTGGTGGTCTTGCCGGAGCCGTTGACGCCGACCACCAGGATGACGAAAGGCTTTTTCGCCTCGTCGATCATCAGGGGCTTCGCCACCGGCCCTAAGACCTTTTCGACCTCGGTTGCGACCACCGCTTTGACATCTTCCGCCGAAATCGACTTGTCGTAACGGCCGACACCCACGGCCGACGCAATTCGTGCCGCGACCTCGGTTCCCAGATCGGCGCGCAGCAGTACGTCCTCGATATCCTCGAGCATCGCGCCGTCGAGCTTGCGTTTGGTGACGAGGTCGGCGACCGCCGTACCGAGCGAACCCGAGGTGCGCTTCAGCCCGCTGGACAGCCGCCGCCACCAGCTCTGTTTAGGTGCTTCCTCATTCATGGCGGGGTGTGTTAGCCGTTTCGGGCTATGAACGAAAGTCTTGAAAGTCTTAACCGCACGATTGACGTTCCCCAACTGACCGCGGAGGAAATCCTCTGCCGCGTGCTTCATCGCGACGGGCTGATGCTGGTGATCGACAAGCCGGCGGGGCTTCCCGTCCATCGCGGCCCGAAGGGCGGCCCCAACCTCGAAGCCTCCTTCGATGCGTTGCGATTTGGCCTGCCGCGCCCGCCTGTTCTCGCCCACCGGCTCGACAAGGACACCTCCGGCTGCCTCGTGCTCGGACGGCACCGCAAGGCGACCGCCTCGCTCGGGCTCTTGTTCAAACACGGCAAGATTTCAAAAATCTATTGGGCGGCCGTCGAGGGCGGTCCGCCCGAAGATGAAGGCACGATCGACATGCCGCTCGGCCGGCTCAACGCCGAGCGCGGCTGGTGGCAGAAGGTGGATCCGGAAGGCCAACAGGCCGTCACCAACTGGAAGGTGCTGGGACGGGGCGCCGGCCTGACCTGGCTTGCGCTTGAGCCCGTCACCGGCCGCACCCACCAATTGCGCGTGCATGCGGCGGCTCAGGGCTGGCCTATTTTTGGCGATAATATCTACGGCAACGGGCCTCGTTTTGGCGAGCCGCGTCTTCATCTGCATTCCCGCGAGATCGGGATTCCGATTTCGAAGAACAAGGAGCCGGTTCGCGTGGTGGCGCCGGTGCCGGAACATATGCGCGAGCGGCTGAAAGCCTGTGGGTGGAATGGGGAATAGCACGGAGCAGGCCAGCGTCGTTCAATAGCGAATTTGCGCGACCTTGCGCAATTCGTCAGGCGTTGCCGTACCAAGGCCGAGAAATTCAAGGTAGGCCGGTATCTGTTCGAACAGCATGTCGAGGCCCACCTGATAGTCGCAACCTTTTGCACGGGCGGCAGCCAGAAACGGCGTCATTTCCTCCGTCATGACGACTTCGCCGACAAAGGTCGATGCGGAAATACCATCCATCCTCATTGGAAGAGGGTCGTCCTTTTTCATGCCAAGCGGAGTGGCGTTGACGACGATATCGTATCCGGCTGGGTCCGCAGAGCCCGCGGTAACCTCAAGCTTCGGATAGTGGGGCTGGAGGCGCTTCGCGAGTCCGTCCATGGCGTGCGCGGACACGTCGTACAGTCCGAGCCTGGAAACGCCAGCCCTTGCCATCGATGCGGCGATCGCGCTGCCGACCCCGCCGCAACCGGCGACAAAGGCGCTTGCTCCCACGATCCGTCGGCCCTTCCTCTGCAAACCACGCACAAAGCCCTCGCCGTCGAACATATCGCCGATCAAGCGGCCGCGTTCATCCATCCTCACCGCGTTGCAGGCGCCCGCGATCCTCGCCGATACGGAGGCTTCGTCAACGAGCGCAAGCGTTGTCACCTTGTGCGGCATGGTGATGAGTGCGCCGTGAATATTGGCGAGCCTGAAGACCAGCTTCAGAAAGGTAGCGTAGTCCTCGCTCTTGCAGCCCATTGGCACGACGGCCGCGTTGATCTTTCGCGCTTCGAAGAACGGGTTGTAGATCATCGGAGATTTGAACGAATCCGTTGGATAGCCGATGTGAGCAATCAGCCTTGTTCTTCCGTCGATCATCGTCTGACCTACCTGCTATGAACTACGCACCAGCTAGGCCGGTGCGGCGCCTGTGAGAGAGGCCGCTCTCTGGCGGTCGTAGTCCTGCTTTTCTATCGGCGCAGCGTTCGGATTGCCGAGGTCGTTGACTTCAATCCGGTAGGTTTCCCGAGCCGAGAAAGCGGCAACGGCTGCGATAGCCGTGATGGCAAAGGCGATCGCGCCGACCGTGAGCGGGACATCGGCCGATCCGGGGGGCGCTACGATTGCAAAAAGCGCGGGCAGCAGCGCGGTGATGGTCGTGCCGACGTTCTGCGAAATCGCCATCGCCGAAACACGGTATCTGGTCTGGAAAAGCTCAGGGTAAAAGCTCGGGAAGATCGCGTTGTAGCCCTGATAGACCAGGCCCCACATCAGAATGGAAAGGCCAATCGCCATCGGTACATTCTTGATGCTGATCGCGTAGAGATATGCAAAGGCGAGCAAGCCTGAGCCCAGCGCGCCAACGATGATCGGCGGCCTTCTGCCGATCTTGTCCGACAAATTACCAACCAGCGGGATGACCAGCACGGCGGCAATATTGCCGAGCACGGGGATCCAGAGATAGACGTCCGGCTTGAAGCCAATTCCGTAGGCCGGCTGTACGGCAAAGGCTGCGCCAAAGATCGTCGCCACCACGGGAATCACGTTCATGAGGGCCATGCAGACCACACGCAACATGTCCGCCCAGCTGGTCTTGAAGGCCTGGATGACGGGCGCCCTGGGTACAGCACCTTGCTCACTCTCCCTGGCAAAGGCCGGCGACTCATCCACTTCACGCCTGATGAGATAGGCGGCGATAATGACGAAGAAGCTCAGCAAAAACGGGATACGCCATCCCCAGGCGATGAAATCTTCCTTCGGCATGTAAGCGGCAATCGGGAGGAATACGGCAGCGGCGAGAATTTGCCCGGCCTGGACTCCCTGTAGAGTGAAACTCGCAAAGAACCCTCGCCTTCCGAACGGCGCGTGCTCAAGCACCATTGAACTTGCGCCCGAAATTTCGCCGGCGACGGCAAAGCCTTGCAACAGCCGCAGCGCCACAAGCAGGACAGGCGCCCATATTCCGATGTGCTGATAAGTCGGAAGCACGCCGACGAGAATGGTCGAGCCGCCCATCAAGAACAGGCAAAGCACCAGAACGCTCTTGCGCCCATGCGTATCGCCGTAATGGCCCAACACGAAGGCGCCGACGGGCCGCGCCACGTAGCCAACGCCATAGGTCGCGAGCGAGGCGACGATCGCGACCGTCGGATTTTGCGACGGGAAGAAGATCTGCGGAAAGACAAGCGAGGCTGCGGTCGCATAGATGAAAAAGTCGTAGTATTCGAGCGCCGATCCTATCCAGCCGCTTGCCGTCGCAATTTTCGATTGACGCAGAATCCTATCGCTGCTGCCTGACGCCATATTGAGTTCCCCCCGATCATGCTGAAAGCCGTTGCGCGGCTTTTTTCTATCTGAAGCGAAAAGATACCGTCAGGCGGCGATAACACAATCACCTATTTTGTGCGGCAACCTCGCTTGACGCCGTCTTTCCCCATGGCAGGAGAAATCGTTAGGCGACCAGCCGCGCCCCATCGCTGCCCTTGATGACCAGCGTCTTGACCGTGCCCGGCGTCTCGCCGGAAATCGCAACCGGCAGGAAGTGCTCGGTGCGACCCTGGCTCGTGCTCTCGATCAACACCCGGCGCGTCGCGCCGATTTCCGCATCACACCGCCGTTTCAACGCGGCATCCCCCGCCGCGCGCAGGCGTTTGGCGCGATCCTTGACGATAGACGTTGGAACTTGCGGCATTCGCGCCGCTGGCGTGCCCGGTCGCGGCGAATAGGGAAAGACGTGAAGGAAGGTGAGAGCGCATTCGTCAATGAGATCCTGCGAGCGGGCAAACATCTCTTCCGTTTCGGTTGGAAAGCCCGCGATGATGTCGGCACCGAAGGCGATATCGGGCCGCAAGCGCCGCACCTCGGCGCAGAAATCGATCGCCTGTTGCCGGGAATGCCGGCGCTTCATGCGCTTCAAGATCAGGTCGTCGCCCGATTGCAGCGACAGGTGCAGATGCGGCATCAGGCGTTCGTCTTCGGCGATGACCTCAAGCAGATCGCGATCGACCTCGATCGAATCGACCGAAGAAATCCGCAACCGCTTGAGTTCCGGCACATGCCGCAAAATCTGCCTGGTCAATTGGCCAAGCTTCGGCGCGCCCGGCAGATCCGCGCCATAGCTCGTCAGATCGACGCCGGTCAGCACGATCTCGGGATGGCCACGCCCGACCAGGGTGCGGATTTGATCGACCACCGCTCCCATCGGAACCGAGCGCGAATTGCCGCGGCCGAAGGGAATGATGCAGAAAGTGCAGCGGTGATCGCATCCGTTCTGCACCTGTACGAACACGCGCGGCAGGCCAGCCTTGAATCCTTCCAGGAGGTGCGGCGCCATCTTTCGCACCGCCATGATGTCGGCAACCGCGATCTTTTCGCTTGCCTCAAAACCGAGCGTAGTGCCGTCGAATGCCGCACGTGCGTTATGCCAGGTCTCTCGTTGCATCTTGTCGTCGTTGCCGACGACCCGATCGACCTCTTCCATGCGTGCGAACATTTCGGCTTGCGTCTGCGCCGCGCAGCCGGTGACGACGATTCGCGAGGTAGGCCGCATCCGCTTGAGCCGGCGAATCGACTGCCGCGCCTGCGCCACCGCCTCATTGGTGACGGCGCAGCTATTGATGACGATGGTATCGGTGAGGCCCGCGCGCTCGGCCTCGACGCGCATCACCTCGGATTCGAAGGCGTTGAGGCGGCAGCCAAAGGTAACGACGTCGACGCTCATCTGGTGTCCCGACACAAGGTCTGTCACGCCACGGAAGCAAACAGCGCCGGATCGAAACGGCCTTCATATTCGAAGGTCGCCGGTCCCGTCATCAGGACGTGATCGTCACGGTCGCGCCATTCGATGGCGAGGTCTCCGCCGGGAAGCGTGATCTGCACCATTCGATTGGCGCGCTTGAGCCGCGCGGCCGCGACCGCCGTGGCGCAGGCCGCCGAGCCGCAGGCCTTGGTTAGCCCTGCGCCGCGCTCCCAGGTTCGGATCGTGATGTGATCGCGATCGACGATATGGGCGAGCGTGATGTTGGCGCGCTCTGGAAAGATCGGGTGGTTTTCCAATAGTGGACCGAAGCGGGCGAGATCATAGGCCTGAACATCGTCGACCCAGAAAATCGCATGCGGGTTGCCCATGCTGACGACGGAAGGTGTGTGCAGGATCGGCGCATCGATCGGACCGATTTGCAGCTCGATGCCGCGTGTGTCGCGAAACTCCTCGGCGAGCGGAATGTCCTGCCAGCCGAATTTGGGCGGTCCCATATCGACCGTATAGAGATCGCTGGAAGGCCCCTGCCAGCAATTCAACAAGCCGGCACGAGTCTCGAAGGTGACGGCGCTCCGGCCGGAGGCCTCGAATACCCGTCGCGCCACGCACCGCATGCCGTTGCCGCAGGCGGCGGCTTCCGAACCGTCATTGTTGTAGATGCGGATGAAGGCTTCCGTTCCATCGAGCCGCGGGGGCTGCAGCACCATCAGTTGGTCATAGGCGACCCCCTTGGGGGAGGCGACCGCGCGCGCCTCGTCCGCCGTAACCGTGCCAGGCTTATCGCGCAAATCGACCACGACGATCTCGTTGCCGATCCCGTTCATCTTGACAAAGCTGTGGTTGGCGAGCGCGCTCATCGACCCTTCCGGTTGAGAGTAGTTTATATGGCCAATGCCAGGCGGTTAGCTAGATGTGGTTTATCTGTGTCGATGACCTCCCGCCCGGCGGGGAGGCCCATGAAATATCTGTAGATATCTGTCATGGGACGAACGGCGAGCCGGCATGTTAGATATCGATGGCTCGCGAGTGCAGGCCGACAAGGCCATGGAGAAGACCCTGATGAACTACCCTCGCTTTTTCCGCATTGCCCTGGTCCCGATCGCCGCCATCGCGCTCTCGGCCGCCCACGCTCAGTCGCCCGCGCCGCCCGCTCCCTCCCCATCCGCAACCCCGGCGCCACCGCCGGCAGAGACAAAATCGCCCGGGGATTTGCCATCGACCGCGGCACCGACCCCCGCGCCAGCGCCGGTCCAGGCGGCCGACCCCTTCGGTGAAGAGATTACGCTCAGCCCAAAAACGGTGATCGCCACCAAGGGCACGGCGAACTGGGACACCGCATTCGAAACGCTGATCGAATCGTTGAAGTCGTTGTCCGCGACGCTTGAAAAAGAAGGCGGCAAGGCCTCCGGCAATTCGATGATCGTCTATACCTCCACCGACGATACCGGCTTCAGCTATCTGGCGGAAATTCCCGTCGACCAGGAACCGAAGAATCTGCCGAAGACGATCAGCGTTGCCAAATCGCCCGACGGCAAGGCGCTGAAATTTGTCCATCGCGGTTCGTATGAGAATATGGACAATACCTATGAGGCGATCACCAATCACCTCGACGACAAGAAGCTGGAGGCCAAGGACACCTTCATCGAGGAATATATCACCGACCCGCTGAAGACGCGGGAGGACAAGCTGGTGATCAACGTCTATGTGCCGCTGAAGTGAGCACCATGAAAGCGCGCATCATTCGCACCTCCGTCATTGCGGCCTTCGCCGCAGGCGCGCTGCTCGCAGCGCCCGTGCGCGCCGAAACGGACCAACCCTCTTTCATTTCCGTGACCGGAGAGGCGCACATTTCAGTGCCGCCCGATCTGGCGCAGATCGATGGCGGCGTTACCTCGGAGGCCAAGACCGCGCGCGAAGCTTCCGATGCCAACAACGCCGCGATGGGAAGGGTGTTGCTGGCGCTGAAGGGCGCCGGCATCGATGAGAAGGACTACCAGACCTCGCGGCTGTCGTTGCAACCACAATATCCCTCGAGCAAGGTCAGCGGGCCAGCCACTATCGTCGGCTACCGCGCCAGCAACCGGGTGACGATTCGCCTGCGTGACGTCACTAAAGTGGCGAGCGTGATCGATACGCTGGTAGGCGCCGGCGCGAATGAAGTTGGCGGCATCAACTTCATGGTTTCGCAAGCCTCGAAACTGCTCGACGAGGCCCGCGAGCAGGCCATTGCAGACGCGCGCCGCAAGGCGGAGATTTATGCGAAGGCGGCAGGCGTGACGCTCGGCGCGCCGCTCAGCATCATCGAAGGCGGCGCGGCTGGTCCGCTCTTCCGCGCGGGGCGCGCCGTACCCATGGCTGCGACACCGGTACCGATCGCGCAAGGCGAAGAGACGCTGCAGGTGACGGTCAGCGTGTCCTGGGCGATCAAGTCGGGGCAGTAAGGGCTCTCGTTATTGCGAACTCGGTTTAGGCCGGTAACCACAACTCTATCCGTCATGGCCGGGCTTGACCCGGCCATCCACGTCTTTGTGTCACAAGGAAAGCAAGACGTGGATCACCGGGACAAGCCCGGTGATGACGGAAATGACGACTAAATCTCCACCACCTGCCCCGGCTTGAGCACGACAAAACGCTCGCGCGGAATCTTCGCTTCATCGAGCGCCACAGATAAAGCCTCGACCGGCGCGTCGATCGCCTCATCGGTCAGTTGGAACGTGCCGTGGTGGTGAGCAATCGCCTGGACCGCGCCGCAATCGGCGAGTGCCTTCACCGCGTCCGACGGGTTCATGTGCTGGTCCTGCATGAACCAGCGCGGCTCATAGGCGCCGATCGGCAGGATCGCCAGCCGCAGCGGGCCATGTGCTTCAGCCACATGACGGAAATGGCCGCCCTCGCCGTAACCGGAATCGCAGACGACATAGATTTTGCCGACCGGCGTCTCCAGCACGAAGCTCGCCCACAGCGCCTTGTTGCGATCGAACAATCCGCGCGCCGACCAGTGCCGCGTTGGCACCAGCGTCACCGCGACGCCATTGCCAAGTTCGACCCGCTGATGCCAGTCGAAAGCTTCGGCCTTGATCGCATCATCGGAACTGCGCATCGTCACATCATTGCCGAGCGGCGTGACCACGCGCGGGGAGAAATTTGCCGCGAGCTTTGCGAGCGTCGCGACATCGAGATGATCGTAGTGGCCATGCGACACCAGCACGACATCGATCTTCGGCAGCGCCTCAAAGGCGATACCGGGATCGTTGTGCCGCTTCGGACCTGCGAAGGAAAACGGCGAGGCACGCATCGACCACACGGGATCGACGAGGATGTTCAATCCGCCGGTCTGGATCAACCAGCTGGCGTGTCCGACGAATGACAGCCGCACCTTGTCGCCTTCGACGCGCGCGGGCGGGGTGTCGGCGTAGGGGCTCGGCGCCCATTCCGGCCAGACCGCGCGTTTGCGATCGCGGCCGAATTGCCAGCGCCACACCTCACGAAGCGATTTCGGCGGCACGCCGTCGGGATCGAAGAACCGCTCGCCGTCGAAATGGTCGGACATTGGTCCGGCATAGGTTTTCATTTGGGATATCCAGAGCGAGGGCACACCGAGGGCCGCGGCCGCTCCAGTCAGCCAACCGAGAACCTTGCGGCGTGAGATGTTCATGGCCCGATTGGCCCCAAAAAGGCACGTTTCGGCAAGGGATAGGCCGATGGCACGAATTCACGAAAGCGCCATTTTACGGCGGCTTTCCTTGACTTTTCGGGCCCGGGGGCGTTTAACGCCGGTCAATTCATCGGAAAGAAGTTCTTTTCGACCCGCCGCCCGGCCCTCGAGGCCGGAGGCCAACGCCCGACAGCGCGATGCGCCCTCGGGCGCAAAGGTGTTTGGACGGTCGTCTTGGCGCTCGCCGTCGAGACACATAGGTCGTCATCACCCGCGAAGGCGGGTGATCCAGTATCCCAGAGCAGCTCGGAAGGAACCGAGAGGCTACGGCGTACTGGATATCCCGCTTTCGCGGGCTATGACGGATAGTGATGAAACGCTAGCGCCAAGAGGCGCAACAACAGGACGGCGCATTTGTTCGACAACCTGTCGGAAAAGCTTGGCGGTATTCTGGATCGGCTGACCCGCCGCGGGTCGCTGAGCGAAGCCGATGTCGATGCCGCGATGCGCGAGGTGCGGCGCGCTTTGCTTGAAGCCGACGTATCGCTCGAGGTGGTGCGCAGCTTCACCGAGCGAGTCCGCGAGCAGGCGATCGGCGCCACCGTGGTCAAGTCGGTCACCCCCGGCCAGATGGTGGTGAAGATCGTCCATGACGAACTGGTCGCAACGCTGGGCTCCGACGGCCAGAGCATCGATCTCAACGCGGTGCCGCCGGTCGCGATCATGATGGTCGGCCTGCAAGGTTCCGGCAAAACCACCACCACCGCAAAACTCGCCCGCCGCCTGACCCAGCGCGACAAGCGCAAGGTGCTGATGGCTTCCCTCGACATCTACCGTCCGGCGGCGATGGAACAGCTCGCCGTCCTCGGCCGCGACCTCGACATCCAGACCTTGCCGATTGTCGCCGGGCAAAAGCCGGCGCAGATCGCCAAGCGCGCGTTAGAGGCAGGCAAGCTCGGCGGCTACGACGTGGTGCTGCTCGATACCGCCGGCCGCACCACGCTCGACGAAGAGATGATGAGCGAGGCGGCCGAGATCAAAGCCGTCGCCAATCCGCACGAGGTGTTGCTGGTTGCGGATTCCCTGACCGGCCAGGACGCGGTGAATCTCGCACGCGCGTTCGACCAGCGCGTGGGACTGACCGGTATCGCGTTGACGCGCGTCGACGGCGACGGCCGCGGCGGCGCCGCGCTGTCGATGCGCGCGGTCACGGGAAAACCGATCAAGCTGATCGGTACCGGCGAAAAGAGCGACGCGCTGGAGGATTTCCACCCCAGCCGCATCGCGGGGCGCATTCTCGGCATGGGCGACGTGGTTTCCCTCGTCGAAAAAGCCGCCGCCAATATCGATGCTGAAAAGGCCGCACGCACCGCCGAGCGGATGCGCAAGGGCCAGTTCGACCTCTCCGACATGCGCGAGCAATTGCTGCAGATGGCGAGCATGGGCGGCCTCTCGGGCCTGATGGGCATGATGCCCGGCGTCGCCAAGATGAAAAATCAGATCGCGAACGCCGGAATCGACGACAGGATTTTGAAACGCCAGGTCGCGCTGATCGATTCGATGACGCGGCAGGAGCGCAAAAGCCCTGACATTCTCAAAGCCAGCCGCAAGAAGCGGATTGCCGCAGGCGCCGGCGGCAAGGTCGAAGACCTCAACAAGCTCCTAAAGATGCATCGGAACATGGCCGACATGATGAAGGCCATGGGTTCGGGCAAGCGCGGCCCGCTTGCCGGCATCGCGCAGGCGATGGGCTTTGGCGGCAGTGCGCCGACCGCAGAACAGATGAAGGCGCTCGCGGAAAAAATGCCGCAAGGAGCGAGCCCCGGCGGCATGCCGTCATTGCCGAAAGAACTTCCCGCAGGCCTTCGCACCGGTCTGCCGAATTTGCCGGGACTTACGGGCCTGCCCAACAAGCCGACGTTGCCGGGCCTCGGCGGATTCCCGGGATTGGGGAAGAAGAAATGACCTCTTTCGTCATTGCGAACGAAGCGAAGCAATCCATATCGCCGCCGCGCAAGAAGCTGGATTGCTTCCTCGCTTCGCTCCTCGCAATGACGGGATTAATGCCGTTCAAACAGTAATTCGAATTCAAAAGGAGAACTCAATGTCAGTCGTTATCCGCCTTGCTCGCGCAGGCACCAAGAAGCGCCCTGTCTATCACGTCGTCGTTGCCGACTCGCGCTTTCCGCGCGACGGCCGTTTCATCGAGCGTCTCGGCCATTTCAATCCGCTCCTGCCCAAGGACAACACCGAGCGGCTGAAGCTCGACATGGACAAGGTCAAGGCCTGGCTCGCCAAGGGCGCGCAGCCGTCCGACCGGGTGATGCGTTTCCTCGACGCCTCGGGCGTGAAGAAGCGCGAGAAGCGCAACAATCCGGAAAAGGCCGTGCCGCGCAAGGAGCGCAAGGCGCAGGCCGAAGCCGCCGCGAAGTCGGCGTAAGCCTGTCGGCACGCGACGGTGTCCGATAGGGTCTGCGTCGCGCGGATCGGCGCCGCGCACGGCGTGCGGGGCGCGGTGAAGCTATGGACCTTCACCGAGGACCCGTTCGCGGTGAAGGCTTACGGCCCGCTCTCGACCAAGGACGGCACACGCCAGTTCGAGGTCGAGCATGTGCGCGAGGCGAAGGATCATCTGGTCGCAACGTTCCAGGGCGTCATGACGCGCGAGGAGGCCGAGCGCCTCAACGGTATCGAGCTCTATGTTCCGCGCGAGAAATTGCCGGCAACCGAACAAGACGAATATTACCACGCCGACCTGATCGGGCTTGCCGCGGTAACGACGGCGGATCAGCCGCTCGGCCGCGTCGTCGCGATCCACAATTTCGGCGCCGGCGACATCATCGAGATCGCGCCGCTGCAAGGTGCGACCATGCTGCTGCCGTTCACCAATGCAGTGGTGCCGACCGTCGATCTTGCCGGCGGGCGTGTGGTGATCGACATGCCGGAAGAGATAGACGGCGACGAGCCGGGGCACTCGGCCGAATGACAAGGCCGTGACAAGCCGCCGAACAAAAGCCTCTTGCCTTTTGCATTCGGCTCATTCACGCTTCGGTTGCATTTCCTGCCTAAACGACCGTTGAATTCCCGGAGATATACATGTTTCGCCACTGTTTCCTGGCCGCCATTGGCGTGCTTTTGTCTGCGAGCGCCCTGGCTGCCCAAACACCGAGTGCAGCGCCTGCTCCAGCGCCGGCCGAATCCACTGTGCAGGAGGCGATGGAAGACGTCCAACTCGGCGATCACTGGACCTACGAGTTCCGGGACGACATCACCGGCGATGTCAAATCGGTCCTCACCCACACTGTGACCGACGTGACGGATTCGGAGATTGGCGTCCGGATTGCCCGAATCGGCAATGCAAACACCGGCTATCAGAGCTTCGATCGTTCCTGGAGTCTGATCAACAGCGGCGCCTGGCGGTACACACCTAATGACGGCACCGGCATCCGGGCGCCGCTTTCCGTGGGCAAGACCTGGTCGTTCAAATCGAATGATCTCAACAACACAGCAGGACTGAGCGGGAAGCGCTCGGGCACGTCTAAGGTGATCGCGCAGGAAAGCGTCACGACACCAGCGGGAACGTTCGACACTTTCAAGATCGAAACCTCGTTTCAAATACAAAACGCCAATGACCCGACCAAGAAGGTCCAGGCCGTGGTGCAAACCTGGTACGCGCCGGCGATCGATCATTGGGTGAGGCGCAGCTTCGTCTCGCGATCGGAGTCACGCGTGCGCGAGAAGAATACAGTCGAGCTGGTCGAGTATGGCCGCCGCTAGGCGGCGGTCCGCACCGCCGTCGCCCGAATTGACAAGCAGCCAGAGGGGATACACCGATGCTTCGTTGCGCCGCTCTGGCCATCTGCCTCGTTGCCACTAACGCGTCGGCACAACAAGCCCCCGCGCCGACCGCGGCTCCGAGTGCCGCCCAAGCCCAACCGGCGAAGGATGTCGTTACGATGGAGGAGCCGCGTCCGGGCGACCATTGGACGTACGAAATACGGGACGAGATAGCGGGGGAAGTCGCCAGAACCCGGGAGAACGTCATCACCGAAGTGACCCCGACTGAAATCAGCGTGCGGTTCAAAATCCTGAAGACAGGCGACGTCGGTCTGTCGGTATACGACCATTCGTGGAATGTGATGAGGGAAGGGTCCTGGAGATACTCACCGAACGACGGCACCGGGATTCAGTCGCCTCTCGAAGTCGGCAAAACATGGCCCGTACAAACCAACAACATCAACAGCGCAAACGGCAATATCTGGAAACGATCTGGCACTTCGAAGGTGGTTGGACAGGAAAGCGTCACCACAAAAGCTGGCACCTTCGACACGTTCAAGATCGAAACCAGGTTTACGGGATCGAACGTCAATAACCCGACCCTCAAGAACGAGGTTGTATCATTAACTTGGTACGCTCCTGCGATCGATCATTGGGTAAGACGGACCTTCGTTTCCAGGGCCAACAAGCATCTGAATATCAGTAATATGATCGAGCTGATTGATTATGGCCGCAAGCAATAGCGACCGATGGCTCGCTCGTTGATTTCGGACCTCTCCCATCCGCCCACCCGACGTTGCGTCAGCCGCGGCTGGGCACCAGAGTAACGGTCGGCATATTGATTTCTCCCAGCCGACGCGCGATTGAGGCCCATGACCTCACCCTGGCGCGCAACCATTCTCACCCTGTTTCCGGAAATGTTTCCGGGGCCGCTTGGCGTCAGCCTTGCCGGAAAAGCGCTGGCCTCAGGGCTTTGGGCGCTGGAGGCGCGCGATATCCGCGATTCCGCCACCGACAAACACCGCAGCGTCGACGATACCCCGGCCGGCGGTGGTCCCGGCATGGTGCTGCGCGCTGATGTGCTCGCGGCCGCCATCGACGCCGCGGAAATCGCACCCGACCGGCAACGGTTGCTGATGAGCCCGAGGGGCCGTCCATTGACCCAATCCCGGGTCATGGAACTCGCTGCGGGGCCCGGCCCCCTGATCGTCTGTGGCCGGTTTGAGGGGGTCGACGAGCGGGTCATCGCCAATCGCCGCCTCGAGGAGGTTTCGATCGGCGATTATGTGCTTTCGGGCGGTGAAATCGCCGCCATGGCCTTGATTGACGCCTGCGTTCGGCTGCTGCCAGGGGTGATGGGAAAGGCGGGATCCGGCGTCGAAGAGAGCTTTGCCGACGGCCTATTGGAATACCCGCAATATACCCGCCCGCAGGAGTTCGAAGGCCTGCCGATCCCGGAAATCCTCATCTCGGGCGACCATGCCAAAGTCGCCGCCTGGCGGCTGGCCGAGGCGCAAGCCCTGACCCAAGCGCGGCGGCCCGACCTTTGGGTCGCCAAAAACAGCGGCCAAAAGCCACCAAAAAACACGACGAAAGGGTGACAAACCCCCGTCTTTGCCGTATACGGGCGCCCAATCCGTGCAGGGACAAACGAACACTCGCGCAGCCCGCGCTTTCGTGTCAGGGCGCGCCGCCGATGGAGATTTACGATGAACCTCATCCAACAGCTCGAAAAAGAGCAATTCGACAAATTGTCCGCCAGCAAGGTGATTCCGGAATTCGGACCCGGCGATACCGTGATCGTCAACGTCAAGGTGGTCGAAGGCGATCGCTCGCGTGTGCAGGCCTATGAAGGCGTCTGCATCGGCCGCTCCGGCGCCGGACTCAATGAGAGCTTCACGGTGCGCAAGATTTCCTACGGCGAAGGCGTCGAACGCGTCTTCCCGGTGATGTCGCCGATGATCGACTCGATCAAGGTGGTGCGTCGCGGCAAGGTGCGCCGTGCCAAGCTGTATTACCTGCGCAATCTGCGCGGCAAGTCCGCCCGCATCGTCGAAAAGTCCGAGCGCGCGGCTGCCGTTAACGAGTAATTCGGCCCCATATTGGCCTTACGGGGAGCGCGGGCATTGCCCGCGCTTTTTTGTTGGCCGCGAGTGACCGTCTTTCGCTAGACGCCCCCATCACGAAGATGGCTCGCGCTAACGCGCACGCGTGCTATATATCGATCTCAAATGGTTCTAAATCGCACCAGCTCAGTCTGCCGGCGTGTCGTCATTGACGATCATTCGCGCCTGCCCGGCCGCTTTTTCGGGCGGTTTGCGACTTCGGCAACCTCGGAACTTGCGCGCGCGCATTAATGCTGCGCCTACCGCCGGCCGTCCGGCGCGATTCCGTTTCTCACGATTTCTGATTTAGGAGCTGAAGCTCATGTCCAAACCCACAACCCTGTACGACAAGATCTGGAACGACCATCTGGTTCACGAGGCCGATGACGGCACCTGCCTGCTCTATATCGACCGCCACCTCGTGCACGAGGTGACCTCGCCGCAGGCCTTCGAAGGCCTGCGCGCCACGGGACGAAAGGTTCACGCGCCTGAGAAGACGCTCGCGGTGGTCGACCACAACATTCCCACCACCGATCGCACCAAACCCAATCCCGATCCCGAAAGCACCGAGCAGATTCGGGTGATGGCCGAGAACGCCAAGGAATTCGGCATCGAATATTTCAACGAGTTCGACAAGCGTCAGGGCATCGTCCATGTCATCGGCCCCGAGCAGGGCTTTACGCTGCCCGGCACCACAATCGTCTGTGGCGACAGCCACACCTCGACCCATGGCGCGTTCGGCGCGCTGGCGCACGGCATCGGCACCTCGGAGGTCGAGCATGTGCTGGCGACGCAAACGCTGATCCAGAAGAAGGCGAAGAACATGCGCGCCGTCGTCGATGGCAAATTGCCCGATGGCGTGACTGGCAAGGATATTATCCTTTCGATCATCGGCGAGATCGGCACCGCCGGCGGCACCGGCTATGTGCTGGAATATGCCGGTGAAGCGATCCGCGCGCTGTCGATGGAAGGCCGCATGACCGTCTGCAACATGTCGATCGAAGGCGGCGCCCGCGCCGGCCTGATCGCGCCGGACGAAAAGGCTTTTGAATTCCTCAAAGGCCGGCCGAAAGCCCCGCAAGGTGAGGCCTGGGACGCCGCGATGCGTTATTGGGAGAGCCTGCGCAGTGACGAGGGCGCGCATTTCGATCACGAGATCAGGTTGGACGCAGCCAAGCTGCCGCCGATCGTGACCTGGGGCACCTCGCCGGAAGACGTGATCTCGGTCACAGGCTTTGTGCCCGACCCCGACAAGATCGAGGACGAGGCCAAGCGGATCTCCAAGCACCGCGCCCTGAACTACATGGGGTTGAAGGCGGGGACCAAGATTACCGATATCAGGCTGGATCGCGTCTTCATCGGCTCCTGCACCAACGGCCGGATCGAGGACTTGCGCGCGGCAGCCAAAATCGCCGCGGGCAAGACCGTCAACGCCAATGTCAATGCGATGATCGTGCCGGGCTCGGGGCTCGTGAAGGAACAGGCGGAAGCCGAAGGGCTGGACAAGATTTTCATCAAGGCTGGCTTCGACTGGCGCGAGCCGGGATGCTCGATGTGCCTTGCCATGAATCCCGACAAGCTCAAGCCGGAGGAGCGCTGCGCCTCGACCTCGAACCGCAACTTCGAGGGACGCCAGGGCTTTAAGGGCCGTACCCACCTCGTCTCGCCCGCCATGGCGGCGGCGGCGGCGATTGCGGGACACTTCGTCGACGTCAGGGACTGGCGGTAAAATCGTCCGTCGCCTCAACATCGAGGCATCGTCGAAGGAAGTCGTTAAGCAGTTGGGAGCAGACTTGCCGGCACACGTTCGCGTGTTGCGAGGAAAGCCCGTCATGGCCGACAAGTCCGAATTCGTCGATATGATCAGCGAGGCGACGCGGCAAGTTCGGCGGCGGCGTGTGATGCCGCGCGTAACCGCACCCGTCGTCAAGGAAGCGTCGCGGATGAGCCACTGGCCGCCGGAGCACCTTGAGCAATGGCGGATGGAAAATCTGACGCCATGGAAGATCAAGCCCTGGAAGATCAAGGATTGGGTTTGAGAACCTGACCCCTCCAAGGACCCACCAAGGGATCAGGCGCCCTTTGGGGGGCGCCTGACTCACCTCACCTACCGTGTCTCGAACCTCAACGTTAGGCGTGATGATGCCTGCGCTGATGATGGCGCCAGTGGGCATGGGTGCGGCGCGCAGCGCGATGATAGCAGACGACGCGCGGGCCATCCGCGGTCACGACCGCGCGGCAGCCTGGTCCAGCGATAAAACCGGGGTCGACGGCGGGATAATCTGCAGGATAGTCGTAGTAGGGATAATCATCGGGGTTGTCGTCGTAATAGACGCCACCAATGAATACCCCGCGGAAGCGATGCCGGTGAGCAAATCCATGCCCGGCAAATCGAGTGCTGCCCGCGACGGCGGGTCCGGTGCTGTACGTACCGCCGCGAACGGCGGCGCCACTAAAACTGCGACCACCGCCATAACCACCGCTATGGCCGCCTCCGCTGCCGCCGTGTCCGCCACGCACTTCAATCGTCAATTCATTGGCGGCAGCGTTGCCAGAAGCTCTGTTGCCGGGATTGACTGGCGACAGCGCTTCAGCGCGCGGGCTGGCGACAACCGATAATGCGAACAGTGACGCCGCCACACCGAGCAAGCGCAGCGCATGGCCGAACGCAAAACGCCCGCGAAGTGAATTCGCCATCATGCTGATAACCTTCCTGGTTGCGGACAGCGACAAACAAAGGTCGTGCGGCGACCGCATCGGTCGCTTTCAATTCGCCGCGTTCGACGTGTGACCTTTTCGCCGTGGTGTTCTTGGGTTTGAAACTAGCGAGCGCAACCTGAACGAGCCATGAATGTGCAGGCCACAGATTCAGGCGGATCAATGCGCGGCGATATCGCGCGAACACATGATCGTCATCATATGGAATCGTTCAAGAGAATCCGACACCGCGCTGCTGGAAAAAAACAGGCCCGCGTGTTTGCGGGCCTGTTTGAATTCATGTGCGCTTACTAGTGGCGATGATGCCAATGATGGTGCCAATGATGGTGGTGGTGGTGGTGCCACCGCACTTCGGTCGTCGTCACCTTCGAGCCTTCCTGGATCGCCGTGGCGGCGGCGGGATTGGCCAACGACAGCGCCTGGGCCTGCTGCGCCGGAGCGGCAAGGACCAGTACCGCACCAATTGCAGCGAGTCCCAGAACCCTCGTCATCTTCATTGATATCTCCCTTCGGTGATCGGATGCCATGCCAGCGCCATGCGGCCGACCTAATCAGCCGCCCACCGCAGCGCAGATCGAAAGGCCGGGAGGGAGCGACATCAATTCGGGGTGATTATCTGCGCCAGTGACATCAATGCACGCTCTGCGATCGGGTTCCATACCCTGCGCAATAGATTCCCCTTCTATTGAAAAACCCGACAGCAAGGCGCTTCGTATCTTGCACCGAACACAAGGAGGAGTCGCGATGGGCTTTCCTCGGTTATGGCGGTCGCGTTGCGCGGTCGCAGCGTTGCTTTTTCAGACTTTGGCGTCCAGTCATGTGGCACTTGCCTCTCAAGGCCCCGGCGGAGCACCCGGCACGGCCGGCCCCGTAGCGCAGCTTGTGATGGCAATCATCGTCTATGGCGGCTCGGCCCTGATATTGGCCGCCGGTTTGATCGGCTCGCTGAGGCGAAGATCTTGAGGGGCGTTCAGCCGCGACGCCAGACACAACTCATGTGCGGCACGATCACGGTCCCGCTCGGCCGGTATTCCTGCACATAGGTCGCATTGCACACCCGCACGGCATTCGGTCCGGGGTAGTAGCGCGGATAAACGCCGTCCGGCTCGGCCTGATAACGCGGATAGATCCGAAGGCGACGCGGCGGTTTGGCCGGCTGCGGCTCGTTGGCAACGCTCGCCTGCGCGGTTCGCGTTAGCTGCGGCGCGGTCTGCGCTTTTGCGTCCACCGCGAGCAGTGAAAATGCCACCGCCAAGCTCACGGACAAGCCTGCCGATAGACCCAGCCAAATTGCTCGTTTCCCGCTACGCATCTTTCCCGCACGCCCCGCATCGTTTACCTGCCTTACGCTCTCCGATTGCGGCGGCAACGTCAACCTGCAAGACGGCCCTCGTTGCCGAAGGAATCGCGTGTGTTGCGCTTCTATCTCTTGCGAATTTCAGCCCAAAACCGGTTCCCACAGTTTTACGAACCTGCTCTAACTAGTGCCCACTTTCCGAAGTTCGTGTTATGCTTCGGCGTCCACCTTTCACGAACTTCGAAAAGCCATGGGCACTAGCAAACTTATGATTCTAGTGCCGCTTTTCTATTTGAAGTTCCTGGATCGAATTCGCCGCTTGTAGTGCAGGAACTTCAAATAGGCGGCACTAGCCCCATGTGGACATCAGCCAAAGCACCGTCGCTTGCCGAGATGGAGGCCATGGCGCACAACGCCCTCGCGCGGCTGCCAAAGGCATTCCGCGACCTGTGCGAGGGGGTCATCATCCGGGTCGAGGACTTCCCCACGGAAGAAGTGCTCGACGAAATGGGCGCGGAAAGCGAATTCGACCTGCTCGGCCTGTTTCAAGGCACGGGCCTTCCGCATCAAAGCCATGGCGACATCGCACGGCTCCCCAATCTGATCTGGCTCTACCGGCGCCCGATCCTGGATTACTGGGCCGAACACGACGAGGCGCTGGGGCGGATCGTTCGCCATGTATTGATTCACGAGATCGGGCATCATTTCGGCCTCTCCGACGACGACATGGCTGCCATCGAGGCCTCGGTGGATTGAAGCGGCTTTTTACCCTTTTATGGGGAGCGCATTCGCGATAAACCGATGGCTCCCAAATCGCCTTTCGTTCATTCCAGCCAAGAAGTGCGCTCCATGGAAAAGTTCACCACGCTCGAGGGTGTCGCCGCACCGCTGAAGATCATCAATGTCGACACCGACATGATGATCCCCAAACAGTATCTGAAGACCATCAAGCGCACCGGTCTCGGCAAGGGGCTGTTTTCCGAACAGCGCTACAAGGATGACGGCAGCGAGAATCCGGATTTCGTTCTCAACAAGCCCGCCTACCGCAATGCCAAGGTTCTGGTGGCCGGCGACAATTTCGGCTGCGGCTCGAGCCGCGAACACGCGCCATGGGCGCTGCTCGATTTCGGCATCCGCTGCGTGATTTCGACCTCGTTCGGCGACATCTTCTACAACAACTGCTTCAAGAACGGCATCCTGCCGATCCGCGTCGCCCAGGAGGACCTCGACAAATTGTTCGACGATGCAGCGCGCGGCGCCAATGCGACGTTGACCATCGATCTCGCCAATCAGGAAATCCGCGGGCCTGACGGCGGCACGGTGAAATTCGAGATCGACCCGTTCCGCAAGCATTGCCTGATGAACGGGCTCGACGATATCGGGCTGACCATGGAAAAGAAGGCGTCGATCGACGCCTACGAGGCCAGGCTGAAAGAGCGCGCCTGGGCTTGAGCTTGAGTGGGTGACGCTTGCGACCCGAGATCGTCACCTTCTGGCATGGTCCACTCGATGGCTTGCGCAGGTTGTGCCTGCGCGCGCAGGTGGCCGCCGGTCACAAGGTAACCGTCTATAGTTTTGAGCCATTGGCGCAATTGCCCGCGGGCGTCGGCAACGCCGAAGCCGAAGCGATCTTGCCGCATACGTTCGCCGAGCGTCTGCGCCCGACAGGACCCGACGGCGTCTGGATCGACCGGACCATGTTGCAATTCTCGGACTTCTTCCGGATGCGCCTCATGACGAAAAGCGCCGGCCTGTGGCTCGATGCCGATGTTCTCCTGCTCAAGAGCATCGAGATCGACGCCACAAAACCCTATTTTGCCTGGGAGCGGCCGCGCCAGCTCGGCAATTCGGTTTTGTATCTGCCGCCAAACGATCCGATCGTTTCGGCGTTTGAAGCACTGATGGCGCAGGACGAATTGACGCCAGACTGGCTGTCGCTCCAGCATCGCCTGACGTTCCTGATGCACAGGTTACGCGGGACGACGCGCATCTCGGAGGTGCGGTTGGCGATCTACGGTCCGGCGGCGCTCACCGCGCTCGCCCGCCGCGCCGGCGAGCTCATCTACGCGCTGCCGAAGAAATCTTTCTACGCCGTGCATGCCGAGCCAAAACTGTTCTTCGAGCCGCGAGATTTTTCGGCGTTGGCCGCCGATCCGGAAATCATCGGCTTGCACATTTCACCAAAGGGCCGCGGCAATCAGCGGCCGATCCCCGGAAGCTTGCATGCCTGGGCGGCGGAGCGGTTCAAGTAGATAAACTGTGACCACGCCAGCCTCGTCATTGCGAGGAGCGAAGGCGACGAAGCAATCCAGCAATTGCTTTTTGCTTGCTGGATCGCTTCGCTTGCGCTCGCGATGACGGGGTTAATGCGCCATCGCCGCGATTGAATCCGCGATCGCAATCGTGCGGAGCGCCATATCGGCGTGCAGCCGCTCCACCATCTGACCGTCGAGCGAGATCGCGCCGCGCGCGGCGTTTTCGGGACGCTCGAACGCCGCGATGATCTTGCGGGCGCGCGCCACTTCGTCCGCCGGCGGCGTGAAGATGGCGTTGCAGGCCTCGATCTGGCCCGGATGGATCAGCGTCTTGCCATCGAAGCCGAGATCGCGCGCCTGCGTACACTCCTGACTGAAGCCGTCGACGGAGCTGAAATCGCTATAGGGCCCGTCGAGAATTTCGAGGCCATAGGCGCGGGCGGCGAGGATGCAATGGGTGATCATCGGCAACATGATCGCCCGACCCGGCTGCATGCGTATCCGCGTCTCGCGTGAAATATCGTTCGGCCCGAACACGAAGCCCGCAAGCCGCGGCGCGACATCGCGCGATGTGGCGGCAAGCTCCTCCGCATGCAGGACCGCGCGCGCGGTCTCGATCATGGCCCAAAGACGCATCGAGGGGTCGGCCTTCGCTTCGCGCAGGCCCCCTTCGATGGTTGCGATATCCGCAATGCTCGAAACCTTGGGGACCAGAATGCCGTCGGGCCGCGCCTTGGCGGCCATCTTCATGTCGTCGCTCCACCACGGCGTATCCAGCGCGTTGGTGCGGATCAGGATTTCGCGTTTACCGAAGCCGCCGGCCGCGAGCGCCTGGGTGATCTGGTCGCGCGCCAGGCCCTTGGCCTCGGGCGCAACCGAGTCCTCAAGGTCGAGAATGATGCCGTCGGCAGGAAGAATGCGCGCCTTCTCCAGCGCCCGCGTGTTCGAGCCGGGCATGAACAGAAGGCTGCGGCGCGGACGGATCATGTTCCATTCCCTTCGATTTCGAGCCCATGACGGGTGAAACCAGAACCGTCATCGGCCTATTGTTTAAGCGTGATATTTT
>Ga0210394_10002005_pt1 | contig 29577 bp, 20 predicted proteins | sample IncBWC12MmetaG_FD_160121 | JGI IMG/M metagenome (GOLD analysis project Ga0210394, IMG submission 160121) | Forest soil microbial communities from Barre Woods Harvard Forest LTER site, Petersham, Massachusetts, United States - Inc-BW-C-12-M | ecosystem: Environmental > Terrestrial > Soil >... | reverse complement strand
TCACCGGCAGCGAGACGGTTGCGGTCTCGGCGACGTTGACGGATACGGCCGGCAACACCTCGGGCGCCGGCACGCTGACGCTCAACCCGCTCGACACCACGGCGCCGGTGGTCACGATCGGTGGTACGGGCGGGAACACCAATCAGTTTTCGCAGACGATCAGCGGCAGCGGCGACATTGGAGCGACGGTCAACATCTACGACAATGGCGGTGCAACACCGGTCGCTACAACCACTGTTCAGAGCGATGGTACCTGGAGCAAGAGCGTCACCCTGGTGTCGGGGATAAACTCACTTACGGCTCAAGTGACCGACGCGGCGGGCAATACGGGCACCAGCAACACGGTGATCTTTACGCTCCCGAGCGTTACCGTACGGTGGACCGGTCCGAGTCAGGGAAGCGGAAGCTGGAGCAGCGGTGCAAACTGGAGCACAGGAAGTGCCCCCGTGTCTTCCGATGATGTTCTTATCGGCGTTCCTGAGAACGTTATTTTCAGTATCGGTTCGTCAGTTATCGACGCGCTTTACAGCACGATAGGATCAACGCTGTCCGTCAGTGGTGGTACGTTCACCATCAATAATGCCTCAAGCACCTCGAACCTTCAGGGAGCCGTTGCGCTTAGCGGGGGCACTTTAACCGCAAGTGCGCAGATGGCGATCGCGAGCATTACCCAGTCGGGTGGGACACTGACCGGGGCGGGGAATCTGACGGTGACGGGCGCGGCAACCTTCACCGCCAATACCAGCACGGAGAGCGGGAGCGGTACTACGCTGGTTGAGGGCGGGGCTTCGATTACGTCCAACAACAGCTTGAGCCTGACGCTGTCGCGGACGCTGGAGCTTCAGGGCACGAGCACGGTGACCGGAACCATCGGCGGCCTAATTAATCTGGGCACCACCGGCATATTGAAGCTCGACAGCGGAGCGACCTTCAACGACGAGAGCGGCACCTCGGGCAACGGCCTGTCGATCAGCGGCACGACGTTCACCGGTCCTCCGGTCACGATCGGCGTGATCAATGACGGCACCTGGCAAAAAACCATTGGAGCCGGAACCACGATTATTAGTGCCGCCTTCAGCAGCACGGGGACCAGCAGCGTCACGCCTGCGATTGTCGACGTCGAGGCCGGCACGCTCGATCTTTCGGGGGGCGGCTACGATACATTCACCAAGTACACCGGCGTCGGCACCATCGACTTTGGCGGCGGTACGCGCACGATAGATTTTACGGACATCAACGACAGCAGCATCGCCACGTCCAACGTGCAGTTCAACGGCGGCTCGACCACGGTATATGGCAGTTACTCTGCCGCCACCAGCACGGCGGTGAACAGCGGCTCTGCCGATCTGAAGAACGGGTCGGCGGTTCTCGGCGCGCTGTCGATGGGTATCAACGGGGGCGGCGGTATGCTGACCCTCGAAGCTTCGGCCACGGCGACCTCGCTGACGGAATCGGGTGACACGCTGACCGGGGCGGGGAATCTGACGGTGACGGGCGCGGCAACCTTCACCGCCAATACCAGCACGGAGAGCGGGAGCGGTACTACGCTGGTTGAGGGCGGGGCTTCGATTACGTCCAACAACAGCTTGAGCCTGACGCTGTCGCGGACGCTGGAGCTTCAGGGCACGAGCACGGTGACCGGAACCATCGGCGGCCTAATTAATCTGGGCACCACCGGCATATTGAAGCTCGACAGCGGAGCGACCTTCAACGATGAGAGCGGCTCCTCGGGCAATGGCCTGTCGATCAGCGGCACTACCGGCACTGTGATCAATGCCGGAACGTGGGAGAAGACCAGCAGCGGCGGAACCACGAACATCAACGTTGCCTTCAACAACAGCGGGACCGTAAACGTTGAAGCCGGCACGCTCAAATTCAACAGCATTACGGGAACGGGATCGCTGGATATCTTCGGCACGGCAATCCTTCAAATCAACGGCTCAGATACCTCCGGGGTGGCCTTTGAATCGGGCAGCAGCGCCACACTCGATATTGCGCAAGCAATTGCCTCCAGTTCCACTCTGACATTTGGAGGCCAGATATCGGGACTAGCCCTGAACAATATCATCGACCTGGCCGGCCTTACGTTCAATTCGGGCGTCGGAAACATGACGATCGCGGCCGCGGTGTCAGGCGGAAACACCACGGTTACGATCAGCAATAATGTGACGCATCAATCTGCGATTCTGAACCTCGCCGGCAATTATACCGGCTCTGATTTCACCCTCGCTTCCGATGGACAAGTCGGTACCAAGATCACCGATATATCGCCGACCATAAATCAGGGACCGCAAACCGCATTGGTTGCCGATGGCGGCAGCACGCGTGCGACGGGCCAGTTCACGGCGCAGGACTCCGTCAGTGGCGACACTCTGACGTGGACCATCAACGGCGGCAGCCGCGTTGCCAGCGAAAGCTACCAATACGGTATCCATCAATTCGCAGTGAACGAAAACGTCAACGGGAGCCCAACGGCGCTGTTCGACGATACTTTCAACGGGACGGCGCCTCCAGCCGGGCCCGCCATCCAAGTCGTCTCATCACCGAATGGAACCAGCTATAACGTCTTCGGCAGCGGCACCTTCGCGTCCCAGGCCAATGGCCCGGCGCTCATGGAGGGAAGCAACGCCGGCTATGTCGGTTTCAACACTTCGGTCGGCCCGAACTACGGCGCTCCGGCCTTTGGTCAGTTCGCGACCCTTCTGACCGGCACCAGCTTCAATGACCCATCATCCAGCGACGGCTTGCGCAGCGGTCAGTCTTTCTCGGTCAACGGATTGTTTGATCTGACGACACCTCTTGACAACGCTACCCGCTACGGAATCCGGCTCTCGGATCGGGTATCGACTGGAAGCGGTGGCTTTCAGCCGGGAACGGAAACCGTCGATCTCGCCGTCGTTCGCAACGGCAATAACACCGCCAGCGTGGTGCTCAGCGAGTTGAATTTCGAGACTGGCATTTCGACCGTTTTGCAAAGCATCGCTATCAATAATCCTAACGGAGATCATGAAATCCAGTTGTCGCTGTCCAACGACGCTGCGAACAACGGCCAGGTCGTTGCATCCTACACACTTGAAAATAACGGCGTAGCAGACGGCGGCCCGGTGACGTTGGCGGCCTTCGGCCGTATCTTCGACAACGAGGATTGGACCCGCGCGCAGTTCTACTCAACTTCTACGGGGGTAGCGAGCACCGCGCCCACTGCCGACTCGATCATGCAGGGCACCTACGGGCAACTCGACCTCGCGCAAGACGGCACCTGGCAATACATCCTCAATCCGGGGCTTGCCAGCGTCAAGGCACTGGCCGCGGGCCAGACGGCGCAGGATAACTTCCAGGTTACAGTGACCGATCCCACGACCGGCGCGCAATCGAGCCAGACCATTTCCGTCACAGTCACCGGCATCAACGATCCGCCGGTCGCGCTAACGCCGTCGGCGCATTACAGCGCGACTTCGGGGATGCCGATCAGCCTCGTGAATGCCGGTCTTTCGGTCTCCGACGTGGACGGCGGGACCACCGTCGAGACCGCGACGCTGTCGGTCGGCGAGGGCGCCATTACGATTGGGGGCAACAGCGGCGTGTCCGTCGTGGTCGGCAATGGCACCAGCTCTGTGACGTTCTCGGGCACGATCGCGCAGATCAACGCGCTGCTCAATGGTGGCGCCGGGACTGTCCTCTTCACCGACAGCAGCCCTCTTAATTCGTCGACGCAACTCACGCTGACCATCACAGACACCGGCGGCCTCTCCGATAGCGCCAACGCCACTATCGACCTCGCAACGGGGAACTCCGGATTTACGGACTGGCACAAGGACGTCGATATCTTCGGTGCGATAACCCCGGGAACCCTGACCATCTCTGGTGCGACGACCCAGGGAACATCTTCGCAATGGACCGTTCCCAATTATGACGGTCTCACCTCGACGGTCTTCAACGGCGCGAACTTCGTCTTCGATCCGGCGTCGCATTTGCCGACGAATGGCGGCATCGGCTCGATCAGCCTGGTCGAGGGCTCGACGGTACTTGAGACCATTACCGGCGTGGCCGTCTCGGTTGGCGATTTTGGGGCCTTCATTGCGCGGATCGAGTCCATTCAGGACCAGATTACCTGGTCCAGCCTGATCGAAACCAACAACAACGGGCCACACTTTACCGCGACCGAGATTGACATCGCAAATACCGATGGCGGCTCCACCCATATTCTCGGAACCGGGTTTACGCAAACCGGACAGCAACTCAGCGGAACGGTCGCTTCCGTCGAACAACTCGATGCGCATGGCAACGTCCTGCAAACGGTCAACTTCAGCCAGAGCACCAGCCTCTCGGATGTCGCCGCCGCGCTCTTCCCCGACCAGGCGAGCCAGCAGTTCTATGACTTGATGGCACAGGGCAATACCACCCTGACCGGCGTGGCGACGCAGTCGAACGCCCCCACAAACTTCAATTTCACTCTTGACGACGCACCGGGCAACCACACCTTCGTCGGCGTCGCCGGAACGCCCTACACCGTGAATTTCCAGGAAGCGTCCTCGGGCGTGACCGTAAATCTCGGGCAAGACACGACAGCGTCACCTGGCACGGCAAGCTGGGGCGCTTTCCTGGACAAGCTGATCAATATTCCGAATATCATCGGCTCGAAGTTCGCTGACTTCATCACCGGAAATACCACCTCCAGCTTCCTGGACGGCGGCGGCGCCGCCAGCGGCAGTAGCGATCTCCTTGCCGGCGGCACCGGCAGCAACGGCAACACGTTCGCGTTCCAGCAAGGATACGGCGCGCTCACGATTGCGAACTTCGACCAGGCCAAGAGCGGTAGTTTCGATCCGACCGAAAACGATCAAATCCTCCTATTGAACGGGCTTACTGCCCCACAGAACGTCACTTTTTCCGGTGGCAATACAGTTCTGAGTTTCGGCGGCGGCGACGTCATCACCTTGCTGGGCGTCAACCAGACGCAATACCAGGCGCTGAACGGCTCGGAATTTTCCACGGGTGGCAACGGTGGTGGCAACAATAACAACGGCCCGGTGCTCAGCAACGCCAACAATGCCGTTGGTTATATCGGGACGCCGGTTACTCTCGACTCCTCGATTCTGCTCACCGACACCGCGGCCACCGTCAGCAGCGTCAACGTTTGGATTTCCTCAGGCGAACAGAGCGGTGACCAGCTCACGATCAACGGGAGCGTCAGTGGCACCATCGCCGAGGGGAACGGCGTCGTCATCAACTATAGCTACGACTCCACACCTAATACTAATGGCGTCGAGGGCCACGGGCTCTTCTTGTCGAACATCGGCACCAGCCCGGCGACGACCGCCGATTTCCAGGCGGCGCTGCAGCTTATCCAGTTCTCAGCTGGCGCGACCGGCGGTCCCCGTACGGTGACGTGGGCCGCATACGATAATGTTGTGCACAGCCCCACCGTCACCACGACCGTCAATGTCCCGGTAATCATCAACGTGCCGGCCGGCACGCCCGACGGCGAGGGTGGATATGTCCCGGTTATTTCCAGCAATAACCTGGCGTTCGGCGATTCGAACCCGACGGATGTTCACACCGTCACGACCGCGTTCGACAGCGCTGACAGCAATCTCGGTCCCCTCGATGTGCCGGTTGGCGAGTTCTCCGCGACCCTGGGTCAGGACACGACCGGCGGCAACCCCGGCATCGTCAACTGGACCTTCACGCTGAACTCGACCGACCTCCTGCTGCTGGACAATGCCGATCCGCTGTCGAATCTGGACGAAGTCTTTGATGTCAATATCAGTAACGGCCATGGCGGGACGACCACGCAGCAGGTCTCGATCGAGATCGACGGCGCGGCCCTGCCGGGAACGATCGATGTCATTTCCGGCACAAGCGGACCGATCGGTCCGCTTACGGCCACATCGAGCGAGCTATTCCAGCTTCAGGGCGCCACCATTACTGGCACCGGAAATGGTCTATCGGTTACTTCGACCGACACCAATGCCTCGGACAACGTCGTTGTCGAGACGGATCATGCCTCTTCGATTTCGGTTTCGGGTAGTACGACAGCAGTTCCTTATGCCGGCATCAACCTCACCACCGGCGCGGCTAGCGCGACGATCTTCAACGCGGCCTCATTCATCTCCGCGACCGGAAGCGGCAGCATCGGAATCCTCGCAGTCGGGACCGGCAATGGTAATGTTGTGGTCAACGATCTCGCGAACACCAGCGTTTTCGGGGGAAGATTCGGTATCGAAGCCGATCTGGGCGGCGGCAACCTTGGCACCGGAAACGTTGCGGTCAACGTTTACCAGAATGCAAAAATCAGCTCGAGCAACACCGGCAGCTATGGGATCTTCGCGCTCAACGTCGAAACCGGGAATATTACAGTCACGACCTCGTCGGGAGACGTGATCACGTCAGGCAGCGCGGGGATTGATGCGGTCAACCAGGATACGGCGATCGCGGCAAATCTGAACAGTGTCATCGATGTCAATACTTCCGGGACGATCAATTCAGGCGTCGATAATACGGGTACTGGACATCCGCCCGCGGGCATCCTCGCCGGCTATTTGGGCGGAACAAGCGATCCGAGCACTTTTCCGGTTACGGGCCTCAACGGTACGGTTTTCGTCAACAACGCGGCCAACATCTTTGCGGCCGCCGGCGATGGCATTCGGGCCTTCAACTACGGCGACGGCAACGTCACCGTCAACGATACCGCGGCGATGATCCAGTCGCTCGACGTCGGCCAGACCCCGGTCAACGGCTTTGGCAACGGTATCGCAGCGGACAATTACGGCACCGGCAGTACCTTTGTCACGACGGCGGCGGGCACCGAGATTGAATCCAGTGCTTCCGGCATTTTTGCCAACAATCAAGCGCAAGCAGGATCGTCGGGTGGCATGATCTCCGTGACCGCCGACGGCACCATCAATTCAGGCACCACGGAGACGGGCAACGGCAGCCTCGCCGCCGGTATCCTTGCCGGGTATAATTTCAATAGCTCGGCCGATAGCAGCCAGCAGGGCAACGTCAGCATCGACGATTTTGCCTCGATCACCGCCGCAGCCGGAACGGACGGAGTTCGCGGCTTTAACTACGGAACCGGCGCGGTGACGATCACCGTCGAATCCGGTGCGGTCGTCACCAATGCGGCCGGGGCACTGGGCCTGCGCTTCGGCGTTGACGCATTCGGACAGGGCGGCAACGTCAGTGTAACCAATCGCGGCTCAGTCACCGGTGGCACCGACGCAATTTCTGAAACGACCACCGGCTCCGGGACCGTGAGCGTCGACAATTTCGGAAATATCGTCGGGAACATTGCTCTGTCCGCCGGTTCGACGGTCACCCCGACTATCACAAACGAATCCACTGGAAACTGGACACTCACCGGGAACAGTTCGGTCAGCCGCAGCGCGCTCACCAATGCCGGGACCATCAACAGCGAGGCGGCGTCTACGCTCTCCGGGCTCGCGAGCCTCACCAATACCGGCACGATCGAGGCGGACGGTTTTGTGCTATCGATCGGCACATCGGGAGCCGCCATCACAAATTCGGGCACCTTCGAGGTAGCCAACGGTATCCTCACGGTGGGCGATGCGGTCGCGGGCACCGGCTCGGCGGTCATCGATAATGACGGACTACTGAGCTTCCAGTCGAACGTTGCCAGCACGCAAACGGTTACGTTCACCGGCTCGGGCATTCTTTCACTCACGCCCGGCTTTGCCGGCGAGATCGTCGGCTTATCGGATACCGATATTCTGGATCTGAACGGGTTTAACAACGCGGCGACGACGTCGGTCACTCCCACCTTCAACAGCGGTAATAATACAACCACACTAGCGGTGACCGAGACCGGTGGCCCCTCCGCTAATCTTACTCTCTCCGGCAATTACAGCACGGTCGAGTTCGGGGCCCTGAACGACGGTCATGGGGGAGCGTATGTTGTTCGGGATTACGGCGCGCTTAACGTTATAACGGGTACGCTCGCAAGCAGCTACACGTCAAACGTGAGCGCAACATTCCTGCTTCAGGGTACGAGCGTCTCGGGCGGCGGGACCGGGTTCGTCATCAACGCAACCGACAGCAATACGTCAGACCACATCGTGGTTGAAATCGACGGGGCATCTCAGATTTCGCTAACTGCCTCGGATGGTGTCGATGTGACAAGTTCGGGTGCCAGCATCGATATATTCAATGCCGCTTCTTCCATTTCCACAACCGCCAACGGCTACGGGATCTTTGCGTCCGGCAATGGCAACGTCACGGTCAACGATCTGGCAAGTACCAGCGTGTCGGCTGGGTTTGCCGGCATTGGAGCCTTCAGCAGCGGCGGCAACATCGCGGTCAATGTCTACGCGAATGCTGTCGTTGACGCGACGGCCGACTTTGGAATCCTTGCAGTCAATACGGGTGCCGGAAATATCGCGGTCACGACCTCTGCGGGGGATACGACCACATCGGGCAGCGCCGGTATCGACGTGGTCAACGAGGACGCTTCGATCGCGCTTGCGGCGAATAGTGTCACCGAAGTCACCGCAGCCGGGACGATAAATTCGGGCAGCGCTGACGTGGCTCCCGGAATTCCCTCCGCGGGCATTTCGGCAGGGTATCTCGGCGGCACCGCCAATCCCACCAGCTTTCCCGTGCCCGGTCTTTTTGGCTCGGTTATCGTCAATAACACCGCAACTATCGATGCGGCCGGTGGCGATGGCATTCGGGCCTTCAATTATGGCGACGGCAACATCACCGTAAATGACAATGCGGGGACGATCACCGCACCAGGCGCACCAAACGGCTCCACCCCGGTCAACGGCTACGCCAACGGCATTTCCGCGGACAATTTCGGGACCGGCAGCACCTTTGTCACGACCGCGGTGGGTACCCAGATCCACTCTGGCGGCGACGGCATCTTTGCCTTTGACGGTGGCCCCGCTACCCCGGCCGGCAGCGTCGTCTCCGTGATCGCCCACGGGACGATTATCTCGGGCAACGTCCTGAACGGCGGTGGTTTCCCGGCAGCAGGTATCCAGGCGGGCTATAATGATACCTTGTCGCCCAACCTCCCTGACAGCAGCGATCTCGGTAACGTCAGCATCGACGACTTTGCCTCGATTACCGCTGCCGCGGGCACGGACGGAATTCTGGGCTTCAACTACGGAACAGGCGCCTCCGCCGGCACCAGCGAAGTGACGATCACGGTGGAATCCGGGGCAATCGTCGACGGCCCACGCTTTGGCGTGGACGCGTTCGGGCAGGGTGGAAACCTCAGCGTGACCAACCACGGCTCGATCACCGGCGGCACCGACGCGATCTTTGAAACGACCACCGGCTCCGGAACCGAGAGCCTCGATAATTTCGGCAATCTGACCGGCGACATTTCCCTGTCCGCGGGTTCGTCGGTCACGCCGACAATCACCAATGAACTTGGCGCTAACTGGTCGCTCAACGGCAGCAATCAAGTCACGGGCAGTGCGCTCGCCAACGACGGGACCATCGACAGCAACGGAACGTCGGTTCTCACCGGGCTCGCCGGCCTCACTAACGCTGGCAACATCGAGGTACAGTCGGGCAGCCTTCAGCTCGGCGCGTCGAGCGCGATCTCGGGAACGGGCACTCTCAAGATCGACGCGGGAGCAACACTTGAGATTACATCTGGCGTATCGTCCGGCCAGACCGTGGACTTCACCGGCACAACCGGCAAGCTCATCCTCGACAACCCTTCGAACTTCAGCGGGCAAATCACGGGTGTTTCGGGAAGCGGCGAAGTGCTGGACTTCCACGGCTTCTCTGCCGCTACGACGACGGCAGTGACTGGCGCCGGCAGTTATGACAGCGTTCACAACGTCACGACGCTGACCGTCACTGACACGTCGGATAGTCTGACCGAAACCTTCAAGTTGGCTGGAAATCTGTCCGGTTCCTCATGGACCGTGACGGACGACACGCACGGCGGCGTCAATATCGTCGACCCGCCCGCCGGCCAGAGTGTCGGTTCCGTTGTCATGAATGATCCTGGTCCGAGCGTGTTGTCTCCAGTGATCATGCAGGATCCGGGCCCCGCCGCGCCGGGCAACACGGTGGTTGCAACCGCGGCGAACCAGACGTTGAGCGGCCTTGCCGCAAGCGACAACTTTGTGTTCAATTTCGCCGGGGTCGGCCATACCGCGGTGACAAATTTCCATCCTCTTTCCGATACGCTCCAGTTCTCCAATTCGATTTTCGCGAACGCGCCCTCGGTCCTGAACGCCACACAGGATGATGGCCACGGCAACACGGTCATTTCCATCGACAGCCATGATTCGATCACCCTGGGCGGCGTTCAGAAAGCGCAACTGCACGTCGCTGATTTCCACATCGCCTAGCGCGGTCAGCCCAAGCTGAATAAGGCAAATTCGATCACCGAAAAGAAGCGAGGCTCCGCCTATGGAAGGACGATCGAGGAAGGGCTGGGGAGGGGCCATCAATTGCGTGCCCGGCATTGCCGTGAACGCCGTTCGAAATGATGGTCGCCAAGTTTTGCGCATTTCCATCGGCGTCCGAATTAAAATGAGCGAACTGGGTAAAGCCCGCAACCCGCATTTCGCCGAAAAAGTAGGTACGGTCGTTGGCGGCGGACGGCTGAACAGCAGCTTTCGTGTCTTATTTGATGGACGTAAAACGCCCATAACATTGCACGAAGACTATATCGAGCCGAGCGCATCCTAATAAAATCAGGCCCTCCCTCGTCGGAGCAACGGTCAGAGGCTGCCTGCACCTCTCACATAAACGACAGCGACGGCTGAGTTGCCGAGGGACGGCGTACAAAGTGCGCGCGAATCGCTTGGTATTGCGGGCCGATCGCAATCTAACTAGCTTCTCTTACCAACAATCCTACCAACACAAACGGGCCGTTGCTCTCCGAAGGCAAAGGTCGCACGTTCGAATCGTGTCGGGTTCAGCAGGCAGCGTAATCTTGATCGTTCGTGTCGGTTGCTTAGTTACCGGGGTTCGATGCCCAAGCGTTCGAAGGAGGTCGGGATGTTGTGCCCATTTTCAGCGGCGATGGCGATGAGTTATCCGTCCCGTTAGCCTCGTTGAAAAGTAACGAACGCCTGTTCTGTCGGCCTTGCGAGAAATCAATCGAGATTCCTTTGAGCCTGCCAATAGTCATAATTCCGGCAACGCCACGCTGAAATTAGTGCGCCGGGGCACCAACGGTTTGTTGCTGTTCCGACAACATTTTTCGAATTTTGACGCGCAGCGACCTATCCCAATTGGGCCGATTCGAAAGCTCCGGCAGGGTAAGTGCGTGTTCGAGAACTTTAATTGCCTCCGTGATTTCGCCCTCGCGATAGAGAAAATCGCCGTAGAAATAGTTCACATCGAGTGCGTTCGGTGCATTCCTCATCGCTTCCTGAAGATATTGTCGGGCTTTGATCTTGTCGCCGAATCCTATCGGAAATCCAGGAACCTGATCGTATAGAAGACCAAGGGTCGTCGGTGCTCCGGCGTCCATGGTCACCGGATCGGACTTTTCAACTGTCTCCAGAATATCCCGGGCTCGCTTTGCCAATCCCCAGGCTTTCAAGGGGCTGCCATTCTCGTTTGCCAAAGCGGCCTGCTCACTGTCGAGGATTCCGAGCCAGATCCTCGGATCGGGGACATTTTCGTATTGCTTGGCAATTTTTTCCGCACGTTGCGCCAAGCCAGCCATTTGCCGCTCCTGGTCATCGCGATCTATGACCTGTAGTTTCACACGTTCCCAGTCGTGTGCGAGGCGTAAAAGCTCAGATTTCAGAGACGGATTTTCGCCAGCCTGGGCACTTATGGACAGCGCGCCGAGCAGAAGCGTCCTAAGCAAAAATGTACCAAGTGCCTTTAACACCAAATTTTCTCGGGGAGTTTCAGAACAATCCATTTTGCGGCAGCCGCCAGACCTTACGTTCCGTATCTGCATGCAGTGATGGCTGGGCGATGGTCGTTAATGCAGAGCGGCGAAGTGACCCGACGTGTACATCCAGTAACCGCGAGAAAATACGCGGATGCGCCGCCAATCTACGAAACGCGATTCGGCGCAGTCTATCATTGCCGTCGAAAAGCAGCAGAGTTCGCGCCATTAGCCGCGGCAGCCGCCCCATCCGGCGGTGGCTTGCGTCATATTTCTTGAGATCTCCCGCAGCAAGGGCGGTCGCAAGTGAATTTGCCTGCCGAAACGCCAAGGCGAGCCCCTCCCCCGTAATAGCATCGACCGAACCGGACGCATCACCCACCAAAGCCACGCGGCCGGCGACAACAGAAGGGAGTCTGGCGGACATCGAGATTGCGCCGCGAGCTGAGCCGATCAGCTCGGCGCCACCGAGGCGACTCGCGAGCACCGGAAACATGCCTACCAAATCCGAAGCCCTGATATCTTCCCTGCCGATCGTCGCGACACAGACTTCGTCCACCCCAACGGGCGTCACATATGCCTGACAATCCTTTCGCCAATAAACCTCGACATACTCAGTCCACGGGCGCACTCGAAAGTGATGGCGCAAGCCGATCCGGCGCGTACCCATCCAATCGGGCGCAAGACCGGCCCACCGACGAACGCTAGAGTGAAAACCGTCAGCGCCGACGATCCATCGACAGCGAACCGTTCGGCCATCCACGATGACCCCGGTGGGATCAAGCGCCTCTATCTTCCTTCCCCACAGCATTACGATGCCAGCTTCCATCGAGCGTTCCACCAGGATGCGATGAAGCCGAGTTCGGCGTACTCCCAAGCCGAAGCTGTGGTTAGAAAACGTTGCTTCAGCTTCGAGCTTATCGTCCAAAAATCGGATGCCACGAAAGCAGATACCGTTTCCGCTTCCCAGACTCACACCTATTCGACACAACGCATCAAGTGCGTCCGGCATAAGACCTTCGCCGCAGGCCTTGTCGATCGGCGGCTGAGCCCGATCCGCGAGGATGACATTAAGGCCCGCTTGGCGCGCGGCCAATGCAGCGGCAAGTCCAGCCGGTCCACCACCAATGACGAACACATCGGTCTCAGATGGCGTGACGACGGAAATCACCATTTCAAGAGGATCATTTCCAGACAGAACCCGGGGCCCATTGCCATCAACACACCATAAGTTCCTGGTGGGGGCGTGTCATTCATCAACACCTCCTCAAGCACGAGCAGAACCGAAGCGGACGAGAGGTTGCCGAACTGCCGCAGGCATTCCCACGATCTATCCAGGTCGCTGTCTTTTAATTCCAGCGTGCCTTGAATTGAGTCCAATACTTTGGGGCCGCCCGTGTGTATCACCCAATTGCCAATGTCCGCACGACGAAGCTGGTACCTGCCCAAAAACGCGTCGACATCTCCAGCGAGCTTTCCCTTGATTAGATCGGGCAGCAGCGGCGAGAGAACAATCTTGAAACCGGCTTCGGAAATATCCCACCCCATGATTTCTTCCGTGTCAGGGTAGAATACCGAGCCGGTACCGAGGATTTGCGGACCAGGCCGTGAGGATTGGGAGGAACCATTTGAGCTCCGATGTGCCGTCCTCGACCCCCTGACAATGACCGCCGCAGCACCATCGCCAAAGAGCCCTGATGCAATCAAATTGGCCGTAGAAAAATCCTCCGGCTGCATCGTCAGCGAGCATATTTCGACGCATAGAATTGCCGCTGTGTGGTCCGGATAAGCAAGGGCATAGTCGGCGGCCCGTGTTAATCCGATCGCACCACCCGCGCACCCGATCCCAAAGATCGGCGTACGTTTAATGTCCGGTCGCAACCTCATTCGATTGATCAAGCGCGCATCCAGGGAGGGACTCGCGACACCAGTTATTGACACCACAATGAGCGCGTTCAAATCTTGCCGCGACATCCCCGCGCGATCAAGTGCCGTGTCAATCGCACGTTCCCCCAACTCTTCAGCCGCCTCCAGCCACGCGGCATTAGCCTCACCCCAGGTAGAAAATTGCGGGTATCTGTCTAACGGAAATGCCAGATGACGGAAGTCCACCCCGACACGCGCATGAAGCCAATCGAGTTTTTCTGGCTCTGGCAGTTTGGCCTTCCAATAACCCTTGAACGCCGCTGTGATTACCTCCTGACGAAACCGGTGCTCCGGCAATGCGCTCGCTACGCTGGCTATCCTCACAGAACTCGCCTCTTGTTCTTGAGGCGCTGTTCCTATTACCTCAATTGCTTTTCCAAAACTGTTTTCGATTTTTCCCACTTCGTATTCTTTCTAAGAACCCAATAAACTTTAATCGCATGAACCTGATCGATTGAACTACATCGATCGAAAGAGGCGTTGTCCGACCTTGATAGGTTCGATCCAAAAGCTGCTGGAATTGTGAACCGAATCCAAAGTCTGCTCGAGAGCCGAGACGAACCGCTCCAGTTGAATATCTCCAATCGTAAGAGGCGGAGAGACCTTCAAAACCATGAAGTCGTTGCCACAGACCTGACTCAAAATTCCATGATCCCGGAACAGGTGCATAACAAGAACCTGGCCAAACAGCGCCGGATGGATCTTCGAAAGCGTTTCGAAGCCGAGACGAAGCTTCAATGATTTTGGCGTTTTGAACTGGACAGCGTTAAGCAGGCCGACACCGCGAACCTCGCCAAACATTTCATATTTAGACAAACGCGCTGCAAGAGCATTGCGGAATCCCTCACCCACGATTGTCGCGCGCCTGCCGAGTTGTTCATCCTCCAGGACATCAAGCGTCGCCAAGCCTGCACGCATTGCGAGGCCGTTTTCACTAAAGGTCGATGTGTGGACGAGCGAACGCTGTATTGAACTATAGACCGATTTACAGATGGCATCCGACATCAGCACTGCACTGCACGGCACCAGTCCGCCGCTAATCGCCTTTGCCAACACGACCATATCGGGTTCCACGCCAAACTGATGGGCAGCTAGAAACGAACCGGTCCTGTAGAATCCGGTCTGCACCTCGTCCAAAACAAAGAGCGTTTTATACTTCCGACACAGCTCTTGAACTTTTTTGAGATAATCGCCCGACGGCAAGATAACGCCAGCCTCGCTCTGAATAGGCTCCAGGATAAATGCGGCAAAGGACCGACTAGCGAGTTTGGGCTCAAGATCGTGTAGGTTGCCATAAGGAACGAATTCGGTGTCCGGCAACAACCGGCCAAATCCCTTTCGCCAGAAATCATTGGTCATTAGAGAGAGTGCGCCGCATGTAAGTCCGTGAAACCCGCCCGACGCGCCTAAAATTGCGGAACGTCCGGTGTAGGCCCGCGCGAATTTTATCGCGGCCTCGACCCCCTCACTACCTGAACTGCCAAAGAACACTTTCGCAAGTCGGCCTCCCGCAAGCCTGCAAAGCCTTTCCGCAAGCTGCCCGGCCAGCGGCGGCACGTGGCTCTGCAGCATCGCAGGCCCCTCTTTATCAAGCTCATCCTTCAGTGCCGCGATAACACGCGGATGATTGTGCCCGATGTTATGAACACAGTATCCCGAATTGAAATCGGTAATCACCCGACCATCTGCCGTGTGAAGTTCCGCTCCGCTGCAGCGGGTATAATTCACGTTCATCTGCAGAGCATCGAGTAGCCTCACCCATTGCGGGTTGACGTACTGCGCGTAAAGATCTTCGCCAATATCGGCGCCAGGCGCTATTTGAAGCATGAAGCCCTCTTTCACTCTCATCGGCGAGTTAATTAAAACGCACCATTGGCCCTTCGCTGGAAAACCATCTCCACGTGACGATCAACATCGACTACCCGTCACGCATTGCGGCGCAATAAACTCTCTAAGCGCAGCCAATCTTTACGAGACGCCGCTTGTTACGATCCGCCAAGACGAAATTTAGCGAAGCGTTCGCTTCACTTCGATCGAGCAAGATGCCGTCGTATATCTGCATGGCATTCATAAATCGAATTCTCTCACTTGCGTCTGCTTCGCGCACAGCAATTTCAATTTTCCCGTTCCAAACCGGAGCATCGTCGATAATTAGCCTTCTTAGGCCCTTTCGAAACCAACTCCCTTTACTGACTTGCTTCGCGTCTTTGAGATCTTTGGCGTACCAAACTACGAAAGTGGGTCGCAACTCTATGACAAAAAGTCCTGGAGATAGTGAGCGGCCAGAAGAGAAGGTGCCGACATGATGAGGGATCATGAATGCCGCTTGTTCAGACAGCCTCTTGAGCCAACCTCGAATCACCAGGGCGACGTAGAGCACAGCAGATGCGGCCGCTCCCAGTACAATCCCGCCAACGAATACGTTCGTAGCAGCCTCTCGAAGCCAATAGGTCATGGATAGTCCACGATTTTATGGGCCGATGCAGAAGAGAGGAATCGGCAGTCCAGTTGCACGATCATTTCCTTGTCACCCATAATCGGTGGGTGGTCCTCTCGCTGAGAGGCGCACCGTGAGATTTCTCTACAGTCGCCAGTAACCCGCGGATTCCAAGGGGGAGCGACAGGGTTTGAATTCTTATGTCAGCTTGCTGAAATCCCGCAGCCTCGAGGAGACGCTGTAACTCATTCATGCCGTAGGTTCGATGCGTGTCCGGACCCGCGAAGGGCCATTTCTCCATCGTTTCGCGATCCGTCACATAAACGACCAAACGACCGCTAGGTTTAAGAACTCGAAAGACTTCGGCGGCGTCATTGCCGTCAGAGTCAAAAAAGTAAGCTGCGTTGACAACCAGAATCTTGTTGAAAGTGGAATCGATCCAGGGAAGCGGGCTGAATTGTCCTTTGATGAGTTGCATCCGGCCTGCAGCGATCGCAGCCTGATTCATGTTTGCGGCTTGGTCGATCATTCGATCCGACTGGTCTATTCCGAAAACATGGCCACCCGGTGTGCGCGCCGCAATTGTCCGAAGCGCCCATCCTGGTCCAAATCCCAGTTCGAGAACCTGGTCGTTAGGTCCCGGCGCCAGCGCATCGACTGCCAAGCGATTCGGCTTATCGTTGACGATAGCCATGAGCCATCCCATCAACGAACCCAAGAAGCCAGTCGGGTGCTGCAACTGTCTGCCGAATCGACTCCACATCCGATCAAGCACATGATCAAAACTCGAGATAACGTAGTCCTCCCTCGGCAGATCCCAACGACGGACCGTCACTGCTTCGCCGCGATGCTGGCGAGCCGTTCCTCGATCACGAGCCGGCGATTCTTATCCCAGGCCGGACGGTCGGGATGCTGCGGCAGGCTGAGCGCATGGCGGAATGCCTCAGCTGCTTTGGAATATTCCTTCTGCTCAAAGAGGAAGTCTCCGTAAAAATACCAGGCATCCATGCCGCTTGGCGCAAGCTTGACCGCCTGCTCTAACAGCTGACGAGCTCTTGCCTTATCGCCAAAACCGACCGGGAACCCCGGGACGCGATAATAGAGCACGCCAAGACTCGTCGGAGCACCCGCGTCAAGCCTAGCCGGAGCCGTCTTGTAAGCCTGTTCCAGGATGTCGCGGGCGCGCTTTGCCAAGCCAAGAGCAGAAAACATGCTGGCCATCGATGCACGTTCACTGGTTATGATGCCATCCCATATCTGTATCTCAACACTATCGGGAAACCGAGCGGCGACCGCGTCGGCGTCTTCACCAAGCGCATCCATTTTTTTGGTCTGTTCATCTCCCTCCGGAACGCCGAACTTGATCGCCTCCCATGTCGATTGTAAGCGATGGACTTCAGCGGCGGCAGCGTCCGCCGCCTCCGCGGGAACTACGCGTAAGCTGGCGATCGTCACCAAGATAAGAGAAAGAAATACACCGCGTGATATCGACGTCATTGGTAGATGCCTTGTTGTCTAATTCGACTGATGTGATCGAGGATCAGAAAACCCACGATAGTTTTCACGACAATGACCGATCGATGATGCTTGGAAAAAGCCGCTGGATCAGGACATAGATCCTTTCCGGCGCTGGCGCGTAAACAGAATCTCGTCCGCTCGCAATCGCTCGCCAGATCTGCCGCGCAACCTGACCCGGCGGATCAAGGCTCATTTTAGTTTTGGCAATCAGACCGGCAAATGCCACGGCTGCATCGGTTCGCGTGGCGCGTGGTGCAGCATAGGTTACGCCGATTCCCTTCTGCTTCCACTCCCGGCGCAGGGCGATCGAGAAGCCGCGCAGTGCGAATTTCGTCGCGGAATAGCAGGTGAACTCGGGATATCCGATGTCACCGAAAATCGAGCCCACGTTGACAACGCGCGATGGCTTTGCAACAATCAACAAAGGTAAAAGGTCCCGCGTTAGCGCCATTGGCGCAACGATATTCGTCTGAAACGCTCGCGCCAGCGCATCATCATCGAACGTCTCCAGCGGCCCGCCCTCGACGAGGCCGGCATTGTTGATGAGAATGTCCAGCGATCCTCGCTCATTTCTGACGTGATCGACGATTCGCCGTCGGTCTTCGGGCCGGGTGATATCGGCTGGAATTATCGAATACGGAGCCGCTGGTCCGAGGAGAGCACCGGTTGCTTCCAGTGCCTCTTGGCGTCGCCCGCACAATGCCACCGCCATCCCACGCCGGGCCGCCTCGATGGATAATTCGCGGCCGATCCCCGAGCCAGCGCCTGTGACCAGGACAAGTTTTTGCTCAGGCTGCATTAATCAGCTCCGCGCGGGCACCGAGTTCTAGAAAGATCGCTCCATACAAGCGATAAAACATCTTGGCGTTATCGATGATGATCCGTTGTGTGTCTGCGTCATCGAAACCATCGACCAGTTTACGGAAGAACGCGACATGATCGGTGTCTAGAGACCCGTGCGTGCGAAGGTATGTGAAGCCGGCGTCGCTCTCCAGACCAAGAGATGTCTTCATGGCGTTCGCAAGCTTATCCGCCAAAAGTACGGATATTCCCTCGAGGACATGCACGCTTCCTAGAAACGCATAAGGGCTGATGTGTTCGATGGCGTAGTAGGCGTAAGCCACCATGATCTGGCATGGTGCACCCGGAGTGCCCGTTCGAACTGCGTCCGGATTGCCGCCCACCGCTCGAACATCATCCAAAATCCATTTCTCGTGACCACGTTCCTCTTCCATGTATTCAACCAGCGCGTCCTGATAGTGCTCGTCAGAAGTACGCGAAGCGGCCAACGCCAGGAGCGGGAACGTGTGCTTCACATGGTGGTAGGCTTCGGTGAGGAAGTCGATGTAGAGGCTGCGCGACGAGCCATTTCGAATGGCGTGCTGAACGATCGGTATTGCGAGAAATGCCTCGCGATCCTTCGCGGTCTCGCTCATCAAACGTTCGTAAAAGCTCATATGCCGTTCCTCTAGGTTTCCGAGAATCTAGTATGTCGGCGGCGGCGCGGACGCAGCCTTCGCAGCGACGAATTTTTCGATTTGCTTGCGGGCCGGTCGGCCGTTGGTCAGAAGCTGGTTGTCGAGCGCTTCCTGGAGTAGCGAGACCACAGCGGCGCGGGGCACGGCATATTCGGGCGCACCCGAGCAGCAAGCGGAAATCAGACCCAGCACGTCCTTGTAGGTTGCATTGGCAAACCAGGCCTCTCCCGGTCCTGAAGGAACGATTACGGCGGTCAAGTACGACTCACCGTGCCCGACCACCGCACAGAACGCGACGCGCAAATCCCCGAGCAACATTGTCTCGATCCATTCGGGACTGATGTTCCTGCCGAACGATGTGACGATGAGACTATCCTTGCGGCCATATATCTTCAGAAAGCCGTTCTGATCGATTGCCCCGAGATCGCCGGTCCGCCAGGGCCGCTGCGCGAGTCCCTGCCCTAGATAGCCATCGGTTATTGAGGGGCCATCGACGACTATCTCATCGTCGTCGATAGACACATCGAGTCCACTAAGCGGTCGACCGACCGTGTCAGGGTGCCGCTCTCCCGGTCGGTTGACCGCGACGACCGAACAGCATTCTGAAAGGCCATAGCCTTCATGGACCGGAATTCCTAACTGCCATGCTTTCTCAGCAACCTGCTGCGGCACAGGCGCACCTCCGACGGCTATGAAACGCAATGAGCTTGGTGCTCGATTACCCCCCGCCTGAAGTTCGCCTACCCATTGTTTGAGTAACTGTGGCACGACCACGCTCGTCGTGGGTTGTTTCAAATCAAATGCTCTTGATATGCCCTTTGCATCACCGCGACCGACTTGTTCGGCGAGCGCGGTATCAAAATGGACATAAGCCCCGAGCATTGCCGGAATGAAGATGGAGCAAATCGTCTCGAGCAGCAGCGGCAATGGCAGTACGGAAAGATATGTATCTTCCGCAGTCGCGCCGGTGGCGTTTGCCAAGGCTTCCGCTGACCACGCGATCTGCCCGCTTTGATGGCGGACGCCTTTTGGTCTGCCTGTGCTTCCCGACGTGTAGATGATCTGGCCGAAGCCGTCGATTATGTCCGGCAGGCCATCTCCAGACCGATGAATATCAATCACATTGATCGGCACACCCGATTGGGCCGCCAGCCTTGCTGACTGTTCGCAGGCAAGAATAAGCCCAACCGACGCATCGCGAACGACATGCCCGACTTGCGCCGGACTAAAGAACGTCGGCAATGGCACCACGATTTTGCCGGCGAACGCGCAGGCGAGCTGGGCAATGACCCAGCCAAGCCCATTTGGCGCGTAGATACCGATCATTTGCGGTTGGCCTTTGAGGTCAGCGGCAAGAGCCATAACCCGGGCAAGGAGTTCGCGGCGTGACAACTGACCGTGCGTGTCGCTAATCGCGAGCAATTCGCCCGCCTCCGACGCATGTCGTTTCATGGACTCAAACAGTTGCCGCATTCCGCACTCCGCGCTGAAAGCCGTCACAGCCATCTTCAGAAGGGCTGTTGTGCGCATCTCGCTTTCCCGCCACGGGATCGATTAATCCCGTTGTTGCCGCTCATTTAGGACCTAAGCTTGTTCCGAGTCCTGCGGCTTTGTTTCCGAATATTGCGCGATATCTCCGTATGTTGCGCGATGCACCCGAATGCCTTTTTAGCCGGCGCGGGCAAAACCTGCCTCAGGAGTCAGATGCAGAGCCCCCTGTTTGAGCCGTCACTATTCGCTGGGAAATCTCTTAGTGGTTTGTAACTTCGTCATGATCGAGGTGATGTGCCAAATTGGGGTCATCGGTATCCCAACGTTGCCTGGCATCGTTGAAACATGTCTCAATGTTGCTGGAAAAAGCTGATTGACTGTTCTTTCGTTGAAACCCGCGCGTAATTGCTTTAGTCGGTCGAGCGAAAGCTTCGATGAGGACGCAACAAGTGCACATCGAACCGCATATTCTAATAGTCGATGACGACCTCCAAATTAGGAAGCTGCTCGGCCGATATTTGACCGAGCAGGGATTTCGGGTAACGCTGGCGTCCGACAAGCGCACCCTTGAGGCCGCACTCGAGTCTAACGACATCAAATTGATCGTGCTTGATGTGATGTTACCGGATGCATCCGGTCTGGAAATCTGTCGCGATATGCGAGCCGATCGCTCGCTTATTCCGATCATTCTTCTTACCGCATTAAAGGAGGACGTCGACCGGATCATTGGTCTCGAGATCGGAGCCGATGATTATCTCGGCAAGCCGTTCAATCCACGAGAGCTTTTGGCTCGTATCCGGGCAGTGCTTCGCCGTCAGAATGACGCTGGCCAGATTGCGGATATTCCGCGGGAATACCGCTTTGAAGGCTTTAGCTTACAGCCCCGATTGCGCCGGGTTGTTGACCCGGGCGGTGGACTTTTGGACCTAACCTCTGCCGAATTCGATCTCCTGCATACACTTGTGTCAAGATCCGGACGAATGCTATCGCGCGAATACCTGCTGGACGCAACCAATCGCAGTGATGGTGATGCGTTAGATCGCTCCGTTGACGTCCTGCTAAGCCGGATTCGCCGAAAACTCGGCGACGTTGAATTTCAGTTGATAAAGACGGTCCGAAACGGAGGCTACGTGTTTACCGCTCACGTCGAACGGGTCGGAGCCGGCGGATGACCTCTCTGAGGGCTCGCATTGTAGCGACGCTGGTCTTGTCGTTCATCTGCGTGGTCGGATTGTCGACCGCAACATTGTTGTGGACACGGGCGGGCCACGAGCAAAAGGAGCAAGAGCAATATGCCAAGCTAGTCTCCGAAGGGATTTTGCTTATCGCGCCATTTTTCCATGACGACGAAAAGAACACCAGCGCCCATTTGCAGTCGAGCCCGACACCGGGCGAGCCGCGCCCGGAACTGACGAGCCTGCTGCAATTTGAATTGCGCAGAGCCGGATCCGATCTCGAGGTTGTTGTAACACATCCCGCCGAAAGCGCTCATTCGGTTGCGTCAATCAAATTCCAATCGGGTTGGCTTGCTATTCCGGTAAAGGAGCGTCATTCCAAAGGAGGACTTCTCGTCCCCCTCGCCGGTTGGATTTTGCTTGTCGTCATCGGGACGATTGGTGTGGCGGTATGGTTCGCTTATCGCATCACGCGCCACCTTTCGGCACTGGAACGGATAGCTGCAACGATCGACGCGGACGGCGTCGTCCCGCAATTGCCCGAAAGCGGGCCGGCCGAACTGAGAGCAACCGCTCGCGCGCTCAACACCATGACGGGCAGACTGAAGACCGCCGCCGAAAGCCGGATGCGACTGGTCGCGGCCGCGGGGCACGATCTGCGTACGCCGATGACCAGGATGCGGCTTCGGGCGGAGTTTCTCGACGAGGAGGATCGCGCAATGTGGCTGAACGACCTGGATGAACTCGAGCACATCGCGGACAGCGCGATCCAGCTTGTGCGTGAAGAAACTCAAAGGGAAAGAAGCCAATTACTCCGGGTCGATGAAATCATCTGCGAGATCTGCCAGGATCTCGCTGAAATGAAGGCGTCCGTAACGATCCTGAAAATGGAGGCGGTGACAATTTCGTCGGCGCCATTGGCGCTGACGCGGGCGGTCAGGAATCTCGTTATCAACGCAGCAACCCATGGCGGCGGTGCGTTTGTTAGTGTCGGGCTGCAAAACAGAACCGCTTTGATCACAATTGATGACGAAGGCCCGGGCATTCCAGAGCACAACATGTCGCGCGTATTCGAGCCGTTTTTCCGGGTCGATCCGGCGCGGCGCAAATCCGGACCCGGCGCAGGTCTTGGGCTTGCGATTGCCAAGGAGATCGTTGAACGTCACGGAGGGAAACTGACGCTACAGAACCGGTCGCCTAGAGGACTTCGCCAAAAAATAAGTTTTCCAGCGTGTTTTGCCATTCAGCATCGGCGGGTCGGCGCCGTCGCGCGACGCCAGCACGAACACCGGCATAGTAAGACCTTTGTCCCGAATAAATGAGAGCACGGTCATTCAGTCGCGGTCCGGCAATCGGAGATCGAGGATTACCGCCAGATAGGGAATAACCTCGATCGCCGCCTCGGCGTCGGCAGCGCATTCCGCCGTGTCGACGGCGAAACCGTTGCCGGTGAACGCTTGGCTAATGACAGCCCTGAGACGCGCGTTATCTTCTACCAAGAGAATCCGCATCACGCGGCCAGGAATTTGCCGTGACGAATAAACTTGTCGCTATGCCTCATGGCAACTTCATCGTCTTCACTGAGCCTTGCGGGTTCACGCTGTCAGACAGGTTCCGCATAAAGCGATCCCGTACCTTGGCTAATGTCGAGATTGATCGCGAGGCGAGGACTCGCAATCGCAAAAACCTTCGGCTCCGAGGCGTAATATGTGCCCCATCTTTCATGCTCAGAGATCCGGCGATAGTCGGCATCGGCCAGATAGGTCAGAGGGTGCCCCAATCGTTCGACTAGCCGATGCAGGCGTCGCGTTAGAGTAAAGAACGACCACAGGAAGCCGTTTGCTTGGCCGAAACGTCCGATGGACTCGATGAATGCTGGTGTCGCCCGAGGTGCCCGGCTTGCAAACGTTGTGACCTCGAAGATTTCGCTGCGGGCAATCGTTCGCTGCGACACCACGCGAAGCGCCTGTTCAATCGGCGAATCCAGATAGCGCTCAGAGAAGAAGCCATCACCTTGAGATCGAAATCCAGCTGCGCAAGCGATCTCGCTGCGGGCGTTCACAAGAACAACAATTCGGGAAGGAAACGTCTGTATCGTTGCGCCGTATTCAGCGGCATAGACATTCCGAATGAAAGCTTCGGAGTGATCGCGTAAAGTGTCACCCTCTCGGAGGACGATGGTTTTGTACATCGGTTATGTCTCGTCTTGTCCCTGAGCAGGGTGTCCTCCCCAACGATGGCTTAATTGGGCACGTCGTCTTTAGCGAAAACACAAAACAGTCGGCGCGTGATAGCTATTCTCAAAATTCGTCAGCCAGCCGAGCGTACGCAAACTCGGGTGAGCATTCCGATTTGGTCCCAATTAACCGGAACAATACACATTTTAGAACCGTTCTAAAGGACTTTTATGGTGGATTAGAGAGCTTTTCTAGCTCAGATCCGGTTTGGTACTGGCCGCCGTTCGATCGCGAAATCGCGCGCAAATCCTTTTGCGAGATCTCATGGTTAAGAAACCGTTCATATCTGTCTGACACCTTCGTGATCGATACTTCGAAGATTTAGAGGCAAAATCGATCAAGGCCGGTCATGGACATTTCTGGAATTGCTTCTTCTTCCGGACTTCATGCAATCTCTGGCGCAAGCAATGGCGCTCCGCCGCAGCAAAAGATGTCGAATCTTTTCGACTCGATTGACACCAGCGGGTCGGGCACCATCACGCAGTCTCAATTCGAGCAGGCTTTCCAGACAAAGAATCCTCCTGCCGTCTTCCAGAAACAAGGCGCGGATGCGATCTTCACCTCGCTCGATCCCGCGGGCACTGGAAGCGTATCGAAGCAGGATTTCGTCGCGACGATGTCCAAACTGATGGCATCGCTTCGGGCTGATGGCTCCGCACCCTCGGGATCACAACCGGCCGATACATTGACCGCGAGCCTGCAGGCACTGAACCAGATCAATCCCACCACCGTACCGCCTACAGCACCGCCGGGTACATTGATCAACCAAACCGCGTGAGCGGCAGTTCGGTGCCGTAGAAATTTCCCTCTTCGTCGATCGCGATATGACGAACGGCGAGCTCCTGGAGCCAGGCCGCGCCACCCCTTCCCTTCAACATCGCCGCCGTCGACAGGCTACCTGCGACCAGACAGCGATCAGCGATGACAGTCACTGACGCAAGGCCTTGCGCAGGCCATCCGGTTCGAGGATCGAGGATATGGCAATAACGGCGGCCACCGACCTCGATGAAGCGTTCATAGTCTCCACTGGTGGCGAGCGCACCATTCGATAGCGCTATCTCGGCAACTAGTTTGTCGGCCTCGCGCGGATGACGAATGCCGATTCTCCAGGGAAGGCCATCGGGCTGCGGACCAATCGCGCGGATATCGCCGCCTAGATCGACGAAGCCGTAACGCGCGCCGAGTTCAAGGCAGACCTCCGCGGCTCGATCGGCTGCATATTCTTTCCCCAGGCCACCAAAATCGAGCTCCATATGCGGCTGGTCGAAGCGAAGCTGGCCATTTATGAGTGCCACTTTGTCGAACCCAATAAAGGGCAATAGGGCGTCGATCGATGATTGATCTGGCAAACGCGAAGCGGAGAAGTCCCAAACCCCACGAAGCAGCCCTGAGGTGATGTCAAAGACGCCATCGCTCTTGGCAAAGCACGCCTTTGCATAAGTAATCAAACCCACCGTCTCTGCGTCGATTTCGATTACGCCACCGGTGGCTGCGATTTTGTTAATCCTCGATAGCTCGCTCTCGCTGCGGTAGCGCGAATAGCGCGCTTCGATTCTTCCGACTTCGGCTTCGGCCCCAGCAGCAATCAGCTCGAGATGCTTAGCTGTTTCCCCCCAGAGATGCACAGCACAGTCAGATGCCATTGCGTAGAATTGATGCGCCATCGAAAGCATCGCATAACTCTAGCAGCGTCGGCCTCGAATTCGCATAATTAGTTCTCCATCCAGCGCCGTTGACCCTCAACCAAGACAACGCAGGCTAGATCCGTGCCCTATGGATGCGCAAAGGAAATGGGTTTGATGCAATCACGGCTGATAACGAGAGGCTTTAGCTCCATCCCGCATAATTCAGCCCTCTTTCATATCGCGCAGAGCGCTCGGCTCAAAAAGTTGGTACCAGCGCTGGTATCGCCAACCTTGCAGTTTGAAAAAACTGATATTTATCAATTTCTTATCGTGTTTATGAAGCGCCGCCCCTGGCACCATTTCGCTAGTCCACCTTGTTCTAGTCTAGTGCACGCCGACGGCTACCCAGTCGAGGAAATTGACTGCGCGCTCCTTTGACGGCGGCGCATTCCTTCGGCGGGCACATCGTCCTTCCGCCCTTTTTCTTGAATCTCGTGCAATCTCCTCGATGATGCGTTCCACGGTCGGCGGCCGGCCTGACCGAAGACTTCAATACTGAATAAAAAAGCGGAGGGGGAAATCATGGTCATCTCTCGCAGAGCGGTTTTGGCTAGCCTTGGCGGGGTTGGCCTGGCAATGCCTTATATCTCGCGCGCTGTGGCTGCCGACTATTCCTGGAAATTCGGCCATGGATTCTCCGCCACCCATCCCGTGAATACATTTGCGATCGAGGCGGCCGCGAGGATCAAGCAGGATACCGGCGGCAAAGTCGATATCGGCGTTTTCCCGAACAGCCAGCTTGGCGGCGACAGCGATCTCCTGTCGCAGGTGCGCTCCGGCGCCATCGATTTCTTCTCGACCGGCGGGCTGATCTTCGCGAACCTGGTGCCGATCGCCGCCATCAATGGAACGGGCTTTGCTTTCAAGAATGCCGATGCGGTGTGGCCTGCGATGGATGGCGAGCTTGGCGCGCTGATTCGCAAGGGTTTTGACGAGGCGGGGCTCCATGCGTTCGAAAAAATCTGGAACAACGGCTTCCGGCAGATCACCACCAGCAAGAAACCGATCAACGATCCGTCCGATCTTAAGGGTTTCAAGATTCGCGTACCGGTCAGTCGGGTCTACGTTTCGCTGTTCAAGGCGCTCGGCGCCTCGCCGACCAGCATCAACCTTTCCGATGTCTATACGGCGCTGCAAACCGGCGTTGTCGACGGACAGGAAAACCCGCTGGTCGTTGCCGAGACGTCCAAGTTCTATGAAGTTCAGAAGTTCTGTTCGCGGACCAACCATGTCTGGGATGGCTCCTGGATCGTGACGAGCGCTCGCACCTGGCGCGGCGTGCCCGACGATATCAAGGCGAAGGTAGCAGTGGGCTTCAACGAAAGCGCCATCAAGCAGCGCGACGCGGTGACCAGGCTCAACGACGAGCTGGCCGGCTCATTGAAGCAGAAGGGCATCACCTTCAACGATACCGACCCCGCGCCGTTCCGCGAGGTTTTGCGGAAGGCCGGCTTCTACGCGGAATGGAAAGGAAAATATGGCGAGCAGGCGTGGGGCTTGCTGGAAAAGGCAGCCGGGCAATTGGGCTAGCCATGACGAGGCTTCCGGCAGCTAGCTGACGCCATACTTCTCGAACAAATCCGGCGCGAATTTCAGTCCGAGGCCGGGTCCATTTGGCACGGCGATTTCGCCATTGACCGGCATCGGCGGATTGTCGAACAGGCGCCAGGTCCAGGGCATATATTCAACAACGAGCCCGTTCGGCACGGCGGCTACCAGATGCACGTGGATCTCGGGGAGCAAATGACTGGCCACCGGCTTATTGAAGGCCTCCGCCATGCCGGCCACCTTCATCCATTGCGTCACCCCGCCGACCCGCAGCAAATCGATCATGGTGATGTCGACGGCGTGTTGCGACATCGCCTGCCGGTGCGGCTCGATGCCCCAGAGATATTCGCCGGCGCAGACAGGCGTCGTCAGCGCATCGGCAATCTTCGCATGCCCCTGGTGGTCGTCGCACGTGGTCGGGTCCTCCAGCCATCCAAGGCCGAGTTCCTCGACGCGGTGGCCGATCGAAATCGCTTCCGCGACGCTCCAGCGCTGATTGATGTCCACCATCAGATTGACATCCGGCCCGACGGCGTCGCGGATCAGGCGAATGCGCTCGATCTCCTGTTTTGGCGTGAAGCCCTCCACGGCCATTTGGGTCTTGATCTGGGAATAGCCTTTCTCGACCAGCGCGGAGGCAGCGCGTTGCAGTCTGTCGTTTGGCGTGGTGCGCGCCAGCGCGCCGCTGGCATAGGCCGGCACCTTGTCGCGAGAGCCGCCGAGCAGCCGCGCTAATGGAACATCAAAAGCCTTGCCGCGGATATCCCACAACGCCGTATCGATCGCCGAAATCGCCAGCATGGCTATGCCGGAGCCGCATGAGGCCGACGCCGCGCGCAGTTTGGCCGTCACTTGTTCTGATCGTAGCGGGTCGTCGCCTTTGATCAGTTCGCCAAACTCCTCGATCGCGGCGCGCAGCGCGCGCACCAGTTTGCCGCCGAAGGTGGTGATGCCGATGCCCTCGATGCCCTGGTCGGTCTGCACCTGCACTGTGAAGAATTCGCGCAGCATCCCGGGCATGTAGGGCGCGCCGACCAGCGGCTCTTCCAGCGGCAGGCGGACGAAATTGACCTTGATCTGTTGAATTTTCATCTTGTCCTCCCGCTCATGCTCCCCGCGCAAATTATTGTTGATGCGCTTGACGCTGCCTATCATGGCTCAAGGCACCAGCATAGCGGCTCGCGATCAAGACTATCAGCACCTCCAACGGAGGCGCGGTGCTACGCCATCGGAAACGCCGCGCAGCCCTCGGCCTCGATCGATATCCCGACGTCGGTGCCTGGCGGTGTGCGCGAAAGTGCCTGGTCTCCGACGGAGCGTATCAGCAGGCGGACTTCGCCGTCCTGGCCGCAGTCGCGGCACTCGATCTGAAGGTCGACGTGTCCGCCGTGATAGGTTAGCGCCACGACCGAGCCTGCGATCGTGCCGGGCTCTCCGGCCCGCGTGATGCGAAGGTGTTCCGGCCGGACGAACAGATCGACCGGCGCGGAGGGCTGGGCGTCCGACAGGGGTTCGCTCGATACTTTGATCCGCAGGTCGCCGAGGGCGATCACGGCGTCCGCCGCCGCGACGCCGACGAGTTCGCCGCGCAAGCGGTTGGTATCGCCGACAAACGAGGCCACGAAGCGATCGCGTGGCCGGCGATAGACCTCGAGCGGAGTGCCGAGCTGGCGAATCTTTCCCTCCGACATCACGGCCATTCGGTCCGAAAGGCTTAAAGCCTCGTTCTGATCATGGGTGACGAAGATCGTCGTCAGGCCCAGCTTGCGTTGAATCTCGCGGAGTTCGAATTGCATCGAAGCGCGCAGGTTCTTGTCGAGCGCGGAAAAAGGCTCATCGAGCAGCAGCACCGTCGGGTTGATGACGAGTGCGCGCGCCAGCGCCACACGTTGCTGCTGGCCGCCCGACAATTGCCGGGGCCTTCGATCTTCCATGCCTGTCAGCTTGACGAGCGCCAGCGCCTCGGCCACGCGCCTGTCGCGTTCATGACGCGGAACGCGGCGTGCTTTAAGGCCGTAGGCGACATTCTCGGCGACGTTCATGTGAGGAAACAGCGCGTAGTTCTGAAACATCATCCCGATTTCGCGCTGGTAGGTCGGCACGTCGTTGACGCACTGCCCGTCGATCGCGATTGATCCGGCGTCCGGCCCAAGGAAACCCGCGGCGAGCTTGAGCAGCGTGGTCTTGCCGCAGCCGGATGGTCCGAGCAGGGTCATGAATTCGCCGCGGCCGATCGTGAG
>Ga0210394_10002004_pt1 | contig 29595 bp, 29 predicted proteins | sample IncBWC12MmetaG_FD_160121 | JGI IMG/M metagenome (GOLD analysis project Ga0210394, IMG submission 160121) | Forest soil microbial communities from Barre Woods Harvard Forest LTER site, Petersham, Massachusetts, United States - Inc-BW-C-12-M | ecosystem: Environmental > Terrestrial > Soil >... | reverse complement strand
CGCGCTGGTGCCGGAGCGCGTGTGGCAGGAGACCGAGCGTGCGCTCGACACGGAGCACCCGGAGGTATTCTTTCAGACGCTGCGCGAGTGCGGCGCGCTCGCGGTGATCTTCCCGGAGATCGACGCGCTCTACGGCGTACCGCAGCCGCCGAAGTGGCATCCCGAGATCGACACCGGCGTGCACGTCATGCTCGCGCTCGCCTGGGCGGCGCGCAACGGCGCCTCCACCGCGGTGCGCTTCGCGGTGCTCGCGCACGATCTCGGCAAGGCGCGCACGCCGCGCGAGCTCTGGCCCAGGCACCACGGCCACGAGGAGCTCGGCGTTGCGGCGGTCGAGGCGCTCGCCGACCGGCTTAAAGTGCCGGGCTCCTATCGCGAGCTCGCGATCCTCGCATCACGCGAGCACACCCTGGTGCACCGCGCGCTCGAGCTGCGGCCCGAGACGGTATTGAAGCTGCTGCAGGAGTGCGACGCGTTCCGCCGCCCGGAGCGTTTCGGCGAGCTGCTCGAGGCCTGCGAGGCCGATGCCCGCGGCCGCACCGGGTTCGAGACGCACCCCTATCCGCAGGCGGCTTACCTGCGCGCGGCGCTGGCCGCGGCCGCCGCGGTGACGCTGCCCGAAGAGGAGCGCGGCAACCTGAAGGGAGCGGCGATCGGCGCGGAGATCAAGCGCCGGCGGGTACTGGCGGTGACGGCGGTGAAGGCCGCCGCGGCGCCTCAGTAGCCGAGGTAGTGCAGCACGCTCACGGCTGCCGATGCCACCAGACAGTAAATCCCGAAGTAGTACCAGCGCCCGCCCTCGAGCCAGCGGCTGAGCCACTTGAGCGCGAGGAGCCCCGCGCCGAGTGCGACGATCGCACCCACCACCGTGAGCCAGACGACCGAGCGCAGCTCCGCGCCGCCGCCCGGCGGCACCGCTTTCACGAGCCGCAGCGCTTCGCGCGCCACTACCGGCGGCGTGAGCACCACCGCGAGCGCGAAGCTGAAGGCCTCGGCACGCGACTTCTCCACGCCGAGCAGCATCGCCGTCGAGATCGTGGCACCCGAACGTGAGAAGCCACGGAAGGGCAGACACAGCCCCTGCACCGCGCCGATGATGCCGGCGCGGCGCACGCTGAGCTCGGCCGCCGGCCGGATGCGGCGGCGCTTCTCGGTGAGTCCCGCGGCGAGGATCAGGAGGCCGGCGACCCCGAGCGCTGGTGCGATGAGCTCGAGATGGCTGAAGAGATCCTCGATCTCACCGTGCGGCGCATCGCGCAGCAACGTGTGCTCGATGACCTTGATGAGCCCCTCGCCGATGACGGCGGTGCAGGCGGTCGCAACTATCACGATCCAGAGGAAGGCCTTGAAGGCCGCGCCGCTGTGGAAGTAGATCGCACGCCAGTCGCGCCAGAAGTAGGCGATGACCGCGAACATGGTGCCGGTATGCAGCATCACGAGCAGCAGCGTCATCGGGGGTGAAGAGGGGTCGAGCCCCATCAGCTTCTCCGCCACCACCACGTGCGCGGAGCTCGATACCGGCAGGAGCTCCGCCAGTCCCTGCACGATCGCGAGCACGATGACCTTGAGTAGTGTCATATCCATCCGTTCATCATAACCGGCGGCTCACAGCAGGCGGCGCAGATCCTGCAGAGCGAAGCCCGCGAGCGGCACGTCGTAATCGCGTGTCAGCGCCATCACCTTGAAGGCCTCGCCCATTTCCTCCGGCATGATGAGGCGGCGCGCCTCGCCCGCGAGGCGGACCTGGCCTTTGGTATCGGGCGCTTCGGTGACCAGGCGCTCGAGCCCGAGCGCAGCTAAGAACGCTGCCTGGGTCGCGAAGCCGCTCACCGTGAGCCCGACATCGACCGCCGACTCGGCGATGCGCGTGAAGTCCACCCATGCGGTGATGTCCTGGAGCCCGAGGTTCACAAACGGGTCGTCGTGGGCGTGCTGGCGAAAATGGCAGCGCAGCGTCCCGGCGGCGCGCTGCGCATGGTAGTAGTGGGCGCGCGGCAGGCCGTAGTCGATGAGCAGCAGCACGCCGCGCCCGAGACACTCCCCGAGCGTCGCGATCCAGGGCGCGAGGCGCAGGTTCACCTCGGACGTGTAGCCCTCGGGCAGCGCATCGGTCCGTGCTGCGAGCAGCGCGCCGAGCGCCTCGGCCAGCGCCGCATCCGGCGGCCGCTCGGCGCTCGTCAGCGCACCCGCCGCGCCCTCTGCGACTCCGAGCTCGCACAGCGTGCCGCCGCGCACACTGAAACGCCGCACCGGCAGGGCATCGGCGACTTCGTTGGCGAGGATCACGCCGTGCAACGGCGCACGGGGAAGCCGGTCGAGCCAGACAACACGCTCGCGCAGCTGCGGCGCGAGCGTATCGAGGCGCGAGCGCTGGCGTGCGGCGAGATCCGCGCTCACCTCGAGGATCGCGTAGCGCTCAGGGAGAGCGCCCAGCGCCTCGAGCGCGGTGAGGAGCGTGGCGGCGAGCGCACCGCTCCCCGCACCGAGCTCGAGAATCCCGCCGCCGGTCGCGGCGAGCACCGCCGCGCACTCGCGCGCCAGGCAGCCGCCAAAGAGCGCGGAAGCTTCGGGCGCGGTGACGAAATCCCCACCCGCACCGATCTTCCAGCTGCCGGCGCTGTAGTAGCCGAGCCCGGGGGCATAGAGCGCGAGGTCCATGAAGCGCTCGAAGGAGAGCCAGCCGCCCGCGGCGGCGAGTTGGGCGCGGATCAGGCCGGTGAGCGCCTCGCTGTGGCGCCGCTCCTCGGGCGTGAGCGCGGGGAGCATTGAGCGCGCGCCGGATGCGCTCATAATCGGCCTCCATGACGCGCGACAGATCCGATCCACCCACCCCGCTTCCGGCGCCGAGCCGCGTGCTCGCCGGCAAGACGGTGCTGGTCACGGGCGCGGCACGCCGCGTCGGCGCGACCATCGCGCGCGTGCTGCACGGGGCCGGCGCCAATGTCGCGCTCCATTATCTGAGCTCTGCGGCCGACGCCGAGCGGCTCGCCGCGGAGCTCACGGCCACCCGCGCGGGCTCGGTGTGCCTCATGGAGTCTGACCTGCTCGATGTCACGCAGCACGCCGCGCTCATCGCCGGCACGGTCCAGGCCTTCGGTGCGCTCGATATCCTGGTGAACAACGCCTCGACCTTCTACCCGACCCCGGTCGGCGAGATCGCCGAGACGGACTGGGACGACCTCATCGGCACCAATCTCAAGGCACCGCTGTTCCTCGCCCAGGCGGCCGCGGGCGCGCTGCACGCGCGCGGCGGACTCATCATCAACCTGGCCGACATCCACGGCATGCGGCCGCTGCGCCGCTACCCCGTCTACAGCATCGCCAAGGCGGGACTCATCATGCTGACGCGCGCCCTGGCGCGCGAGCTCGGGCCGCACGTGCGCGTCAACGCGGTCGCGCCGGGTCCGGTCATGTGGCCCGAGGACGGGCTCGATCCCGCGCTCGAGGCGAAGATCGTCGAGCGGACCGCGCTCAAGCGCACCGGATCCGCGCTCGATGTGGCGCGCGCGTGCCTGTATTTCGCCGCCGATGCACCCTATGTCACCGGTCAGGTGCTGGCGGTCGATGGCGGGCGCAGCATCGGCTGGTGACACGGCTCAGCTCCCCGGCGCGGTGCTCAGCCGCTCGAGCGGGTGCGCGGCCTGGTCGAAGTCACGCCACAGCTCGCCGATGGTGAGGCCGGCGGTCGGGTGGTGCACCTCGGGGGCGAGCTCGGCGAGCGGCCCGAGCATGTAGGCGCGCTTGAGCAGATCGGGCCGCGGCAGCCGCAAACCCGGCTCCTCGCACACCAGATCCCCGTAGAGCAGCACATCGAGATCCATCGAGCGAGGTGCCCAGCGCGGCGCATTGCGCGGGCGGCCGCAGCGCGTCTCGATGGCGTGCAGCTGCGCGAGCACGGCATGCACCGGCAGCGTCGTGTCGAAGCCCGCCACCAGGTTGATGAAATCATCGCCGGCGAAGCCCGCGGCGCGATTGCGGTACCAGGAGGAGAAGCGCACTCCCGGAAATTCGTCCCTGAGCTCGGCGAGCGCCGCGCGCATGTGGCGCTCGGGCTCGACGTTGCTGCCCGCCGCGACGTACACCGCCGGCATCGCCAACTCCTCAGCGCGGCAGATCAGCGCGGGTGCGCTCGATCATCACGCCGACGTCGCGCGAGTTGCGGATCGCGCCCGGCTTGTTGAGCGAGACGCGCACCCACTCGACGCCGAACTCGGCGAGGATGACGAGCGCCAGGCGGTGCGCGAGCGTCTCGACCAGCCTGAACTCGGAGGTGCCGATGAACTCGAGCGCCCGCTTCGCCACCTTCTTGTAGTCGAGCGTGTCGGCGACCTCGTCGCTCGCCGCGGCGCGCGTACAGTCGACCGGCATCTCGAGGTCCACCACCACCGTCTGGCGGACACGCCGCTCCCAGTCGATGAAGCCGATGATGCACTCGACGGTGAGGCCGTGCAGAAAGATGCGGTCGCCGGTGGGCTGGGTCATGGCAGGTATCGCGAAGCTCAGGCCGCGAGCGGTGGCAGCGCGGCGAGCGGCCACTGCGCACGCGCCTCGATGGCGAGCCCCGCGTGCTGGCCCGCCGCGAGGCGCGCCAGCCCGGCCACCGCGATCATCGCCGCGTTGTCGGTGCAGAACTCGATCCGCGGATAGTACACGCGCGCGCCGCAGGTCCGCGCCGCGGCGCTGAGCTGCGCGCGCAGCGCGCGGTTGGCGCCGACGCCGCCCGACACCACGAGCGTCGTCAGCCCGGTGTACTCGAGCGCGCGCAGCGCCTTCGCGGTGAGCGTGCCGGTGATCGCCTCCTCGACGGCGCGGGCGATGTCGGCGCGCCGCTGCTCGGAGAGGTCCGCGGCACGCACCGCGTGCAGCACCGCGGTCTTCAGTCCCGAGAAGCTGAACTCGAGCCCGGGGCGGTCGAGCATGGGACGCGGGAAGGTGAAGGCGCCGGGCGTGCCGAGGCGCGCGAGCTCGGCGAGCTGCGGGCCGCCGGGATAGGGGAGCCCCAGGAGCTTGGCGGTCTTGTCGAAGGCCTCGCCGGCGGCATCGTCGCGGGTCTCGCCAAGCAGCCGGTAGCTGCCGATCGCGGCCACCTCGATGAGCTGCGTATGGCCGCCGGAGACCAGCAGCGCCACGTGCGGGAAAGGCGGCGGATCGCTCTCGAGCAGCGGCGCCAGCAGGTGCCCCTCGAGATGATGCACGCCGATCGCCGGAATCTTCCAGGCGTAGGCGAGACTCGCCGCGAGCGCAGCCCCCGTGAGCAGCGCGCCGATGAGACCGGGGCCGGCGGTGTAGGCGATACCGTCGAGATCTTCAGGCGCGGTCGCGGCGTGCGCCAGCGCCGCCTTGACCAGCGGCAGGAGACGGCGCACGTGATCGCGCGAGGCGAGCTCCGGGACCACGCCGCCGTAGATGCGGTGCAGCTCCACCTGGCTGTAGAGCTCGTGCGCCATGAGGCCCGCCTCCGCATCCAGCACGGCGGCGGCGCTCTCGTCGCAGGAGGATTCGATGGCGAGCACGCGCATGGGGGAAATTCTAAGTTATAGTCGGCTCAAGATGTGCCCAAGCACACGAGGGGGGATTGCGCCGCTGGCGCTCATCGCCTTGCTGGTCTTCGCGGGCGGCGCGGCCGCCGAGCCCTGCAAGCTCGGCCGCGTCGCCCAGCTGCCCGTCACCATGGAAAACCGGCTGCCGCTCGTGCACGCCGCGATCAACGGCAAGGACGCGCTCTTCGTCGCCGACAGCGGCGCGTTCTTCAGCACGCTGACGCCCGCCGCCGCCAAGCAGTTCAACCTGCCGCTCCAATCCGTCGAGGGCCTGCTGGTCGAGGGCGTGGGCGGCACCACCTTCGCGGGGATGACGACGGTGAAGACCTTCACGATCTTTGGCGTCGACCTGCCCCGGATTCCCTTCTACGTCTTCGGCAACGACGTCGGCGGCGGTGCGGTCGGCTTGCTCGGCCAGAACGTCTTCCGGATCGGCGACGTCGACTACGACCTCGCGAACGGCATGATCAGCCTGCTGCGCACGCACGGCGACTGCAAGAAGACCTCGCTCGCCTACTGGGCCAATTCGGCCGGCGTGCCGTACTCCCAGATCGACATCGATTTCGCCAGCGTGGAGCGCCCGCACACCATGGGCAATGCCTTTCTCAACGGCAAACGAATCCGCGTCATGTTCGATACCGGCGCGGGCTCCTCGCTCCTCAGTCTCGATGCCGCCCGGCGCGCCGGCGTCACTCCCCAGAGCCCCGGGGTCGAGTCCGGAGGCTCCTCCTACGGCATCGGCCGCCACGAGGTGCCCACCTGGGTCGGGCATTTCGCGAGCTTCAGGATCGGCGACGAGGAGATCCGCAATGCGCGTCTGACCTTCGGCGATGCCTCGATGCAGGACGTCGATATGCTGGTCGGCGCGGACTTCTTTCTTTCCCATCACGTCCTCGTCGCGACCAGCCAGCACAGCCTTTATTTCACCTATAACGGCGGCCCGGTGTTCAGCCTGACGACCGCGCCAGCGCCGGCGCCCGCGGCCACGGCTGCAACCGCGAGTGCAACCGCAGCCGCACCGGCCCCGGCGGACACGCCGGCCCCGGCGGACACGCCGGCCCCGGCGGACGCGGCGGCCGCGAGCCAGCCGCAACCGCAGCTCGACGCTTCCGGTTACGCGCGGCGCGGCAGCGCCTCGGCGTCGCGCCGGGATTACGCGCGTGCCATCGCCGATCTCAGCCGCGCAGTCGAGCTCGACCCGGCGCAGGCCGACTACTTCTATGAGCGTGGCAGCGCCTACCGCTCCGCGAACCGCCCGGACGAGGCGCTGCAGGACTTTACGCACGCAATCACGCTCAGGCCCGATCATGTGCCCGCGCTCATGGCGCGCGCGCAGCTGCGCCTCGAGCGCCACGATCCCGCCGCCAACATCAGCCCGGATCTCGAGGCGGCCGATCGTGCGGCGCCGAAGGAGGCGGAGGTACGTCTCGACCTCGGGGATCTCTATCTGCGGCTGCGCGACTACGACGCCGCGGCGGCCGAGTACAACCGCTGGATCGACTCACACGACCGCATCGACGTGCAGATGCCGCGCGCGCGCGCCGCACGCTGCTGGGCGCGGGTGCTCATCGGCAGGGAGCTCGAACCGGCCCTCGAGGACTGCAACGCCGCGGTTAAGGCCGGCCGCGGCAACTCCTCCATCCTCGACAGCCGCGGACTCGTGTACCTGCGGCTGGGGAAGTACGACAAGGCGATACGCGATTACGACGCGGCGCTCGCGCTCGACCCGAAGATTCCCTGGTCGCTCTATGGGCGGGGACTCGCCCGACAGCACCTCGGCCAGAGCGCCGCCGCCGAGGCTGACATTGCCGCGGCGAAGGCTCTGTCTCCCAAGATCGCCGAGGAGGCCGCGAGCCACGGCATCGTCCCCTGAAGAGGCCGGCGTAGCGACCCGACTACAACAGCGGCGCGCGACAACTACGGTCCCGTTCCCGTTCCCGCATTCGGGCGCAATACGCGATTGAACTTGAAATATCGCGCGCGTAGCATCGCCGGGCCCTGATGACGGAACCAACACGTCACCAGAAACAACATCGAGGTCGGTGCTGGGGAGGCACGCGACGAGCTCCTCTCTGCCCGCCTCGGGCTCGCGCCCCACAGGAGGAAGCACATGACACCGCGCACCGCCGGATCGATCGCCGCGCTGGCATTGTTACTGTCGCCACTCGCCGCGCATGCCGACAGCAAGGACCACTTTCCCTATCTCGAGGCGAGCGTTGCCGAGCTCGAGGCCGCGATGGCTTCCGGCTCGCTGACTTCCGAACAGCTCACCCGGGCCTACATTGAGCGCATCGAGCAGCTCGACACGGGCGGCCCGGGCGTCGGAGTCAATGCGCTCATCGAGTTGAATCCGGACGCGATCGCCATCGCCCGTCAGGCGGACGCGCTGCGCCGGCAGGGCATGGCGCTGGGACCGCTGCACGGCATCCCGGTTCTGCTGAAGGCCAACATCGACACGGGCGACAGGATGCAGACGACCGCGGGCTCGTTCGCGCTGCAGGGCACGCCCGCGTCACGTGACTCGACCGTCGCTGCGAACCTGCGCGCCGGGGGTGTGGTGATTCTCGGCAAGACTAATCTTTCCGAGTGGGCGAACTTCCGTTCCTTCTTCTCCGTGAGCGGCTGGTCGGCCGTCGGCGGTCAGACACACAACCCCTACGGGCTCGACCGCAACCCCTGCGGCTCGAGCTCGGGGTCGGGTGCCGCGGTTTCCGCCAACTTCACCGCCGTCTCCATCGGCACCGAAACCGATGGCAGCATCGTCTGTCCCGCCAACGCCAACGGCGTGGTTGGCATCAAGCCCACTGTAGGCCTTACCAGCCGCGCCGGGGTCGTGCCCATCTCGCATACCCAGGACACCATCGGGCCGCATGGGCGCACGGTGGCCGACGCCGCAGCGCTCCTCGGCGTGATGCAGAGCCGCACTTATGACGGCCGCGACGCGGCTACCGGCGGCGTGCCGCTCGGCTGGCAGGGCCGCTTCACGCGGCCGACCAACATCCCGAGCGACTACACGAAGTTCCTGAATCCGAACGGCCTGATGGGTGCCCGGCTTGGCGTCACGCGCCAGGGCATCGACAACGCGCCGGCGCAGGTGGTGGCCGCGTTCGAGGCACTGCTGACGCAGCTCAAGGCGGCGGGGGCGACCGTCATCCAGCTCGACGGTGCCAACGCGGACGTGTCGCCGGCGTTCACCTTCCCGCCGGCGACTGGCGAGACACTGGTGCTCGAGTTCGACTTCAAGGGTGACGTGCAGAGCTATTTCTCCACGCGCGTCGGCGTGCCGGTGGCCGGCGGAACGCTCGCCGATGCGATCGCCTTCAACAACGCCAATGCCAGCACGGAGATGCCGTTCTGGGGACAGGAGATCTTCACCGAGGCGCAGGCGCTGCTCCCGGGCGCCAACACCCCGCAGACCGATCCCAACCTCGGTGTTCCGGTCGGCACGACCTACAACCAGGCGCTGGCGATCGATCAGGGGGCGGTCGTGAACGGCATCGATCTCGCACTCTCGACCTATCAGCTCGATGCGGTCGTCGCGCCGACGGATAACCCGGCCTGGTCAACCGACCTCCTCTATGGCGATCACTTCGTCTTCGGCAGCTCCGGGCTCGGCGCGCCCGGCGGTTATCCGTACGTGCAGGTCCCGGCGGCGAACGTGTTCGGCATCCCGTTCGGCCTGACGTTCTTCGGAACCGCCTTCAGCGAGCCGAAGCTGATCACCCTCGCCTCGGGCTTCGAGGCCGTGACGCACGAGCGGGCCAACAACCCGCCGCACCTCACGCCCACGATCCCGGACGATCACATCCAGGGTGTGCCGCTCAACGTACCGCGGGGCGCGGCCGGACCGAAGAAACCGGCGGATTGGCGTCCGTACCATATGTAGGCGATCACGGGGTCCGGCGCACAGGCGCCGGACCCTCTGCCGCGGCACGCTCCCTGGTGCGCCCTTTTGCCTTTGCGGTCTTGCTCCCGTAGAATCCCCCGCCCCCGTGCGGCGCGCCTTCGGGCAGGTTGCCGCGCATGGGTAGTATTTCCTTACTTGTCAACGACTTGAGGTTTCGATGCCGAGCGTGCGAGTGCGTGAGAATGAGTACTTCGATGCCGCCCTGCGGCGTTTCAAACGCGCCTGCGAGAAGGCCGGCATTCTCACCGAGCTGCGCCGCCGCGAGTTCTACGAAAAGCCCACCCAGGAGCGCAAGCGCAAGAAGGCCGCGGCCATCAAGCGCCACATGAAACGCGTCTCCCGCGACGGCATGCGCAGCAGCCGCTGACGCGGCCGCCGACCCCCCTACGGCTCCCGACCGCGGCTGACGCCGCTCGAGTACCCATGGCGCTCAAGGATCGCATCACCGAGGACATGAAGACGGCGATGAAGGCCGGCGCCAGGGAGCGCCTCGCTACCATTCGCCTGGCCCTCGCTGCCATCAAGCAGCGCGAGGTCGACGAGCGCATCGCGCTCGACGACGCGCAGGTGCTCGCGGTGCTCGACAAGATGATCAAGCAGCGCCGCGAGTCCATCACCCAGTTCCAGACCGGGGGCCGCGCCGACCTGGTCGCCAAGGAAACCGCCGAGATCGCGGTACTGCAGGGCTACCTGCCCGCGCAGCTGAGTGAGGCCGAGATCGACGAGGCCATCGCGCAGGCGATCGCCGCGACCGGCGCCGTCTCGGTGAAGGACATGGGCAAGGTCATGGCGCTGGTGAAGCCCAAGGCCCAGGGGCGCGCCGATCTCGGCGCGATCAGCGCGCGGATCAAGCAGAAGCTCAGCTGATTCCTTATAGTCTCGCTAGCGCGCGCGGCCTCTGAGGCCACGCACCGGACTCTCGTGGGACGCATCCCCCAGCATTTCATCGATGAGCTGATCGCCCGCGCCGACATCGTGGAGGTCATCGGCTCGCGCGTGCAGCTGAAGAAGGCCGGGCGTGAGTGGAAGGCCTGCTGCCCGTTCCACAACGAGAAGACACCCTCTTTCTGGGTGAGCCCGGACAAGCAGTTCTATCACTGCTTCGGCTGCGGCAAGCACGGCACCGTGCTCGGCTTCCTCATGGACCACGACCATCTCGCCTTCCCCGAGGCCGTCGAGGACCTCGCCGCGCGCTTAGGCCTCGAGGTGCCGCGCGAGGGTGGGGGCGAGGGTGCGGCGCCGCGCGCCGAAGAACCGCTCTATGAGCTCATGGCGCGCGTGGCGCGCTACTACGGCGAGTGCCTCGGCCGCGAGCCGCGCGCGCGCGAGTACCTCGCCAGGCGCGGCCTGAGCGCCGAGACGCTCGAGCGCTTCCAGATCGGCTACGCGGTAAATTCCTGGAACGACGTACTCAAGCGCTTCGGCGACGATGACCTGCAGCGCCGCCGCCTCGCCGAGACCGGGCTCATCATCGAGCGCGAGCGCAGCCAGACCCAGTTCAGCGAGCGCCACTACGACCGCTTCCGCGACCGCATCATGTTTCCGATCCGCGATACCCGCGGCCGCGTGATCGCCTTCGGCGGCCGCGTCATCGACGCCGGCGAGCCGAAATACCTCAACTCGCCCGAGACGGTGTTGTTTCACAAGGGGCGCGAGCTCTACGGGCTCTACGAGACGCGCCGCGCGCGCTCCAACCTCAAGCGCCTGGTGATCGTCGAAGGCTACATGGACGCCGTGCGGCTGCATCAGGAGGGCATCGACTACGCCGTGGCGACGCTCGGCACCGCGACCACCGCCGAGCAATTCAAGCGCATCTTCCGCCTGGTGTCCGAGGTGGTGTTCGCCTTCGACGGCGATCGCGCCGGGCGTGCCGCCGCCTGGCGGGCGCTGCAGCAGGCGCTGCCCGAGGCGCGCGAGGGACGTCAGATCCGCTTTCTGTTCCTGCCGGACGGGCACGACCCCGACACGCTCATCGCGGCCGAAGGCCGCGAGGCCTTCGAGGAGCGCCTCGCGGGCGCGCTGCCGCTCTCGGAGTACCTGGTGCGCGAGCTCTCCGAGCAGAGCGACCTCACGCACGCCGACGGCCGGGCGCGCTTCGCCGAGAGTGCGCGTCCGCTCTATCAGAAAGTCCCCGCGGGCGTGTACCGGGAGCTGCTCCTCGGGCGGCTCGCGCAGGTCGTGGGCTTGGGCCCGGAGCGGCTGGAAGAGCTTTGGAGCAAGGCGCCCGGCGCCCCGGCCCCCGCCCCGGCAGCAACGCCCGCCGCGCGCGCCCCCGGGCACACCCGCGCCAGCGCGGGACGCGGGAGTCTGGTGCGCCAGGCGATCGTGCGGCTGGTGCACTTCCCGGCTATCGCCTCCGAGGTGAGTCTGGATGAGCGTTCCGGGCTCGATGCCTCCGAGGAGGCGGGCATCGCGCTGCTGCGCGAGCTGCTCGACAACCTGCGCGAGCAGCCGGCGCAGATTTCCGCGCAGGTCATCCAGCGCTGGGCCGGACGTGAGGGCGCGGAGTCGCTGCAGAAGCTCCTCGAGCGCGAGGAAGTGATCACGGATGCGGCGGCGGCCGCCGGGGAGCTGCGCGCGGCCCTGGTGAAGCTTGCGGATCTGGCGGCCGAGCGGCGCCTGCAGGCGCTCGAGGCCAAAAGCCGCAGTGGACCCCTGTCAGCCGATGAAATCAAGGAATTTCAAAGACTTATGTCTATAATGAGCGCCCGTCCAGCGCGCCACGGATAGGCTGGGTTGGCGTTTCCCTTGCTCTCCAATAAAATTGCGCGCTTTGCCTTTGACGCCCCTTGAGCTGACTGCATTTTGGCAGCACATAGGGAAACGAAGCCCACCGCGCCCCCGGGACACATGACACGCAAGCACAAGCCTCAGACCTCGCATAAGAAGCGCCCGTCCGCGCAGTCCACCAAGCCCGCGAAGCCCGCTGCCGCTCACAAAGCGGTCGCCGCCGTGGCGAGCCTGCGCGAGAAGGAGCGCGCCAGCCTGACGGCGCTCGCCGCGAAAAAGGGCGCGCCCGCCGCGCGTAACGCGGCCGCTCACGCTCACGGCAAGGGCGGCGAAGCCGCACGCCCCGCGGATGCCAAGGCCGCCGGCAAGCCCGGAAGCGACAAGCGTCTGCTGCCGCTTGGGGGCCGCGTCGGCGTCATGCCCGAGGACCGGCAGTCGCAGTTGAAGCTCCTCATCGCCCGCGGCAAGGAGCAGGGCTACCTCACCTACGCCCAGGTGAACGATCACCTGCCCTCCGAGATCGTCGATCCGGAGCAGATCGAAGACATCGTCAACACCATCAACGACATGGGCATTCCGGTGTACGAGAAGGCACCGGACACCGAGTCGCTGCTCGCGAGCGAGCCTTCGGCTCCCGCCGACGAGGAAGCGATCGAGGAGGCGGCCGCGGCGCTCGCCGCGCTCGACGCCGAGCTCGGCCGCACCACCGACCCGGTGCGCATGTACATGCGCGAGATGGGCACCGTCGAGCTGCTCACCCGCGAGGGCGAAATCCGCATTGCCAAGCGCATCGAGGAAGGCCTCGATGCGGTGCGCTCAGCGCTCGCCCTCTACCCGGCGACCTACGATTGGCTGCTGCGGGCCTACGAGCCGGTGAAGGCCGGCCAGGCGCGCCTCGTCGACGTGATCGTCGGCTTCATCGATCCGAACGCGCCCGACGTGATCGCCCAGCCGCAGAACCCCACCAAGGTGGTGGAGATCGTCGCGGCCCCGGAGAAGCCGGACGAGGAAGAGGAGAGTGAGGAGAACGGAGATAGTGAGGAGGAAGCCGTCGATACGGGTCCGGACCCGGTCGAGGCGGCCACGCGCTTCGCCAGCATCACCAAGCTCTACAACCAGGTACTCGGCTCGATCGCCAAGCTCGGCGCCAAGGACGTGAAGACGCTGCGCCAGCGCAAGCGCCTCGCCGACCAGTTCATGGAGCTGCGGCTTTCGCCGCGCATGTTCGACGCGCTGATCCTCAATCTGCGCACGCACGTCGCCGAGGTCCGCCAGCTCGAGAAGGAGATCATGATCATCGCGGTGCGCGACGCCGGCATGCCGCGCAAGGACTTCATCGCCTCGTTCCCGAAGAACGAGACCAGCCCGCGCTGGCTGGCGCGCCACGTCAAGGGCGGCAAGAAGTACTCCGCCCCGCTCGCGAAGTTCAAGGACGAGATCGAGCGGCGGCAGAAAAAGCTCGAGCAGCTCGAGGGCCTCTATCACCTCACGATCAACGACATCAAGGAGGTCAACCGCGAGGTGTCGATCGGCGAGGCCAAGGCACGCCGCGCGAAGAAGGAGATGGTCGAGGCGAACCTGCGCCTGGTGATCTCCATCGCCAAGAAATACACCAACCGCGGGCTGCAGTTCCTCGACCTCATTCAGGAAGGCAACATCGGCCTGATGAAGGCGGTCGACAAGTTCGAATACCGCCGCGGCTACAAGTTCTCGACTTACGCGACCTGGTGGATTCGCCAGGCGATCACCCGCTCGATCGCCGACCAGGCGCGCACCATCCGCATCCCGGTGCACATGATCGAGACGATCAACAAGTTGAACCGCATCTCACGGCAGATGCTGCAGGAGATGGGCCGCGAGCCGACGCCGGAGGAGCTGGCGGTGCGCATGGAGATGCCCGAGGACAAGGTGCGCAAGGTGCTGAAGATCGCCAAGGAGCCGATCTCCATGGAGACGCCGATCGGCGACGACGAGGATTCGCACCTCGGCGACTTCATCGAGGACACCTCGGTGGCTTCCCCGATCGATCAGGCCACGATGGAGTCGCTGCGCGAGACCACCCACTCGGTGCTGGCGCAGCTCACCCCGCGCGAGGCCAAGGTGCTGCGCATGCGCTTTGGCATCGACATGAACACCGACCACACTCTGGAAGAGGTCGGCAAGCAGTTCGACGTCACCCGCGAGCGCATCCGGCAGATCGAGGCCAAGGCGCTGCGCAAGCTCCGCCATCCGAGCCGCAGCGAGCAGCTGCGCAGTTTCCTGATGGACGACTGAGGGCGCGAACCTGCGGCAACGCCCGGCACGAACGCCGGGCCCTTTTTGTTGATGAGCCCCAACGCGCGCCGGCGCCGGGCATTCCTAGCGCTTCCTGACCCCAAAGACGAGCAGCACGCAACCGGCGCCCAGCAGCGTGCCACCGACCCAGCCGGGAACGGTGCGCTGTTGCTGCACCTTCGCTTCGAGATCTCCCAACTTGAGTACGCTCTGCTCGCTCGAGTAACTCGGTGGCCTGAGGATCACAAAGAGTCCGGCAGCGATCAGCACCACTCCCGAAATTGTCAGATAACGCATGCAGTCTCACCTCGGAGCGTTGCTCTAAATGCCGCCCTTGCCGAGCGTGTCGCTGATCTCGCGCAGCGTCTCGGCGAGCGCCGGGTGGCTGGCTTCGAACCTCACCGCCAACCGTTCGAGGCGCAGCAGCGTGCCCGGTGAGCTGGCATCGCCGCCGCCGCCGAGCGTGTTCATGGCCTTGTCGAGCAGCACACGCTCGCTGTCGCGCACCGGTGTCCCGGTGTGCAGGTGCTCGCGCAGCCGCGCGAGCAACTCACGCAGTCGGCTCTCGGACACGGAGTTCGGTTCCTGCGTGCGGTCGCTATCCCGCCGGACCGAACGAGCCCCCGCCCGGAGCGCTGCCGGCGCCGCCGCCGAGCAGATCCTTCCAGGTGTGCTCGCGGCCGAGGCGCTTGCCCTTCTCGGTGAGCTTCACGCCCTCGGGCGAGAGCGTGATCATGTAGGGCTTGCCGTCCACCTCGATCTCGCGCTTGAGCTGTTTATTGAGCTTGGTAGCCATTTCGACCTCTACTTGAGCAGACCCTCGGATTTGAGTGCTTCGACCGTATGCGGCCGCGCCCCGACACGCTCGTGCAGGCGCTTGAGCCCCGGCCAGTTGCCGATGTCGACGCCGACGCGCGCGCCCCAGCCGAGCACGGTGAACAGATAGGCGTCCGCAACGGTGTACTCGCCCATCAGGTAGTTCTTCGACCCGAGCGCAGTCTGCGCGTAGTCGAGCCGCGGCGTCAGGTTGTTGCGCGAGAACTCCTTGGCCCCATCGGGTGCGTCGGCACGGAACAGCGCACCGAAGGACTTGTGGATCTCGGAGTTGATGTAGCTCAGCCATTCCATCAGCCGGTAGCGCTCGATCGTGCCGAAGGCGGGAGCGAGCCTCGCGGCCGGATTGCGGTCGGCGATGTACTGCAGCACGGCGACGTTCTCGGTGAGCGTCTCGCCGCTGTCGAGCGTGAGTGCGGGCACGTAGCCCTTGGGATTCACTTCCCTGAAGTTGAGGCCGTCGGCGGCGATCTTCGTCTTGCGGTCCACCTTGACCAACTCGAACGTCAGCCCCGCCTCACGCAGCGCGATGTTCGAGGCCAGCGAGCAGGCGTTCGGCAGGTAATAAAGCTTCATCGCGGTCCCTTCCCTCTTGCTGCCCGGCCCGGCACTCGGTGTGCGCACAGCGGCCCACGGGGACGGTCATGCTAAACGGGGCCGCCTCCGGCGGCAATCCGCTACAATCGCCGCGGTTGGGCCTGTAGCACAGCGGTTAGTGCAGGGGACTCATCGACACGGTGCCTTCGTGCGGAAACGCACGAAGTGGACGGGATGAATTCAGGGAAACCTTCGCGCGCATGCGCATGGCAATCCTGAGCCGAGCCGCCGGTACACCGGCGGAAGGTGCAGAGACTACCTGAGGGCTCGAGTGCCCTTGATGACAGGCTACGAGCATCCCGCACCCACACGTGCGGCCGACGCACGCGGGTGAAGAGATAGTCCACTCCCGGCGGAAACTCCGGGGCAAAGTGAATCCCTTGGTCGTAGGTTCGAATCCTACCGGGCCCAAACCACCAACCGTTGGCTTCGTTTGATGCAAGCGCAGGGGTCGTAGGTTCGAATCCTACCGGGCCCAAACCAACAGATACCTGCATCCATCACGGCCGGATCAGGATCGGCGTTCCGTCCGGCACCAGCTGGTAGAGCTCCTCTATCTCGGAATCGCTGATCGCGATGCAGCCGTCGGTCCAGTCGGTTGCCAGGCGCTTTCGCCCGAGCCAGCCGATACCGTTGGGCAGGCCGTGGATCATGATGTCGCCGCCGGGCTGGTAGCCGGCGGCGAGCGCTCGCGTGCCGTCGTCCGCCGAAGGGTATGAGACGTGCAGCGAAAGGTGAAACGAGCTGTTGGGATTGTGTTGGTCGATGACGTACCAGCCCTCCGGCGTGCGGTAGTCACCCACGCGCTCCTTGGGACCCACCGGGTTGCGGCCGAGCGCGACCCGATAGTCGCGCACCACCGATCCCTGCGAGTAAACCAACAGGCGCCGGGCGGACTTGCGCACCACCACGAGGTCCGCCTGTGTTCCGCGCGGCAGCGGAGGTTCAGTACCGGGATGATTCGCCCACAGCGCCCCGGCGGCGGCGAGTGTCGCCGTCGCCAGCGCCGCGATCGCGCCTGGGCGTAACACCAAACCCCTGGCGGCCCGCCGCCGGGTCAGGGCAGGTCCACCGTCGTCGTCATCTGCGCCGTGACCACGATCCCCGACTTGACCGGGCTGAACGTCACCGCCGGGTCCGCCTGATCGGGATTGTCCTGGGCGGCCTGACAGGTGAATGCCAGCGTGTAGTTGCCCGGGGTGAGGAAGGTGAACTGGTAGTAGTAGGGCGGTGTCGACGTCGCGACCGGCACCCTGGACGCGATCGGTTGATTGGTATCGCCCGCGGGCGCCGCGCTGTTCATGTCCTCGGGCGCCGTCACCGTGCCCGCGTACAGATACACGCCCGGTGTGCAGCTGGCGGTCACCAGGGTGTTGCTGACCTGGCCCTGGATGTTGCCCACCGTGTTGTTTGCCACGAGCCGCTCGACCGGCTTCAGCAGACACGCCGGCGCCTGACCGGGTGGGCAGACGATCGCCTGCCTGAGGTCGAAGTCGATGGTCTCGTCGACGACGCCGCTGCTCGGCACGCTGAAGCCCGAGACGAGCTTGAGACCCGTCTGGGCCCCGCTCGGCACCAGGAGGCCGTGCGTCGAGCCGTCGGCGAGGACGATGTAGGAATTACTCGAATCGCCGTCGGCGTTGACCAGCAGCCGGATCTGTCCGTAGTCGCCGGGCGGAATCGGCTGACTGAAGAGCCGCGCGGAGGCAGTGCCGCTGTCGTTCAACAGGTCGATCGTCTTGGGCGCTGCGAAGTTGATCGTGACGGGATTCCCGGAGTTGGGGATGAGCTCGACGCCGGTGAAGACGACGATTACCTTCTCGGCGCCATCGATCGGGGCATCGCCCACGGACAGATTCATCATGGTGCCGGAGCCGCCGCCGCCCCCGCCCCCGCCTCCGCCGCAGCTGGCAGTCCCCAACAGTGCGAGTATCGCGACGCCGGCCGCTAAACCGCCGCTGGAAGTGCTCATAGGTTCCCCTCCAGGTGTTCCTGCCCCTGTGATCCGCAATTCCGGTACCGCGCGCATGAACAGGCACTGAACCGCGGCCCCGCTCAAGGTCACGCCGCGCGGCGTATGATTGGCCACATGAGCCCCCTCGGACGTGGTCTCTTCCTCGCCGCCGTCCTGATCAGTGCCGGCGCCTGCTCGACCTCCTCGCACGTGCTCATCGGCACCGCGCGGCCACCCATCTCCCCCGAGAGTGTGCGGGTGTACTACCGGCCGCCGGCGAAGTACGAGGAGATCGCTACGATCCAGGCCAGCAGCCAGGGGTCGATGGCGCTCACCAGTCAGCAGAACATGGACAAGGCGATCGCGCGGCTCAAGGCGGAGGCCGCCAAGGTGGGCGCCAACGGCGTCCTGCTGCAGGGCGTCCAAGACACGCAGGGCGGCTCGATCGGCGTCGGCGGCGGCAGCACCAGCTACGGCCCGGGAAGCGCGGTCGGCGTCGGCGCGGGCGGCTCCTTCGCGCTCACCAACAAACTCGCTCAAGGCCTCGCGATCTACGTGCCGCCGCAGTAGCGGCACGGCTTGCTGCATGGGCCGGCCTCAGGCTGGCTGATATCCCTGCACGCCCGTACGCCACAGGAGGAACGCGTAGGTGTCGGCCGCCTCGCGGTCCTGTTGCGAGCGGGTCGAGCCGACGCCGTGGCCCGCGTCGAAATCGACGCGCAGCAGGACCGGCTTGCCGGAGCTCGAGGCGGCCTGCAGCCGTGCCGCCATCTTCGCCACGTGAAACGGCGCGACGCGCGGATCGGTGACGCCGGTGGTGAGCAGCACCGCCGGGTACGCGACCCCGTCCCTGACCGCCTGGTAGCTGTCGATGAGCTTCAGCGCCTGGTAGCCCGACTCCTCACGGATGGCGCCCCATTCGGGCTCCTCGCCGTAACCGTTCTGCTCCGCCACGTAGCGCAGCGGGTTCGACCAGCCAACGCCGTCGATCACCGCGGCGAACAGCTCCGGCCGCTCGGTCAGCGCGCGTCCGACGGTGATGCCGCCGGCGGAGCGGCCGCCGATCGCGAGCCGCGCCGGCGCGGTGTACTTCTCCTTGCAGAGCTCCGCGCACACGTCGATGAGGTCGCGCCAGGTGTTGGGCTTGTTCATGAGCTGCCCGGCCTTGTGCCACTCGCGGCCGTACTCGCCGCCGCCGCGCACCGCGGCATAGCCGACCACGAAGCCCGCATCGATGAGCGCCAGGATCCGCGGGTTGAAGCTCGGCGTGTAACCAGCCACGCCGTAGGAACCGTAGGCGGAGATCCACGCCGGCGTGCCACCGTCGCGCGCGATTCCCTTGCGGTAGATGAGCGAGTACGGCACGCGCGTACCGTCGCGCACAGTGGCAAAGCGGCGCTCGGTCGTATAGCCCGACACGTCGATCGCCGGGCGCGGCGTGAGTCCGGTCGCAGAGGCCCTCGCGCGTGCGTCCACCGACCAGATATCGGGCGGCGAGAGCCAGCCGGTGAAGGAGAACAGCGCCCCGTTCTCGGTCGGGTCGGTGGCGAGAGCCGTGAGCGTCCCGTCGAAGGGCAGCGCGACGTCCGTGACCTGGCCGTCGCGGCCGAGGCGCTTCAGTCCCGCGATGCCACCATCCATCATCCGCAGGTAGAGCCCGTCGCGGGCGCGTGCGAAGTCCTCAATGACCACCGGCCCTTCAGGCAGCACTTCGCGGGCGCCGGCGACGGCGGGCGCGCCGGCGGACGCCCGCAGGATGCGGCCGCGCGGGTGCTCCCGGTTGGAGAGCAGATAGAGCGTATCGCCGTCGAGCGTGGCGTCCGTCACCTCGTCGACGAACTCTGCGACCGGCACCCAGTGGGCGCGGTTGGCGACAACATCCTCCAGCGCCGCGATCAGCACCCGGTACTCGCGCCGCACGTCCGAGAGCGTGAGCAGCGCATAGCGCGAGCCGAAGAACGTCTGTACGGCCGGGCCCTGGATCTGTTCGTACTGCACCCGCGGGTCGAGCCCGCGCTTCATCAGGATCGGATCGGACCCGGGGTCGGTCCCGAGCCGGTGAAAGCGCGCCTGGCTGTCGAGGTAGCGCTCGGGCGTGTCCACCTTGCCGGTGAGCTGGTTGTAGAAGAAGCCGCTGCCGTCATCGAGCCACGCCGGCTGCGCGCCCTCGGTGTTGGCGATGCGCTCGGGGAGGTCGGTACCGTCGGCCACCCTGAGGACGTGCAGCACCGAGTCCTCGCTGCCGTCCCTGGAGAGCCCGTACACCAGGTACGTGCCGTCGGGCGACGGCGACCACCAGTCGAGCGACTGGTGGCCGGTGGCACTCGAGAGCGCCGTGGGATCGATGAGCACGCGGCGCGCGCCGTGCTCCTCGACGAACAGGCGGTAGTTGTTGGCGCCCGCCGGCCGCTGCTCGAAGAACAGCCTCCCGCCCGCGCGCACCGCGTGGCGCGTGAGGGCTGCGTCTCCGGAGAGCTGCTGGATGCGCTCGAGCAGCCGCTCGCGCCCCGGGACCGATGCGAGCACGGCGCGGGTGTGGACGTTCTGTCCCCTGAGGAACGGCAGCCAGTCCGGGTCCTTGTCGTTCTCCATCCAGCGGTACGGATCGCGCAGCGTCTCACCGAAGTAGTTCTCGCTCACGACGGCAACGCGCGCCACCGGCGCGGGCGGGATCACGTTGACATGCCCTCGTCCTTCGCTTGCGAATCTCAGTGGGTCGCGGGCTCCGGCAGCCAGTGCACTTCCTGGCGCAGCTCCCCGGCGACGTCATCGACCCGGCCCTTGCCGCGTGTGACCACCGCGATGCTGCCATCGCCCACGGGCACGATGACGCCCGACATGCCGCCCTCGCGGAACTCGTCCGGCGCCTTCACCCGCTCATGGCGCAGGATCAGCACCGTCGCCGGGCCGCGGTTGGTCTCGACCACCAGGTGCGGCACGTAGTGCCCGCGGAACCAGCAGCTCTGAGCATAAACGATCCGGTCGGAGGTGAGATCGAGCCCGACACCCGAGCTCTGCAAGGCGTGATCGATCGCGCCGGCGCTGACGTGCAGCGTGCTGAGCCAGCTGTCCGGCTCCCCCTGGACGTGCGCCACGACCTCGCGCGCCAGCGAGTCGCTCGGCCGCAGCAGCCACACCCCGAGTCCCACCGCCATGGCGAGCGTCACCGAAGCGGCGAGCGCGTACTCGCGCCACGCGGACTTCGGTCGCGCCGGGCGCGGCAGCGCGAAATTCGGCGGCTCGGCCAGCGCGCGGCGGATGCCGGCGTTGAGATGGCGCATCTGCTCGCGGAACGCGCGGCAGTCTGCACAGCCGCGCAGGTGCTCCTCGAGCTCGTGCCCCGCCCCTTCCGGGTCGGCGCCGATCAGGAGGCGTGCGTCTTCGCAGATCATGCCGGCTCCCCGTGCGGCGCCGCATCCGGCTGCGCATCGGGCGCGCCGCCCGCGCCGCACAGGTCGCGGAGCTTGTGGCGCGCGCGGAATAACCGCGTCAGCACCGCGGTTGCGGTGAGCTCGAGCTCGCGTGCGATCTCCTCGGTCGAAAAGCCGCCCAGCACCTGCATGACGAGCGGCTCGCGGTACTCGATCGGCAGCTTCATGATGGCATGGCGCAGCGCGAGCACGTCCGGGTCGGCCGCCGCGGTCGCGGCGGGGTCGGGAATTTCCAGGGCGTCATCAAGGCACACCAGCTCCAGGCGCTTGCGTTCGTAGAGCCGCGCGTGCTCGCGCCTGACGATGGTCAGCAGCCAGGGGCGCGCCGCGGCCGGGTCCTTGAGGGCATCGCGCGAGCGCCAGGCGCGCAGCAGCGCCTCCTGCACGATGTCCTCGGCGATCGAGCGGTCGCGCGAGAGCCACTGGGCGAAGCGCAGCAGATCGGGCCGCAGCGACTCGAACAGCGCGTTCTGGTGCGCTCGCGAGGGGGCTCCGCGAAGCCGCTCACCAAGGGAGGAGACCGGGGATTGCGTCGGGGGATTGCGCATGCGGAGGTTGGAGCCGCGGCGATTATATGGGTCGCGCCGGGCCATAGTGGCAATATCACGCCAGAGTGCCCGGTCTGTACGCCAGACAACCCTTCACACAGGAGCCGCCGTGAAACATCTCGTCCAATGGCTGATCGACTGGCCCGAGGGCATCGCCCGGCACCTCGCCTGGCTCGCGCCGCTGTTCGCCCGCATCACGGTCGGCTGGGTATTCCTGTGGAGCGGCTGGGGCAAGCTCAACGACCTGCCGACGGTCACCCAGAACTTCGTCGGCTGGGGCATCCCCTTGCCGCATCTGCTGGCGCCGTTCACCTCGGGAGTCGAGTTCTTCGGCGGGCTGTTCCTGCTCGTGGGGCTCCTCAGCCGCATCTCCGCCGGCGCGCTCGGCATCACCATGATCGTCGCCATCGCTTCCGCCAAGTGGGCCGACGTCGACTCGCTCGAGACGCTGCTCGGGTTCGATGAGTTCGAGTACCTGGCGCTGTTCCTGTGGATCGCCATCGCCGGTGCCGGCCCGCTGTCGGTGGATCGCTGGCTGCAGCAGCGGTTCAGCCCGCGGGGAGCGCGTCCTGGCGCGTGAGTGCGTGCATATAACCGCCGGGCGTAACAAAATAGCCGCCGCTCCGGTCTGCTCCTGAGACCGGGGCTCTTGGGCCCGGCCAGTCAATACGTATTCACTTCACCTGAGGACTATCCAAATGCACAAGAACAGCACCGGCGTAGCCGTCGCGACAGCAGCGGCCATGCTCTTCGGCTTCGCGGCCGCCGCCTCTGCCGCGGATGCTCCTGCGGCCGCCCCGGCCACGATGCACTGTCATGGCGTCAACGCCTGCAAGGGACAGTCGGCCTGCAAGAGCGCGAACAACGCGTGTAAGGGTCAAAACTCCTGCAAGGGCAAGGGCTTCCTCGAGATGACCAAGTCGGACTGCAAGGCTGCCAAGGACAAGATGAAGGCAGACTCGGCCAAGTAACCGGCCCCGTTGCGACTCAAACCCCGGGGCGGCGCGTCGTTCGCGGCGCGCCGTACCGGGGTTTCTTATTTATCGGCCGGCGTAACGCCGTCGAAGAATTCCACCACGCCGCTCTCGAGCGAGTACTCCGCTCCCACCACCAGCAGCCCGTCGCGCTCGATCGCCTGCTCGAGCACCTCGGAGCCATGGCGCAGGTGGTCGGCCGACATGCGGATATTGGCGCGCACCGCCTGGTGCACCAGCGCGTCGCGATCGAGCGCAGCGCTACGCTCGATGAGCCCCTCGACCGCGGGACGGATGCGATTGACGATCGAGCGCAGGTTGGGGGACTGATCCTGGCTCGGGCGGGTGAGCTGATCGAGCGTCGCGTGGATCGCGCCGCAGTTGGAATGCCCGAGCACCACCACGAGCCGCGTGCCGAAGGCCGCGGCGGCGAACTCGACGCTCCCGACCTGTGAGGGCGCGACGATGTTGCCCGCCACGCGAATGACGAACAGGTCGCCGAGCCCCTGATCGAAGACGATCTCGGCCGGCACGCGCGCGTCCGAGCAGCCGAGGATGATGGCGAGCGGCTCCTGCCCGGCCGGCAGCTCGCGCCGGCGGGTGCGTACGTTGCCGGCCTCGGCGAGTTCGGCGACGAAACGGCGGTTGCCGTCCTTGAGCGCCGCGAGCGCCGTCAGTGCGGGTGTCATGGCGCCACCGTACCGGGCGCCGTGGCCGTTGCCAACCTCGGCGTGCGCGCGCTCAGCGGCGCCGGCGCACCCCGCGGGTGGGCTCGGCCACCAGCGGATCCTCCGGCCAGTAGTGCTTCGGATAGCGCCCGCGCAGGTCCTTGCGTACCTCGTGGTACGCACCGCGCCAGAAGCTCGCGAGATCGCGCGTCACCTGCACCGGGCGTTGCGCGGGCGACAACAGGCGCAGCGTCACGGGCACGCGGCCGCGGTCGAGGCGTGGGGTCGCCGCGAGACCGAACACCTCCTGCAGCCGCACCGCCACCGCAGGCGCGTCCTCGCCCTGGTAGTCCACGCGGACGCGCGAGCCGCTCGGCATGAGGAGCGCGGGCGGCGCGCGCTCCTCGAGCGCGCGCTGCTGCTCGTAGGAAAGGAGCGCACGCAGCGCCTCGGCGAGCGGCACGCGCGCCAGATGCCCGCGGCGTGTCACACCCTCGAGCCACGGGGCCAGCCAGGTGTCGAGCGAGGCGCCGAGCGCCGCGTCGCCGACGTCGGGCCAGGGCGGCTCGCCGGCTCGAGCCGGGGCGGCGCGCAGGAACTCGATGCGCGCCTGCAAGTCACGCGTCTCCCGCTCCCACGGGAGCGCCGCGACCCCGAGCTCGCGCACGCCCGCGAGCATCGCCGCCCGCAGCGCCTCCGGATCGGCCTTCGCGAGCGGCTTCTCCTCGAGCACCAGGGCATCGAGCTCGAGCGTGCGGCGCGCGATGACCGCCTGCTCGCGCGTGCTCCACGCCACCTGGTCGACCCGGCGCAGGCGGCCGGCGAACTGCTCGAGCAGGTCGGCACGCTCGAGCGGCGCGGCGAGCAGGATGCGCGCATCACGGGCGCGGTCGTCGAGATCCACCGCGACGATGAACTCACGGCGTGCGAGCGGCTGCGCCTCGGCGAAGGCGGCGCCGCGGCCGTTGGTCAGGGTGAAGGCGAGGCCCTCCGCGCCGCGGCGGCGGCCGATGCGGTCCGGGTAGGCGAACGCGAGCAGCAGCCCCGCCTCGAGATCGGCAGCCGGGCGCGCAGGCTCGCGGGCGCCCCGGTCGCCTGAGGCGCCGCGCTCTGCGAGCTGCCGCTCGAGATCGCGTGCCTGGCGCCGCACCCGCTCGAGTGCACCGCGCTCGGCGCCGACCGCGTGGCCCTCGCCCCGCAGCAGCTCGAGGCGCGAGCGCACGTCGGCATCGCGCCCGGCCTGCGCGCCGCGCAGCAGATCGCGCTCGGAGAGCAGCGCCGCGAGGCGTGCGCCGAGCGGCGCGAGACCCAGGGCGCGCGCGCGCAGCAGCAGGTGCGCGAGGCGCGGATGCACTGCGAGCCGGGCCATGTCGCGGCCGTGCGGCGTGATGCGCCGCGCGGAGTCGAGTGCCCCGAGGCGCTCGAGCAGGTCCGCGGCACTCGCGAGCATTGCGGCGGGCGGCGCATCCAGCCAGGCGAGCGTGTCCGCTTCGCGCGCGCCCCAGCTGGCGAGCTCGAGCGCGAGCGGCGTGAGATCGGCCGCGACGATCTCGGGCGGCGTGAACGGCGCGAGGCTCGCGTGCGCGCCCGCGCTCCAGGCGCGGTAGCAGACGCCGGGCCCGAGCCGGCCGGCGCGCCCCTGGCGCTGCTCGGCCGAGGCGCGCGAGATGCGCTGCGTCACGAGTGCGCTCATGCCGCTGACCGGATCGAAGCGCGCGCGCCGCGCGAGCCCCGAGTCCACCACCACCCCCACCCCCGGGATGGTGAGGCTGGTCTCGGCGATGTTGGTGGCGAGCACGACCTTGCGGGTGCCGGTGGCCGCCGGGGCCAGCGCCGCGTCCTGCTGTTCGCCGCTGAGATCGCCGTAGAGCGGCAGCACCCGCACCTCGCTCCCGGGCGGGTCCGCGCCGAGGAGCGCCTCGACGCGGCGGATCTCGCGCGCCCCCGGCAGGAATACCAGGACGTCGCCCGGCTCCTCGTGCAGCGCCCGCCGCACCAGCCGCGCAACGACCTGCTCGGGGGTCTCGGCTCCGCGCGCGGCCGACTCCGGCAGCAGCGGTGCGCCGCGTCCGGCATAGCGCGTCTCCACCGGGTGCACCCGGCCCGGCGCGCTCACGACCGGCGCGTCGCCGAGCAGCCGGGCCACCGCGGTGCCGTCGAGCGTCGCCGACATCACCAGGATCCTGAGCGAAGGCGTGAGCTGCGCGCGCGCGTCGAGTGCGAGCGCCAATCCTAAGTCCGCCTGCAGGCTGCGTTCGTGGAACTCATCGAAGAGGAGCGCTGCGACGCCCTCGAGCGCCGGGTCCTCCTGCAGCATGCGCGTCAGTACGCCCTCGGTGACCACCTCGAGGCGTGTGGCGCGCGACACGCGCGTGTCGAGCCGCATGCGGTAGCCGACGGTCTCCCCGACGCGCTCGCCGAGCGACTGTGCCAGGCGCTGCGCAATGGCACGCGCCGCGAGCCGCCGCGGCTCGAGCACGATCAGCCGCCGGCCGCGCGCCCAGGGCTCATCGAGCAGCGCGAGCGGTACCACCGTGCTCTTGCCCGCACCCGGCGGCGCCTCGAGCACGGCGGCGCCGTGCGTGGCGAGCGCCGCCCGCAGTGCCGGCAGCGCCGCCTCGACCGGCAACCCGGAATCGGCGCGCGGCGAGCTCACCAGATGTGTACGCGCTCCTCGGGCGGCAGGTAAAGCTTGTCGCCGGCCTTGACGTCAAAGGCCTGGTACCAGGCATCGACGTTACGCACCACGCCGTTGACACGGTAGTGGTTGGGGCTGTGCGGGTTACTCATCACCTGACTGCGCAGCTGCTCTTCGCGCGTCAGCCCGCGCCACACCTGCGCCCAGGCGAGGAAGTAACGCTGATCGCCGCTCAAGCCGTCGCGCACCGGCGCCGCCTTGCCGTTGAGCGCGCGGTGATAGGCCTCGTAGGCCACCGACAGCCCGCCGAGGTCGCCGATGTTCTCCCCGAGGGTCAGGCGTCCGTTGATGTTCAGGCCTGGCAGCACGACGTAGCCGTCGTACTGTGCGGCGAGCCGGTCCACCCGCCCCTTGAAGGCCTGCGTATCCTCGGGCAGCCACCAGGTGTGCAGCACTCCGTGGGCATCCGACTTCGAGCCCTGGTCGTCGAACCCGTGGCCCATCTCGTGGCCGATCACGCCACCAATGCCGCCGTAGTTGACGGCATCGTCGGCGTTGGGATCGAAGAACGGCGGCTGCAGGATCGCCGCCGGGAACACCACTTCGTTGAAGGTGGCGTTGTAGTAGGCGTTGATGGTCTGCGGCGTCATGCCCCACTCGCCGCGATCGGTGGGGCTCCCCATGCGCTTGACGCGCCGCTGCCAGTCGAAGATCGCCGCACGGGTGGCGTTGCCGAAGGCGTCGCCCTGGATGACGCTCAGGTCCGAGTAGTCGCGCCACTGGTCCGGGTAGCCGATCTTCGGATGGAAGGCGGCGAGCTTCTCGAGCGCCACCTTGCGGGTCGCGGGCGTCATCCACTCGAGTTTGCCGATGCGCTCGGCGTACGTGGCGCGCAGGTTCTCGACCAGCTTCAGCATCTTCTCCTTCGAGGCAGGGGGGAAGTAGCGCTGCACGTACAACTCGCCGACCGCCTCGCCGAGATCGCGGTCGATCGCACGCACGGCGCGCTTCCAGCGGTCGAGCTGCTGCTCCTGGCCGTGGAGCGCGCGCCCGTAGAACCCGAAGGCCTCGTCATCGAAGGCCTTGGGCAGCAGGTCGGAGGTGGTCGCCAGGTAGTGGTAGCGCAGGTACGCGCGCCAGCGCTGCACCGGCACGCCGGTGAGCAGCGCCCCGAGCGACTGCACCGCATCGAGCTCGCGCACCACGAATTCCTTCTGCTCATCGAGCCCGCCGGCGCTCAGCCAGGCGCCCCACGGGAGGCCCGGTGTCAGCTGATCGAGCTCGGCGCGCGTGCGCAGGTTGTAGGTGATGTCGCGGTCGCGGCGCTTGGCGGCCGGCCAATGGAGCCTGGCGATGCTGGTCTCGAGGTCGAGGATCGACTGTGCCTCGGCGGCGGCGTCGGTATCGCCGGCCAGCGTCAGCATGCGCGCGATGTGGGCGCGATACTTCTCGCGCAGGCCCGCGTAGACCGCATCGTCCTTGAGGTAGTAATCGCGCTCGGGCATGCCGAGACCGCTCTGCGTAATGCTGACGATGTAGCGATCGGGATTCTTCTGGTCGGTCGTCATCCCAACCCGCAGCGGCGCATCGAGCCCGAGATCCGGCCGTCCCATGAGCGCGGCGATGTCCGCCGGGGTCTGCGCGGCGGCGATCGCATCCAGCCCCGCCCGAGCCGGCGTCAGTCCCGCATGCTCGATGGCGTCGGTGTCGAGATAGGCGCGGTAGTAGTCGCCGACCTTCTGGGCGGTGCTGCCCGCCGGCGCCTGCGCCGGCAGCCCCTCGATGATGGTGCGCACGCGCTGCTCGGAGAGCTCCTCGAGCTCCTCGAACGAGCCCCAGCGGGTGCGGTCGGGCGGTATGTGGTGGGTGTCGTCCCAGTGGCCGTCGGCATAGCGATAGAAGTCATCGCCCGGCTTTACGCTCGGGTCACGCGCCGTGAGGTCGAGGCCCCAGGGAGCAATCAGCGCGCGTGGCGCGCTGCCGGCGGGCGCGGACGGCGCATAGCAGACGACGGCCGCCGCCAGCGCGGCGATCACACCGGGTCCAACACGGGAAAGCATGATGTCACTCCTTGGAAGGTCAATGGGATGACGGCGTACGCGCGGGCGCGGCCCGGGTGGGGCCGCGTCCACGAGCCGCGGGGGATCAGTCCTTGCCGAGCAGCGGCTTGATGAGATCGAGCGGCAGCGGAAACACCAGCAGCTGCGTGCGCTCGTGCGCGATGTCGGCGAGAGTCTGCAGGTATCTCAGCTGCATCGCGCTCGGCTGCGTCGCCAGCATCGCCGCGGCGTCGACCAGCCTTTGCGCCGCCTGCTGCTCGCCCTCGGCGTTGATGATCTTGGCGCGGCGGGTGCGCTCGGCCTCGGCTTGCTTCGCCATGGCGCGGATCATGGTCTCATCGAGATCCACGTCCTTGATCTCGACGGTGGACACCTTGATCCCCCAGGCCTCGGTGCTCTGGTCGAGGATGCGCTGCAGATCGACGTTGAGCTTGTCGCGCTGCGACAGCAGATCGTCCATCTCGTGCTGGCCCACCACCGAGCGCAGCGTCGTCTGCGCCACCTGGCTGGTGGCATCGAAGGCGTTGGCCACCTGGACGATGGCCTTGCCGGGATCGACCACGCGGAAGTAGATGACCGCGTTCACCTTCACCGACACGTTGTCGCGCGTGATCACGTCCTGTTTCGGCACGCTCAGCACGATGACCCGCAGGTCCACCCGGCGGGTTCTCTGGATCATGGGCCAGATCAGCACCGGCCCCGGGCCCTTGATGCCCGTGAAACGTCCCAGCGTGAACACCACCAGGCGCTCGTACTCATTCAACACGTTGATGGCGCTGAACACCAGGATGAGGAGCAGGACGACGATAGCGATCAGGAACGGCATGCGATTCTCCGGACGGCGCGCGCCGCACTCACTGCGGCTCGACCCATAATGTTAGACCTTCTACCCGGACGATGCGCGCCTGCTCGCCGGCGCGCAGCGCGCCCTGACTGCGCGCGTTCCACAGCTCGCCGCCGTAGCGCACACGCCCCTTGCCGGTGAAATCCTCGACCACCTCGGCGCTGGCGCCGATCATGCCCGGCACGCCGGTGGCCACGGGATGGCGCATGGCGCGGGTCGCCAGGTACACGATACCGGCGATCACGATCGCGCCCACGGTGGCGAGCGCAAGGATCAACGGCCGGCCGACGTGCATGCCCGGCACATCCGCGTCGAACAGGATGAGGGATCCGACGATGAAGGCGATGAGTCCGCCGGCACCGAGCGAGCCGTAGGTGGGGAAGAAGAATTCAGCGATGATCATGCCGACCCCGAGCACCACCAGCGCGAGTCCCGCGTAGTTGACCGACAGGATCTGGAACGCGAACAGTGCGGTCAACAGACAGATCGAGCCGACGACCCCCGGCAGCACCACGCCGGGATTGTAGCCCTCGAGCAGCAGCCCCCAGATCCCGATCAGCATGAGTCCGTAGGCGACGGTCGGGTTGGTGATGACG
>Ga0210394_10002003_pt1 | contig 29621 bp, 21 predicted proteins | sample IncBWC12MmetaG_FD_160121 | JGI IMG/M metagenome (GOLD analysis project Ga0210394, IMG submission 160121) | Forest soil microbial communities from Barre Woods Harvard Forest LTER site, Petersham, Massachusetts, United States - Inc-BW-C-12-M | ecosystem: Environmental > Terrestrial > Soil >... | reverse complement strand
CTCGAACCAGTTTGCCCGCGTGATAACAAGATCATGCGATACGAGGCGAGCGGACTTCCCTCAGGCACCGACAATCGACCTTCCTATCGCTGCGGTTACGAAGGATGCAGCGTTCGCTATGACCTGGCCAACGGGTACTTCACATTAGTAGGAATGCCCGACCAAATAAACCCCGCGGAGGAGCCGGGTGTGGACACCTTGAAGTGCGAGAACCACGGGGTTTGGTTGTACCGCCGTAAAGATCAAGTGAAGGAAAGGGGTGACGAGTGGCGTTGCGGTGTTGAAGGGTGCCAGTTCGCAACCTGTTGGTGATTCACGAGGCGGAAGAGTTGCGAGTCCGGGACTAGCGGAGCCCTGCGTAGTTCAGACTTTGATCAACGGCCGCGGAGACTTGGCGAGTGCGACGGATTCCGGCTTAGGTTTGTTACCCAACATTTTTTCGATGGTAGCGAAGAGCTCGCTGGTACGGATGGGTTTCGAGACATAGTCATCCATTCCCGAGGCAATGCATTTCTCCCGGTCGCCTACTAGGGCATTGGCAGTCATGGCCACGATAGGAATGTGCCCGCCCGTCAGCTTCTCCTTTTCGCGGATGGCAGCCGTCGCTTCAAAACCGTCCATTTCAGGCATCTGAATGTCCATCAGCACAAGTTCGAACTCCCCCGTTTGGAATGCTTTGACGGCGGCTTGGCCGTTTGGAGCGACGGTCACCGAATAACCACGTTTCTCTAGAATGCGTACCGCAAGGACCTGGTTTACGGCATTATCTTCGGCCAGCAATATATGGATGTGGTGCTTGTGCTCCTGCAGAATATGGCGAGTCACCAGCGGTGCTGGTTCCGTCCGTGAAGTCTTGTCTAACAGCAGGCAAACTGCATCGAGCAGCTCACCTTGACGAATGGGCTTAACCAAGTAGGCGGAGATGCCCAGTTCACGGCAGCGCGCGGCGTCGCCCGAATGGCCAGCCGAGGTCAGCATCATAATGGTGGCTTTCACCAATTCGGGATCCTTGTGAATGTGTTCGGCAAGCGTGAAACCATCCATTTCTGGCATTTGGCCGTCCAGGAGAATCAGCGGAAACGGGTATCCAGCGTTTTTTGCGACTTCGATTGCCTGCAGCGCGGCGCGGCCTCCATCGACGGCCGTTGGCTTCATACCCCAACGGCTCAGTATTCCATGGAGCACGCGTCGATTCGTGAAGTTATCATCGACGATCAGAGCGTGTAGGTTTCGCAACGCCGCGGGATCGAGATGACTGGGCCGCGAAGGGGAGCCTTTTGAAATGCCGAGTGAAATGAGGAAGTGAAAAGTGCTGCCTTTGCCCAGTTCACTTTCGACCCAAATGCGTCCTTTCATCATGCCGACCAAACGGGCGCAAATCGTCAATCCAAGTCCCGTGCCGCCGTACAGGCGCGCCATGGAACCGTCGGCTTGGGAAAACGCTTCAAAGATCTTGCTCTGTTTGTCGGCCGGGATTCCAACCCCAGTATCCTTGATGGCAAAGTGCAGGCACACGGAGTCAAGTGTTTCCGTCTCTTTCTCGACCCACACGAAGATCTCACCGCGTTCGGTGAATTTGATGGAGTTGCCCACCAAGTTGACGATGATTTGTCGGATCCGTCCGGGGTCGCCCAGGAGCGCCTCGGGCACGTCGGGCTGCACATCGTAGATGAGTTCCAGCCCTTTCTGATGCGCGCGGTAGCTCAGCGCCTTCATGGCCTCTCCCAAACTCTCGCGCAACTCGAAGGGGATTGATTCCATATCCAGCTTGCCTGCTTCTATCTTCGAAAAATCCAGTATGTCGTTGATGATGCTCAGAAGCGACTCGGCCGACAGCTTGACCAAGCCGAGGCTGTCGCGCTGCTCCGCAGTGAGATCGGTGTCCAAGACAAGTTCTGTCATACCGAGGATGCCATTCATGGGGGTGCGAATTTCGTGGCTCATGGTCGCAAGAAACGTGCTCTTCGCTTCACTCCCGGCTTCGGCTGCTGCTTTGGCTTGCTCGAGTTCGGCCTGGACTTTCTTGCGTGCCTCGATTTCCTGTACGGCCTTTGCATAACGGGACAAGAGCAGTGGGCTGCCGACGGCAACCAGGAGAACGATCAATACCACGGCGCTCGTCAACCAAATGGAGGTCTCCAGCTGGCGGCCAATGAACTCGGAGTCGGTGGAGAGTTGTTTCTCCCCCGTCGCTGTCAATTCGTTCATGTTTTTCAGGAGCGGAGTGTTAATCAGCGGCTCGAAAGTCTTTTCAACGAAATTGATGGCCCGGTCCTTGTGCCCCTGCTGCACCATCTCGATGACGCGGTCAGCGTAATCATGGAACTCGGCTGAGGACTGCGCGAGTTCTTGCAGGTGCTTGAGTTCGGCTGATCGCTGCGGTTCCGGATCCTGGGCGTCCGCCCTCTTCCATTCTTCTATGGATTGGAGTTCCTGGTCGACGCTCCGAATCTTGGAAACGTTGGCCTGATTCTGGGTTAACAGGAACTCAGAGAAGTTATGGAGAGCCCTGGTAAACAGGCGGGCATACAAGCTGGCTTGTACCTCTTTCAGAGCTGTCTCATTCATGACCTGTGCGCGTACGCGCAATTCTTTTCCGGAATAAAGCACAATGCCATCGAGATTTCCCGAAAGTCGAGAGACTCCTGACTGCATGTCAGCTACCTGATCTTGGACAATCTGATTCGAAACTGCAGAGAAGGCAGCGGCCGAGGGAATTAGCTCGGTTTCGACTAGCGCTGCCATCTGTTCTCTCGAGGCGGAGTGCCCGGCCATCTCTTGAAGGCGCTGCTCGATGCCAGCAAGATTCACGTAGTCCAGCTCAAGGCGCTTGAGGACCAGCAGGTTGTCTTGAAGTTGTTTGGTCTTGGCAGTCTTCTGAGTGGCTTCGAGCGCGGATCGCAAATCCAAAAGAGCCTGGGCGCCCTCCAACCGCCAGCGCTTGATATCCTCGGAATTGTTCTGGAGTTCTTCTTTTCGATCGTCACCTTCTTCGATCAAACCAAAGTCAATGGCTTCTTTGAGCTCCAAGGCGGAATAACGCAGGAAGCGTTCAGCCGCTACCGCGGCTCGAATCTGCGATTGGAGGAGCTTCAGCTGAATACGAGTCTGCGTGTATGGCGAAATCACGACCACGAAAATGAAAATCGAAATTCCCGCCAAAGCGAGAGCAAACATTTGGAATCTTAAACCCTTGAGGAATCTGTTCATCGATGTGGTGCTCCCAATTTTTGATGGTTTTGGATTTGTGGGCGCAGGTCAACGAAGCTGCAGCAGCACTCTGACGCTGTCATCCACGTCTTCTTTCTTTAGGTAGCCGATGGCGTTTGGATTTGCCGCTAGCCGCGCCTTCATCTGCGCGGCGGACGGAAGATCTTTCGGAGCCGCTTGGACGCGACCGGTGAAAGCCGCTTGTAGAAAGTATTTCGTATAGTCGGACTCGGTCATTTTGAAGATCTCCCGGAGAACGACCCCGCGTTCCGCTTGGCCCGGTGCGAGCATCAGAACGGAGATACGTTTCCCACCCACCCACGAACTCTTCTCGCCCATAAAAATTCTGCGAACGTCCTCAATGGAAAGCGGGCCTGCGTTGTTTGACTTGGGGACCACGACATCGATCTCATCGGGGGCGGCGCTGCTCGTCAGAACCTGCGGGCAGCTTGCCAGAAGCGCTAACGCGAGAATCGTAAAAAGGATTGGCTTGTGCATGACGCAGCTTACCTGCTCTAAAAAGCGAATGAGAACTGCGTAAGGATCTCGTTGAAGCTCTTCTCCCCGCGCTGCGCGAGATGGTTGTACTGAAACTTGACGGCGGAGTGGTCGTTCAGGTCGTATCGCAGTCCGAACGACGGACCGTTCCGCCGCCCGACGACCGCACCATCGGTAGGATCCCCATAAATGGGTTCCGCGACGCCTGCATTCACGTAGGCGTAACGGAAATAGGGACGGTACTTGCCGAATCGGCGGGAGAATTGAGTATAGAAGCCGGGTGTATAGAACACTCTCGCTGGCGCGGCATCGGTCCCGGAGTGCCGCACGAGCATGCCCTCATTCAAGAACTCGTAATTTGAATTTGTGTAAACGACGTGTACGGCCTGGATGAGCTCGTTATAGTTCTGGTTGTCCGGAAAAGTAAGGTGGTCGTGATAAACAGAGACTCCTGTCTGCAATCCGGGCAGCCAGCTCGGCCGGGCGTACAGAGCGAAATTAACGGACTTGCCATTATTGTCATCGCGGAAATTTTGCGCCGGGTCTGCTCCGAACAAATGTTCGCTGCCATTGCCAACCTCTGCCACATAGTTGAGCCCAAGTCTGCCCGAGGGAATCTGGCCGTAAATGGTCATACCTACTTCCTGAAGCGGGAGAAAGCCACCCTGGTCATCGAAGGCGTACATAAAGGGACGGTCAACGGTGGTCTGAAACCAGGCCCCTTGGTGGAATGCGGTATTGTAGTAGCCGATAGACGAGTGATAGCGCCCGATGCCAAAGTTGAAGTAGTCATTTTGCTTGTACTGCAGAAGCAATCGCTCAACATCCACTCCAAAGCTGTTGTCAGCGTTGGGAGAGAACAGAACTTCACCCAAGACGGAGACGCGATCGGTAAGAGCACCGGTCATGAAGAGATCCAGCGTTCCGACAAAGAAGGAATTCGTTACCCCTTTTTGGTCTGTGGCCTCGTATCCCACATCCCCGAACATATGCAACTTGACACTCGGCACCGAATTGTTCTCTGGGGATTCCTGGGCTTCGGAAGGCAGTGCGGCCAGCGGCGTTACTTTCGGAAGCGGGTTGCCTGGAGTACTGCTTTCGACGACTCCCGGCGACGGGCCTCCCTTAACGTCATTCAGTCTTGCCTCAAGCTCCTTTACCTTGGCCTGCAACTCTTGAATCTGTTCGTTCATACGGCGTAAGGCCTCGCGTTCATCTGCGTGCGCTTGGTCGTCCGCGTAAGCGCAGGCCGTTACTGTCTGGTTGAGGGACAGAAGTAAAGCAAGAGCGCCCCCGTAGACGAGAGCGTGCCGGGGGGAGCGCTTACTTGTGACCGTGTCTTTTGCAAAATTGGGCATGAGGATTCCTCCGCCCCGTAGGGCGTTCAAGGATTTCGGAGGAGTCGTCACGAACCGAGGGAGGGAATTTCAGACTCGTGGCGCGGTTGTCTGCAAATTAAGTTTGGTGCATGCCAGCAGGTCGCTGCAAAGAATAACAAGAAGATGAAACCAATCGGTAACTGTGATGCCGCCAGTCGTCGGTCTCTTCCCTGATTCGCATTCCTCGCCACTGGCTCGAAGTCCGATTGTGAGAGGTTGGAAGCCACATTTGAAGCTTTCCGCCGAAGGAGGGCAAATGTGGCGTACTCAGAAACAATGTGCTTAACCAGACGAGGCGCCCCCTTAGAAACTGACCCATTGCTCGACGGACCTAGAATTTGACAAACACAAAAAGACGGTCCAAACTGCTCAAGGCGAACAAAAAGCGAATATACTTCCCTCCTCTGCCCTCGCCCCAACGCCATGCACTCGAAATCCGCCGCTTTGCGCCTCCAGGTCGAGTCCGCTCTTGCCGGACGCATCGCTTCACCATTCCGCCTTCCGCACCTGGAATCCCCGGGTACGGTCCCCGCGGGAATCCCGGTTCTCGATGAAATCACGGGCGGTTTGCCAAGAGGTGCCCTCACGGAACTTTACGGAGGCCCTTCGTCGGGAAAAACCTCTTTCCTGCAATCGGCTCTAGCGACGCGCACCGCGAATTCAGAAGTATGCGCATTGGTCGACGCGCAAGATTCGTTTGATCCCGCCCGCGCCGAAACCGCCGGTGTTTCCCTCGACCAGTTACTCTGGGTTCGCTGCAAGAATCTGGATCATGCGTTGCGGTCCGTGGACGTCCTTCTCCATGGCGGCGGATTCGGCATGGTGGCCATGGACTTGAGTGATGCCCCCGCGCGCCTGGTTCGGCAAATTCCCCTGAACGTCTGGTTCCGGTTGCGGCGTACGGTTGAAAACACTTCCACGATTCTGCTGGTACTGTCCCGGGAATCTAACGCGAAAACATGCGCGTCCCTGGTCCTGCGTCTCGAAAAAGAAGCCGTTTTGTGGTCGCTAGGGGAGCGCTCCCTGCCCTCGCGCGGTTTTCACACCCCGGCCTGTTTGCTCGAGGGGTGGACGGCCGCGACCGAAGTCATTCGCTGTAGTACGCGGCGTACGAACCTGCACTTCCTCAAGCACTCCGCGACTCTCGGAAGCGCCCACAAGGACCTCATCCGTTTCGAGCTGCGATCGAATGGTGTTACGCCCGATTCATCGCATGAAGACCGGTTGCCTCTTTCGGAAAAAGAAAGGACGAAGGACCCTGGTTGAACCTTTTCAGTTCCCTGTGGACCATCGCGATCACTCATGTCATTTGCTGCGATTTTCGTTCCGAATTTCACGTTTCAAGCCATCGCGCGCTGCGAACCGGAACTACAGATGCAGCCCGTGGCGGTCATCGAAGGACGGCCGCCGACCTACCGTGTCATGGCCTTCAACCGGCTAGCAGAAAGATTGGGTGTGACCAGGGCCATGACCAAAGCCCATGCCGAACAATTCCAACAGGTGCGAATCCGGCATCGCAGCAAGAGCCAGGAGGATACAGCGCACCGGGCTCTCCTCGACGCGGCGTGGTCCATCTCCTCGCGCGTGGAAGACGCTGCGCCGGACACCTTGCTCTTGGATCTCGCCGGCCTCGCGCGGCTCTTCGGCACACAGGAAGAGGTGGCCCAGAGAATCCTCTCCCGAACTTCCGAAATTGCAATGGACGCGCATGTTGCCGTATCCGCGAACGTAGAAACCGCTCGGATCGTGGCTCGCGCCCTCTCCGGAGTGACTGTGGTGCCAGACGGTCAGGAGGCGCAATTCCTTGAAACTCTGCCGGTCGGAATGCTTTCGCCCAGTCCGCAACTTGCGGAAATCTTCGAACGCTGGGGGGTGATCACCTGCAAGTCTCTCGCTTCGCTCCCCGTGCTTTCTCTTTCTGAACGTGTCGGGCAAGAAGGTGTTCATTTGCGCACTCTTGCGAGTGGACAGGGAAACCGGCCTCTACTCCTCGCGCAATGTTCGGTTTGCTTTGAAGAATGGTTCGAACTGGATGATGCCGTCGACAATCTGGAACCGCTCTCGTTTCTTCTGGGCCGGCTTCTTCAGCAGCTGTGCGTGCGCATCTCCGCGCGAGCCCTGGCCATTGCCGCGATACACGTAACGTTCGAGTTGCAGACCTCGTTTGAAAGCACTATTCCGTCCGTGAGTGAAGCTCTCGATCGAAAGCCCTTGCCGGGAACATTTTCCTCGACCTTGAACTTGCCGGTTCCGTCTCAAGATTCCACGGTGCTGTTGAAACTTCTCCGCCTCCGCCTGCAGGCCAAGCCGCCCGGGGCTCCCGTCCGGAAAATCCACATGCTCGCGGAACCAGGCCGCTCCCGCGCCACGCAAACCGGGTTGTTCATTCCCGCTTCGCCTGATCCGCAAAAGCTCGAACTCACTCTCGCGCGCATCGCTGCGGTCGTCGGTGAGAACAACGTCGGATCGCCGCAGATGCTCGACACCCATCGCCCCGATGCCTTTCACATGCAGAAATTCTCCGTCCCACCGGCTGCCGCTCCTGTTCGAAAACAGAATTCCGAAACGCAGACAGGCTTTCGCGTCTTTCGGCCTGCGCTCCCCGCATGGGTCGAGTTGCAGGGAAAGATTCCCATCCAAGTCGCTTTTCAAGGGAGGCCTGGCAAAGTGGTTCGAGCCTCAGGGCCCTGGCGCACGTCGGGAGATTGGTGGGAAGACCAGCCTTGGCAGGAAGACGCCTGGGACCTCGAGATTCACTTCCTTTCCGAATCTCCGCCTGTCGAAGGCCTCTATCGTGTTTCCTACGACGCGCGCCAGGAAAAGTGGTGGGTGCGGGGAGTGTACGACTGATGTACATCGAACTGCACGCCCGCTCAGCCTTTAGTTTTCTCGAAGGAGCCTCGAATCCCGAGGCCTTGATTGCGGGATGCGCCGCGCACGGCATGCCGTCGATGGCCCTGCTCGACCGCGACGGACTGTATGGCGCCCCGCGATTTTATCTGGCTGCAAAAAAAGCGAAACTTCAAGCGCACATCGGCGCAGAGGTCAGCTGCGCCGGCGGATGGCGCTACGCACTGCTCGTCGCCTCGCCCGCCGGCTATCACAATCTCTGCCGCTTGATCACCAGGATGAAACTCCGTTCCAAAAAGGGAGAGGGCGCCATTGATCCGAAGGAGCTTGCGGATTCTAGCAGCGGGTTGATTTGCCTGACAGGCGGAACCGAAGGCCAGCTTGCTTATGCCCTGCGCACCGGAGGAAACAGGAAAGCAGCCCAATGCCTCGACCAGTTGTGCGCGATCTTTGGCAAACACGGCGTCTACGTGGAACTGCAACGCCATTTCTTGATGGAAGAAGAACGCCGCAATCAGGCGGCCATCGAACTCGCGTACAGGATGCACCTCCCGCTGCTTGCGACCAATGGGGTCTGCCACGTGTCTCCGCAAGATCGCGAACTCCTGGACGTGTTTACCTGTATTCGTCAACATCGCGTTCTCTCGAACGCGGGACGCCTTCTCTCCGCCAATAGCGAACGCCACCTTAAATCGCCGGCGCAAATGGCCGCCCTGTTTCGGGACCTGCCCGAAGCGATCAGGAACACCGAAGAGCTTGCGTCTCGCTTGAAGTTCACCCTCAAGGATCTCGGCTACCAGTTCCCCACCTACCCCACGCCGAATCAGGAGTCGCAACCAGCTTTTCTCCGGGCCCGCACGCTCGAAGGGATGGTTCATCGCTACGGCACGCAGAACGAGCGCGCCTGGCAGCAGGTCGAACGGGAACTCACGGTCATCGAAAAACTCGACCTCGCCGGCTATTTCCTCATCGTCTGGGACATCGTTCGTTTCTGCCGGGAAAAGAACATTCTCGTGCAAGGCCGAGGTTCCGCAGCGAACAGCGCGGTCTGTTATTCGCTGGGAATCACCGCGGTCGATCCGGTGGGGATGAATCTTCTCTTTGAACGGTTTCTTTCTGAAGAACGCGGCGAATGGCCGGACATCGATCTGGACCTTCCGAGCGGCGACCAGCGGGAACGCGCCATTCAATACGTGTATGAACGCTACGGAAAGCTCGGAGCCGCGATGACCGCAAACGTCATCACCTATCGCGGCAAATCCGCCGCGCGCGAAGTCGGCAAAGTTCTTTCGCTCGATTCCGAAACGCTGGACCGTCTCGCCAGTCTGGTGAGCGCCTGGGAGTACACGGATTCCCAGGACACGCTCACGCGGCAGTTTCAGGACGCCGGGCTCGACCTCGGGCAGCATCGCATCCGCAAGTTCTTTGAGCTCTGCCAGAAGGTCCAGGATTTGCCGCGACACCTCGGCCAGCATTCCGGCGGAATGGTGGTGTGCCAGGGACAACTCGATTCCGTCGTTCCTTTGGAACCGGCCACCATGCCGGGCCGCGTTGTGGTGCAGTGGGACAAGGAAGACTGTGCCGACATGGGCATCGTCAAAGTGGATCTTCTCGGCCTGGGAATGATGGCGGTACTCGAAGATTCTCTCCAGCTTATCCGACGCCACTATGGGGAGGAAATCGATTTGGGACATCTGCCGCAGGACGACCCTGCTGTCTACTCCGCTCTCAAACGGGCCGACACCATCGCCATGTTCCAGGTCGAGAGCCGCGCGCAGATGTCCTGCCTCCCGCGCCTCAAACCGAAATGTTTCTACGACATCGTCGTGCAGGTGGCTATCATCCGGCCCGGTCCGATTGTCGGAAAAATGGTTCATCCGTACCTGAATCGCCGCCAAGGACGGGAACCCGTGGAGAGCCTCCATCCCCTTCTCGAATCCACGCTGTCGCGCACGCTCGGCGTGCCGCTCTTCCAGGAACAGCTTCTGCGCATCGCTATGATCGCGGCAGGGTTTACCGGCGGCGAAGCCGAAGAACTTCGCCGCGCCTTTGGATTCAAACGTTCCGAGGCGCGCATGAAAGAAGTCGAAATCAAACTGCGCCGGGGCATGGAGGTGAAAGGAATTACAGGAACGACACAGGACCGCATCATTCAGGCCATCACGTCCTTTGCGCTTTATGGATTCCCGGAGTCGCACGCGGCCAGTTTTGCGCTCATCGCCTATGCCAGCGCTTTTCTGAAATGCCACTATCTCGCGGCGTTCACCGCCGCCATGCTGAATAACCAGCCCATGGGCTTCTATCAGCCCGCGACCTTAATAAAGGATGCGCAACGCCACGGTCTTAAATTCAAGCCCATCGACGTCACCCGTTCCGGCTGGGACTGCACGCTGGAAGAAGATTCCCAAAGCTTCCGTGTGCGCGTCGGGCTTCGGTACGTGAAGACGTTGCGCAAAGAAACTGCTAGGGAAATCCTCGAGCAGCGCGATGCCTGTCCTTTTGCTTCGATCGAAAACCTGAAACAACGCGTCCCGCAAATCCAAAAGGACGAATTGCGGGCCCTCGCCAGTGTGGGCGCCTTGAATTTCATTTCCGGCCGGACGCTTGTTCATCGCCGGACCGCTTTGTGGCAGGTGGAAAGTGCAAACCGGCCTTCCGGGCCGCTCTTCAAAGCTCGACAGAAAATGCCAGAGACCGAGGATTCCTCATTTTCCTCACCGCTCGACCCCATGGATCGCGAGGAACGGCTAACCGCGGATTTTCACGGGACAGGGCTGACCTTGGAGCACCATCCCATGGCCCACCATCGTGTCCGCCTCGACCGCCAAGGAGTCGTGGCCTCGTCGAAACTAGCCCTCCTGCCGGACGGCACATTCGTATCCGTCGCCGGGGCCGTCATCGCTCGGCAACGACCAGGTACTGCCAAAGGGTTCGTCTTTCTTAGCCTTGAAGATGAAACGGGCATCGCCAACATCATTATTGCGCCGCCGCTTTTCGAACGAGAACACACCACCGTTGTCCACCGGTCTTTCCTGGTCATTTCAGGGACACTGCAAAACCAGGATGGTGTTGTATCTGTGAAAGCCGGCAAGATCGAGCCGTTTGTTTTCCTTCCGGCGGATATGCCGTCTCACGACTTTCATTGAGGCTAACTTGAGTTATTGATTCCATTAAGCGCGAAAGACGCCGGAGTCCGGTACGCAACCGGTACACGGAACAATCTGAGAGAGTCCTTCAACAACGAGAAAAAAAATCGATGTGTCTCACTCCGTTGTCGGGACAATTCGAATCATACACTTATTCGGCTATCTCGGGAGGAGTGACTTGCCGGGTCCATGGTCTGGAGGGCCCATCCCGCCGGGCATTCCATCCGGCAGGAAGGTCAAACACGTTTTCTATTGTGCGGTCCTTGTCCAGCACGTGATGGAGGCATGCAAGAACACAGTCTTCCTGATTCGAGTCACTCGGTCCGTGAAATTGCCACGCGTCGTCGCCATCATGGAAGACGTGGGTAACGGGCTCATCTCCGTTCACTACGCGCTTCGTCGTGTAGACACCAGTGTGCGGGGGCCATGGCAATTTCCAACTATAAAGACTGCTCTTCGGATCGTTTGCAGCCCAGAAATCCTGCTCTACCAAGGACGTTTCATGGCTGGGGAAAAGAAAGGGCTGCCTTTCTCGCCACTCTGCTGGGAATCCTTCGTCCCAAGGAAAACGATTGTTTAAGTCCGGGTACACGCACTGGAAGACAGGAAAGCTGTCTCCCCCGTAGAACCAAACGGCATAACCCATAACTTGTCTGAGCCATCGCTTCTCGACACCTCTGAATTCGCACTCGACAGTTGAAAGGAGACCCTTCTCGCGCTGTCCTTCTTCAAATCTCTTGTCCTCAGCGAAGAGACGAGCAATATGGTTCAGCAAGCCCAGAGCCAAGTCCTCCTTTAGGCCAATGACGATGATTTCGGGTTGCCCGGATGTCTCAAAGAGCCCCACTGTATATGACCAGCCAGGTACTCCGCCTTCTGCCTTCACCTGCATTACTGAGCACCCGTAAGTCCGAACGTCATCCAGAATTTTCCTGTCCCGAAGGTCGACAGTACTTTCCCGAAGCAATCGCAGTCTATCGCTATCGGGTCCTCGCATTGACATTGGAATCCCCAAAAATTCTCTCCTTCCACTATACGTTAGTTCGAATTCGGGTTCTGGGGTGTGACTTGATCCGGGCTTGGCTTCCTGATCCTGCCCTTTCTTCCTTCGAGGTTCTCTGCTCCGAGCTATGGCTACGCCACGGCCTCGACAACTGCGGCCGAACCTCTGCCCGATTTCAAGTTAGTGCTTGAACACCAGAAAAGACTCGACGCCGCCCGTACCCTCTATTACCCGTTCAGTTGGAGACAGAAGGAAGCCATAAGAACCGGGGATGCGTTGGTCACTGGGCAATTTTCAGCGCCGCGGGATGGCACACTGACGCATATCCGTTGCAACACGACTTGCCACCCCGGGGCATACCAAGAAGACCGTCAACAGACACTTCTGGTTGGTTTCCGTGTATCCGGCAGCCCGCCCGGAACTCCGGGATGAGCTGGCATGACACATGTTTTTTGCAGTACGATGGTTCCGCTTTGCCCTTGGCTGAAACACGGAAGGCAGCATGGAGACGCTTCTTCAGGACTTGCGGTACGGGCTTCGGATGCTGGCGAAGTCACCGGGATTCACAGCCATTGCGATCTTGACGCTAGCGCTGGGCATTGGCGCGAATACGGCGTTATTCTCGGTAGTCAACGGCGTCCTGCTCAATCCGCTGGCGTACCCACACCCCGGCCAGCTCGTCGCAGTCTATGGAAAGAGTCCCGGATTCGATCTAGCCCCAATCACCTATTTGAATTTCCTGGATTGCCAGCGCGACACGCAAACGTTCCAATCCATAGCCATGTACCGGAACCTGGATTACAGCTTTATCGGCACGGCCGAAGCGGGGGAACGCCTCACCGGTTACCAGATTTCCGCGGACTTTTTTTCAACCCTCGGCGTAGTGCCCATCGTTGGGCGTACTTTTCGCGCCGATGACGATCGCCTGAGCGCCGCGCCGGTGGTGATTCTGGGCGGAGGCCTCTGGAAGCGCAAATTCGGTTCTTCGCTCGACGTTGTTGGGAAATCGATCGTCCTGAATGGCACTTCCTACATTGTCGTGGGCGTGATTCCGGCAGGTTTCACCTTCTACGGTAGGGACCGAGACGTCTACACCCCCATCGGCCAGTACAATGATCGGTCTTTTCGCGACCGCGGCATCGCCATGAGCGCGCACGCGGTCGGCCGCCTGAAATCCGGTGTGACGCTCTCGCAGGCCAAAGCCGACATGGACGGCATTGCGGAAAATCTCGCTGCGGCGTACCCAGAGGCTGATAAGGCCGTAGGCATCACTCTGGTTTCCATGAAGGAGGACATCGTCGGGAATGTCCAGCCATTCCTGATCGTGCTTCTCGCGGCTGTGGGTTTCTTGCTGCTGATCGCTTGTGCGAACGTTGCCAATCTCCTGCTGGCGCGGGCCATGGGCCGCTCGCGCGAGTTTGCCGTCCGCGCAGCGATGGGCGCCAGTCACGTGCGCGTCATTCGCCAGCTTCTGACAGAAAGCATGCTGCTCGCCGGCCTGGGCGGAGCGCTGGGAGTCTTGCTGGCCTTTTGGGGCACTAAAGCGGTGCTCGGCACTTTGCCTGGCGCATTGCCGCGCGCCAATGAAATCTCCCTCGATTCGCACGTCCTGCTCTTTACGATGGGGTTGTCGCTTTTTGCTGGAATTGTATTTGGCCTCGCGCCCGCGCTTAAGACTTCCCGCGTGAATTTGCAGGAGATACTGAAGGAGAGCGGCCGGGGAGGCGGCGGCGCTCGCCACCGACTCCAGGGAGTTTTTGTTGCCAGCGAGGTTGCTATGGCCCTGGTGTTGCTGGTCGGCGCCGGCCTGATGGTCCGCAGCCTCGCGGCGCTTTGGCGCGTCAATCCCGGCTTCAATCCCAGCCATGCCATCACCTTCGCGTTGTCCATGCCCTCCACCGGCGCAACCACCTCCGCCGAAACGCGCGCCCGCCTGCGCCACTTTGACGATGCCATGCGTACCATCGCTGGCGTCCAAGCCGTTTCCGTCACCCTCGGCTCCCGCCCGATGATCCATAATTCCACGGAGCCCTTCTGGATCGAAGGTCAGCCAAAGCCCGCCAATCTCCAAGAAATGCCCCAAGCGATGTTTTATCTCGTTGAAGCCGGCTTTCAGCCGGCCATGGGCATCACCCTAGAGCGCGGCCGCTTCGTCACACCACAGGACGACGAGCACTCGCCGGTGGTAGTCGACATTGACGACGTTTTCGCACGCACCTATTTCCCTGACGAAAATCCTATCGGCAAGCACATCCATCTCGCGAACTTCAACGTGACAGTTGAAATCGTCGGGGTGGTCGGCCACGTAAAACAATGGGGGCTGGACGCCGACTCGAAATCGGCCATCGAGGCACAGTTCGACTATCCGTTCATGCAGCTTCCTGAGAAGCTCATGCCCATGGTGGCGGATTCTGTCGCCGTCGTGCTGCGCACAGAAGACGATCCCACTGCGGTCATGGGCCCTGTTCGCCGAGCGGTTGAAGAAATCGATCCTCGCGAAGTGATCTACAACGTCAGAACGATGGACGAAGTTGTCTCCAGTTCTTTTGCTGCGCGGAGACTCTCAATGCTTCTTCTCAGCGTCTTCGCGGCGCTGGCGCTGGCGCTCGCGTGCGTCGGAATCTACGGCGTGATTTCGTATCTGGTCGGCCAGCGCACTCACGAAATCGGCGTGCGCATGGCCTTGGGCGCGGAACGCAGCGATGTGTTGCGGCTGGTGATCGGGCACGGGGCCAGGATGGCATTTGTCGGCGTGGCGATCGGCATCGGCGCCGCGCTGGGACTGACGCGTCTCATGGCCAACCAGCTCTTTGGCGTCAGTGCCCATGACCCATTGACCTTTGCCGGCGTCGCCGTGCTTTTGATTGTTGTGGCCATCGCGGCGAGTTACATCCCCGCGCGGCGCGCCATGCGCGTCGACCCCATGATCGCTCTACGATACGAATAATCCTTCGCGCAGATGACGGGCCATTCTTCCCCGTAACGAGGGCATGCACCGATTATGCGCAATTCGGAACAGCCACGCCGACAGTGGACGGGTTTCACCTCAACTGTGAAGTTGTTCTTGAGCAGCGCCTTAGGTATTGCGCCAGTACTCGGTGTGCGGTATCGGACAGATGCAAATAACCTTCACAGATATGCTCTCCCTAGCATTGCACGTGACCGTCGGGAAGGGCGGCGGGCGCTAGCAACCGACAGAGTTCGGCAGCAAGCATTGGGCACAGCACGGGAAAAACCGGGTTTTGGGACTAGGCGTGAGGTGCTCATCATGAAATGGCCTGACCACGTTAGCCCGGTGTCAGGACGGCAAGTTCCCAGACGCCTATGTTTCCTACGTTCTGCGGAATGGCGTCACAATGTCTGCGCATGGCCCTGCGGAAATGCCCGCGTGGGGAGCGGATTTTGAAGAGATGGATGGATTGGATGTGACTCAGGTCAAATTGCGGATTGCCAATCTCGCAAAGCACATCAAGTCGCGCCAGCTAAAATTAGGATGGACGAACTGAGTACAAGTGGCCAGGTGGTTTCGCAAAGCCGGTGAGAAAGAGACATGACGAAAAAGAAGCGGATAAGAACTGGGAGCGCCAAGTCCATGCAAGCACGCAAGGGTACTCGACGGATTGGTCCGAAAAGTAGTCCTGCCGAAAATGAACCACCGCACCAGCCGGATTATCTTCTTGAAGACCACCCCGAGCTTGGTATTCCGTTAATGGAGCAAAACGGAGGAAGTCCGAAGAAACAGCACCGGGCGAAGAAGTGAGTACCGCTACGCACCTCAACCCGACGGAGACACGAAGTGCTGCGATGCTCACGCATTACTCGAAAACAGAACCCTGTGGTGGTGAATAGCGATCGTGACCCGTTCCGATTCTCTATTGCATTCAATTGCATTCAGATTGAGAAGACTACGGGACATCGGACTTCGGGGGATTAAGAGCACTACGACCAGCCAATCGTCAAAGTGGCCAGAAAGTCCTCGTTGAATAAATTGCCAGTCACGCGCCGCTGCATCATCACGTTAGCTCGAATCCAAGCTTCCATCGCTTTCAAAAATCGCTCCAGTGTGGGGTTTTCCCATTCATGAGGTCGAGTTTCGAGGTCACTGAGCCGAACGCGCTAATGTGTGGGATTCGGGGACTCAAGAACAGAGCGTCGCCGCCGATTCCACCAGATAAACGGACCCGTAACCGCCATCACAGGAAGCATTAAGCTGAGTACACAGACTAGGATTCGGGTGGGCAGACCGCCAATATCACCAGTGTGAATTTCACGATTCCAGAGCTTTACCATTCGATAGCCCAGAGGACCGGTGCGCGAGTTCAGTTGATAGTCTACGATGCCTGAATAAGCGTCGATATAGACATTTGTGCGTCCAGATGGAGTCCGGTCCTCCGGATATTTCATTGCGATGCGAACCGGATTGCCCACGAGCAGAATCCACGTCGCGTGTGCCCCTGGTACTGTCGATTCGGCAATGGAGAGTAATCGGTCCGGGCTAAGAGTGACCGCATTGGGCGTAAGAGCTTGCGTTCGCGGCGAAGCCGGGAGACTGGCTGAATTGGTGATTCGATTGGCCAGCCGAGTGGCTTCGTTCTCCCAATGGATCACGATGGCAGTGACGGCGAAAATCATCAGAAACAGCGAAAGGTAAATTCCAAGCGCCTGATGCAACTCGAAGTTAAACTGCTTTGTCTGGCCACGCCAGTTCACGGTCAGGAGCTTGCGCGGCCACCAAAGGACGATGCCTGAAAGCGACAGAAAAAGCAGAAGCACTGCCGCCAAACTCACAATCGAGCCCCCGGTATCGCCCATCATCAGACGGAGGTGGAAATCGTGCACATAACCTACAAAATTGTTGCGGTTGGAGTCAGTGCCGAGCACATCTCCAGTGAATTGGTTGAACGCGAGATTCAGTGGGTCCTGTGATGTTTTTGATTCGAGAGCGGCTCCCCAAGCAATATCGTTCCGGGGCGAGATGGAAAATCCAACCACAGTTCGGCCGGTGTACTTTGCCTCAAGCGAGGATTTCATCTCGTTTAGCGATAATCGCTTGTCGCCCGGCTGGACCCAGGTCAATTTCGGATTCAAAGCGCGGTCAATCTCGTCTTCGAAGACCATGAAACTGCCTGTAACACCGAGGAGAACTAGAAATATTCCGGCGATAAGGCCGGTGTAGAGGTGGAGATTTAGCAAGAGTTTTCGCATAGTCAGCGTAGCCTGAAAATTACAACAAACGAGAAACGGCACGCGGCAAAGTCTAGAACAAAACACGCCTTGGGTAGTGTGGAAAATTGATCTGCAACGGTTCCGACTACCATTTTCCTGCCCTTCTGCCTGATTACTGGGCTAGTCGGAAACGGACCACTCTTCGTTTCTAAAGTACAGAAGTGATCGGCCAGCTTTGCGTCGCATGCGTCGGCTAAGTCCATCTGGTAAACGGAAAAGTTCGTCGTTGGAACGAAGATGCCTGCTTAGCCGACTTCATCGAGTGAAACGGAGTTTACGGCGCTGCTTCCTTGTTTTGCAATTTCTCAAGAGCGAGGAGGGCTGAGGCGCGCATAGTCAAACTGTTGTCACCTAGTGCCTCTTTCAACGCAGGGATAGCTGATTTATCGCCAATTTCTTCCAACGACCAAGGAACAATCAACTTGACCTCTTCATCCTTCAACAGCGGGATCAGAATGGGAACTGCTCGCATGTCCCTCAGATCGCCGAAAAGGTGCGCGGCGTAATAACGGTCCGCACGAATTTGTTGCCGTGGACTCGGGTGGCCCGCGCTGTCGATCTCGAACACAGTGCGTATCGTCGAACGGTCCTCCAGAATAGATTTGATAACCTGAAACCCGCGATCATCGCCGAGGCGTGCGAAAATGAACGCCGCGTTGCCTCTGCGGCGCATGTCCTCGCAGCGAAGCCAGGGTTCGAGGTGTGGAAGCAAACTTTTGTCATGGAGGGCGGCAATCTTCTTGGCCACGAGAAATTGTTCCCAGAATACCGTCGTGCTCTCGAACTGCTCAAGGAGACCGCTAGCAGACTCGCTTGGATGCTTCGCGGTTTGACCGGAAAGTGTGGACAGGAGGCACATGCTCGCCAGGGAGGCCTCGCAGATGAATCCAAATGCGCGCGCAATAGTCAGAAATCCACTCGCAATTCCTAAATGCGAATTCTATGATGCGTTCAGATCGGCACAAAGCTGCTTTCTTCTTTTCAAGTGGTCGCGGACCATGCGGCGAAAATGAGTTGTGTCTATGGCTGCTACGGCTTCGCTGCCTTCTGCTGCTGTTTCACTGCCTCATCTACCGCCTTCTTAAACTCCGCCACAGCCGGCACGTCCGGTGCCTTCAATGCATCTTTTCGCGCATAACGCCACAACGGCCCTCGCTTCAGCGCATCCTCGGTCCGCCCGAGGTACACAGAAAACAAATCCTCCGTCGGCCCAAGCTCTCCTCCCATCCCGGGCTTCGGGGAGAGCGGCCCGCCATTCTGCGCCGCATCCGGCGACCGTCCCTGTTGACCACCGATGCGCATCGTGTTGTCCGTCCCCTGCAGAATCACCGGACGGTCATTCGGCGACTGTCCGCCGACCGTGGGATTCATCGCCTGCTTATCTCCCTTCCGCACCACAATGACCAAGTCCGCTTGGCTCATCGTCATCGTCGGCTTCAGCCGTCCCCATTCCATCAGTGCTTTCTCCACATCCTCTCGTGCCGTTCTATTGCCGCTCGGGTCATTCACTGGAATTCCCGCATCTGGGTCGACCATCACGAAGACCGTTTGCGCATTCAGCACAACTTGCGGCAGCGCGCTCTTCTTCTTTGCCCACATCAGCCCTGCTCCCCACGTCCAAGCCGCCAAGACCACCACCGCCGTCCCCGCAATCGCGTTCACTCGCTTGGTCATATCCACCTCCCGTCGCGGTCCGCACCTGAGCCTACCCATACGACGTCCCATCACCCTTTTCCGTTGCTTCAAAAGCTGCTCGAACGCACCAAAGAAATGGGTCGTCTTCTGTCCAGCGGCCCGCGAAACGTCATGAAAATCGCGCAACGTGGCAGGTCGCCGCTCATGACATTAACTCCTTTGATTTCAGCACGTCCTGATTTGGACCCCGGGGTTTTCGAGCCTGCAGCTCTGATTGCTGCCGGGTGGAGCGAACCAGTTCCCGGGCGGGTATACCCCCGCCGCAGACCACCGCCTTTTCGCGGCGCACCCGGTTACTAACCGGGCGCTCGTCGTCATCACGACATCGAACCGCAACCGGTGACCCCTTGCTTCCATTTTCCGTCGACCTTTTTCAGGATGTGCAGCGCCCAGCGACCACACCATGGACAATCGTACCCGACGTAAACGATTGCAAGAGTCATGTCCGAACTGAAACCCACGGCGGATACTTCGAATACGCCGTAGGCACCGTTTTTTTCTGCGAACGCCCACCTTTCGCTCTTCCTTTTTCCAAGCAGCTCGCTGACGTCTACTAGCTCATAAGGTCTCGGCAGATCCAGCCCGCGCTTGAGCCGCATAGCGAATTCACTATTGCGCCGGTAATCGGCCATGGCTGACAAATACGCTTGGCGCTCCGCTTCAGGCGCCAACACGCATGGTTGACTTTTCCAAATCCTATCCCACTCCGCCCCCGTTGCCTTCGCAATCCGGCTGTTGAATTCTTCTCTCGTGATCAGGTTTTCCGGTTCAACTCGGAATTGGGATTTCGTGTCGGCATATAAGACCGTGTCGGTAGCTATGAGGAATTTCTGCGCCGGGACGCTTGCAATCTGTGGGATAAGAACTGAATAGACGGCGTAAGATTCCGCCGACGGTGTATGGCGTGAGTCTTGTGGAGCGGAAAAAAGAAATGGGTCAAAAAGTGGGCCGATGAGCAATGGGAGCAAAATCAGCCGTTTCATAAACTTCCCGCCTGAGGACATATTACACCCGAGTGCTATGCCCACCGCCCAGTCATCACCGGGTTGGGGAGCATCGATGGATGTCGCGCCACCTATTCGGGCGGAAAACTCAAGTTCGTCTGCGTCAACGGGCACAAACATTGATGTGGGTGGCGGGAAGTGAAATGTCAGCGTAAACTCTGCCAAGTATGCGCGCATTTCCGGTGCCATGCGGGTTATGGACACTTCTTGAAACACAATCTTCCTAAACGACTGGATGAAAGCAAGGCCACGAACACGTGAATTCTTGGGGGTGCCCGTAGCACTTTCGCGCTTTGCCGCCTTATCAAGCGCGGCTGTGAAGGGATCCACGCCGATGTCGACTCCTTCAAATCCGTTTGGTGTCAAGGCCCTCACCTTTGACGTGTTCGGAACGGTGGTGGATTGGCGCGGTTCGATCATTCGTGAAGGTACGCAGTGGGGCCAGACGAAGGGTTTACTGGTGGACTGGGCCAAGTTCGCCGACCGCTGGCGGGCGGGTTACGCTCCGGCGATGGACAAGGTACGCAAGGGTTCACTGGCTTGGATGAGGCTCGATCAGTTGCACCGCCTTATCCTTGACGATTTGTTGACGGAGTTCAACGTCACTGGATTGACCGAAGAAGAAAAGAACCACTGGAATCGCGTTTGGCATCGGCTTAGTCCCTGGCCGGATGCAATAGACGGGATAACCCGCCTCAAGCAGAAGTTCATCGTTTCGACGCTCTCCAATGGCAACATTTCGTTGTTGGTGGAAGGAGCCAAATTCGCAGGACTGCCTTGGGACATGGTGCTGTCGGCGGAGCTTTTTCACCACTACAAGCCGGATCGCGAGGTATACGTCGGGGCCGTGGATCTGCTCGGCTGCCAACCTGCAGAAGTCATGATGGTGGCGGCACATCCGGATGATTTGAAGGCCTCGCGCGCATGCGGTCTCAGAACGGCGTTCGTGCCACGTCCTCTCGAAAACGGACCCGGGAAGGTGGCAGCTTCGGCAACCGTCGAGTCTTTTGACGTCACGGCGCGCGATTTCCTGGAGCTGGCGGACAAGCTGTCGTAGTGCGGTGAAATACCAGCTCGTGGCTCGATACCTATCCCCAAGTAGGCTGCCACACACTCCACACAGGTTCCGCCTGACGAGCAGGTCAGACGGGCGTATAATCCTGCTGTTTTAGGTTTCTGAGACTATCCTGATTTAGGTCTGTTATTGCCCGAGGGTCACATGAATCGAGAGCGTCGCGGGTTGTTTCTGGTGATTGCCGTACTGCTTTTATCGGCCGCGTTGGGCGGAATTTATGGTCCAAGCGTGCCGGCCACTGCATCCTCGTTCGACGACGCTCCGGGTTCGGTACGAGATTTTACGCGCGTGCTCGACGTGGTGCAGGCAAATTACGCGGACAAGGTGGATGTCGACAAGATTGTATACCAGGGTGCGATCCCGGGGATGCTGCGCGTACTCGATCCGCACTCCAATTTCTTCGATGCTCGCCAGTGGTCGTTAAATACGGAAGAGCGCCGAGGCAAATACTACGGTGTTGGTATGACCGTGATGTCCCTTGGCGAACGCACCGTGGTGATGTCTCCCTACGTGGGCACTCCGGCTTTTAAGGCCGGAATCCGGCCGGGTGACGTGATCGCAAAAATCGACGACAAATCGGCGGAGGGCCTGACTTCGACAGAAGTCGCCGACCTTCTGAAGGGCACCAAAGGCACGGTGGTGAAGATTACGCTCTCCCGAGAGGGCTACGCCGATCCGTTGGTTTTTACGGTAACGCGTGATGAAATCCCCCATCACTCCGTGGAGTTGGCGTTCGAGATCAAGCCTGGCATCGGCTACATCAGACTTTCTGGATTCAACGAAACCACGGACGGCGAGCTCGCCAACGCCATGACGCGGCTGAATGCGTCTTCTCTAGACGGCTTGATCTTGGATATGCGCGGCAATCCCGGAGGGCTGCTGGACGAGGCCATCAACGTGGGCGACATGCTTCTTGACAAGAACCAATTGATCGTGTCGCATCGCGGACGAGTTTCCCGTGAGCGACGTTACTATGCCTTACGCGGAAATCAGGGCAAGAACATGCCCTTGGTAATCTTAGTCAATAACAATTCGGCGTCCGCCACGGAGATCGTCGCTGGTGCCGTTCAAGACCACGATCGGGGCGTCATCGTTGGCGAGAGAACGTTCGGCAAAGGCTTGGTGCAAACGGTTGAGTCCCTCAGCGAAAACACGGGTTTGGCACTAACGGTGGCGCGCTATTACACGCCGAGCGGCCGGTTAATTCAACGGGATTACAAATCGATTTCGCTCTATTCGTATCACTATGAGCGCAAGGTTCCCGAGCATCCGACAGAAGTACGACTGACTGACAGCGGGAGGCAGGTAACCGGGGGAGGCGGAATCACGCCAGACATCACCGTTCACGAACCGGAGTACACCCCCTTTCAAAAGGCGCTGCTCCGTGCTGATGTGTTTTATCCGTTCGAGACCAGCGTGGGCGGCTTTACGCGGCACTATTTGGGAACTCGTCCCACCGTCAATAAGGATTTTGAAGCTGACGACTCGGTGATGACAGACTTTCGCAAATTTCTCAATACCAAGAACGTTCGCTATAGCGAGCCGGAACTGGCCGAAAACCTGGATTGGATCAAACGTAAGATCAAGCAAGAAGTCTTTTTATCTGTCTTTGGCCAGCCGGAAGGCCTCAAGGTTCAGCTTGCGGCTGATTCACAAGTACTAGCAGGCATCGAGGCGGTTCCGAAGGCGCGTGCACTGTATGAGAACGCACGCAAAATCGTCGCGGAGCGCTCCGGCGCGGCAATCTATCGACCATAAGCTGCCTCTCCTGCGCCGCTCGGTTCTCTACAAGCAATACTCCGCGCCGGTCGGTAATTCGGAAAATGGGAACTGTTCCCCGGTGATTTCCGGATGCCTCGTCATTCGCGCCCAACCGCTCGCATGCGCACGCGTTCTGTTTGAAGAGGACGGACGCGCATCATCTGGTTCCCACCTCGTTGAAATTCGTATGGCACGGTTTCAAGCGAAACTTCCCAAGAGCCGCTGAGATCGTCCACAAGCCTTGCGACATATGGCGAGGCGCGCCCATCCAAGGCAAGCAACGGAAAAATCCTAACCTCTAGGGCGACACGGCACAATTCGAGAATTGCGGACCGATGGAAGGCTAGAGACAGATGCTCTGTGTACAGAAAGAGAAAATGCGAGCAAACCGCCAAGTCAAATGATTTGTCCGGGAAGCGGATAGATGGGAGTTCAGTGTCAACGTAGCGGCCTTGGCGCTTTCCCAAATCGTAGTCATCCAAGAACGCCTGCATGGCCTGCATCCGGGTGCGGCCCAGTTCCTCGACTGACCGGATGGTATCCCAGACAAACTGCTGACGATTACGTTGGGCCTGCTCCAACATCTGGTCGTACGTCGCTGCGATCCGGTCGCGAATCGTTCCGGTATCCAATCGATACAACGGATCAATTGAGATGACCGCGGTGCCACGCCGAGTCGATTCGGCATTGAAGCTCGCTGGACCGTCAGCGCAACCGAGAATCCTGAGCTTAAGGTCCGCGTCGCTCAGAGCGAACATGTGCCGATATTCCGCGAAGGACCGGCCCCAGGGAACTACTTGATCGAGTGTGAACATCGCCCTTCGAACGCTTTCTGTTTCGGCACCGCTGGGCATTATTAAGCAATACGTCGAGCAACAAAAGGCCCCGCTCTAACCGGCTTTATATCCCCGGCCTAAAGGTCGGGGCTTTACGGCCCAAGAGCGGTAACTTCCGGATAATCCTTCCCTTCCCGATTATTAAAGGGTTCGGCGCTACTCGTTCACCGGTCCTGAGCGTCGTCGGAATGAACCGGAGAAGGCACCTCGCGAGACTCCGTCAATCTGAGGGAAGTGGCTTGCGAGGGAGCCTTGCGTCGCGCATGGAGAGCTCGTAGATGACGAACGCCGCTACGGCGGCGGACTGTTTCAGGTCGTCTTCCAGGAGGTGATCATAGGTATCCATATTGGTGTGCGGGGCACGCGTGTTATTGCCTTCCATATAGTCCCGGATCCACTGGAAACCCGGCAGGCCAATTTCGTCAAAGGACATGTGATCGGTCGAACCGACCCCGGCGATCGAAAGCGTGGAAGCACCGAGGTCTTCGTAGGGCGCCAACAAGGCGCGGAAAATCGGCCTGGCGGCCTCGTTGCCCTGCAGGAAAACTCCACGAATGCGGCCCGTCCCGTAGTCGAAGTTGAAGTAGGCATCGAACTTTTCGTATGCAGGCTCGAACTCCAATCGCGCGTGCCCCGTCTGGCCGTCTGGCGCGTCGATTCTCCGGCCGAAGTGAGCGGCTACGTAAGCGCGAGAACCTCGACTGCCCTGCTCCTCTGCACTCCAAAGGCCGATACGGATGGTGCGCCGCGGCTTCATCCCGAGCGATTGCAGGATGCGGATGACTTCAAGGGCCGTGCCGGCGCCCCCCGCGTTGTCCGTTGCGCCCGTGCCCGCATGCCAGGAGTCGATCGAACCACCGACCATGACGACTTCGTCTTTCAAATCCGTGCCGGGGATTTCCGCAATGACGTTGTAGCTCATGGGATCGTCATCGTAGAAACGCACCGCGATGTTTATTTCCAATTGGACGGGGATCCCGCGAGCCACAAGGCGGACGATGCGGTTGTACTGTTCGGCCGCGACGTTGGCCTGTGGTGTGACGATGGGCTGGCTGATATCCCAAGCCTGGACGCGTTTTTCAAAGGGCACATCGGGCGGATACGGAACGGCAGCAGCAGTGACGTAAACAGTACCAGCATCGCGAAACGAGGGCTGTAGTACAACGGCGGCTCCTTCGCTCTGGATCAGCTGCCATTTGCCGTAGTTGAGTTGCTCCGCGGCACGCTGCTCGGATGTGAATTGGAACGGTCGAGGGTCGACGGGGGGCTCGGCGTCGGCGAGGCGCAGCAACTGTTCGTCCGTCTGCCGCTGCGCAGGAGGGTCGAAAAGCGGATCCACATTCCGGGCTGGGGAAAAGAGAACGATTTTACCTCTGAGCTTGCCTTTGTACTTGACGAGGTCGGCGGTGGTCTTCGCGTCGAGAAAAACGACTTCACCCCGGATGGTGCCACTGGTGCCGGGGCTCCAGGCCTTGGGATAGGCGATGAGCGGGCTAAAGCCGGGCGAGATCATGTTGGCGGTGAAGCCTTCGAGCGACCAGCCTCGGCCAAAGGGTCCCCAGGCTTCGAGATGCGCGTTGCCTAGGCCCCACTCACGAAGTTTGTCGCGGGCATATTCTTCGGCCCTCTTGAGGTTGGGTGAGGCAGTCAAGCGCGGACCGGTGACATCGCTGAGATATCCGACCGTGTCCATGATTTGAGAGTGGTTGAGGGCGGCGTCGCGTATGCGATTGGCGGCCTCGAGATCTAGTTTCTCCTGCGGAAAGGCGACGCCGAAAACCACAACAAGAGCTGTGCACATGAGCGAAAGACGAGTTCCGTTACTGCGGCGGGAAAGATCATGGACGTGCGCTGGCTTAGACATGGAGAAGCTCCAGGTAGCAGGACGCGATCTTGCCAGGAATCGTTAACACCAACACTTTACCACTCGGGCCGTAGAGCCCCGGACCTTTAAGCCGGGGACCGCATGCCCGGGACTTCCAAGGCAAGGAGACGCTCCGTACGTACTTGGCCGAGGAGTACGCGAGGGCGCATGCCGCTAGAGCAATCCAAGGTGGTCGGGATACTTGGCTTGCAACGAGCTCACCAGAACCTCAAACTCTGGTAGCTCACGCACATTTTTGAGGTAAGGGTCCTTCAGGAAAAACGGCCAGCATGCGAAGCCACTGGAGACACTTCGCTCCAACCACTCAAACGCCGCTTGACGACGCTCCAACATTGCAAGTATGCAAGCGATTTGATAGTAGCTGTGGTGCGCATGCCCAAAGGATTTTGGGCTCGCGCAAGCCGTCGTCACACAGTCCAGCGCCTTGCTCGTTAATCCGATCGCCGCAAAATAGACGCCCTGCAAACTGACGATGAGTGGTTCTTCCGGCAAAAGCTGGACGGCCTCGTCCAGCAAGGTTTTTGCCTCCTTCAAATCTCCGGCCAGCAAGGCCAGTTGAACAGCAAAGTAGACGGGATACTTGTTCTCCGGATTTTCGGCGCGCCAGGCTTCGGTCTCGTCGCGCGCAGATTCGTATTCCTGGTTCCAAACGTACACTTGCACGACGCTATGACTAACAGTCTTGCGGGGGTGAAATGGCCGCGCTCGCTCAAACATTTCACGGGCGTGCTCGAGTAGCCCGATGTGAGCCAGGATGGTGCCCAGACGGTTGTAGGCTTGGGGCTGATTGTTCTGCAGTGCCAAGGCTCGCTTGAGTTCGCCTATTGCTGCAACGTGTTGGAAGTTCTTCGACGGCCCCCACAGCAGAAAAGCACTGGCGACGTGCGCTTCGGGCAAGTCCGGTTGCAGTTCCAGGGCGCGCCGGCAATGAAACTCGGCCTTCTCCAACCACTCGTTTGTGGGATCGAGCTCAAAGTGGCGCGTCGCACACACTACGGAAAGAGCGGCATGCGCCAGAGAGAAGGCCGGATCTCGAGTGACGGCATTGCTCAGGTGCCGAGCGGCTTCGTCAATCATCGCGGGGCTGCCTGAGGAACTGAGCTGGTAGCCACGCATGAATTCCGAATAAGCCATGGGATCCTGGCTATAGCGCCGAGAGCGTTGCACCATCGCGGGACCCAGCGGCCGGTTCAATGCCATGGCGATTTGCTTGGCGATCTCGTCCTCGAGGTCGGACAGGTGATCGAGGTCGAGATCGCGTTTCCGCGAGAAGCAAACCCTCTGCAGATGCGTGTCAAACATTTCCATGGAGAGGCGCCAAAGGCCTTTAGAAATTTGCATGCCGCCGCGAACGATAAAGCGCACGCCAAGACGGGAAGCAGCGTCCGCAGGTGCCGCCTCGGCTGACACATTTAGCACAGCAGAAGTCGGCAGGACGTCCACGCCCGGCAAATTCCCGAGGCGCGCGACCAATGCATCGGCGAACCCCAAGCACACGCCATGGTCATCCGTGGCCTTGCCGAAAAGCACCAGCGGCAAGACGGCCAACGACGAGCGCTCGCTCCACCCGCTGGTCTTCTCCGGGCCGACAGCGCGCACAACACCCGATCCAAAGTCGGATTGCGGATAGTGCGCGTCCATCACCCGCACCGGTCCGACAAATCTGTAGCCTTTGCCGACTACGGTTTCTAGGAAGCGCGGTTTAGCGGAGTCGTCACCTAGGGCGGTGCGGATTTTTCGCACAATGTTGTTGATGTTGGGCTCGGTATCGATGAACAAATCCGAGCCCCACAATTTGCCGACGATCTCCTGGCGCGAAACCATTTGGTCGCGACGGCTCACCAGGAAAATCAGCAGCTCCATGGGCTTCTTTTCGAGTTTGACTCGCCGTCCCTGGCGGCGGAGTTCGTAACGCCCCAGGTCCAGCTCAATCTCGCTCGCCGTCGGTCTTCTGCGTCGCATAGGGCTCTCAAAGGACATTATCCACTAGGAATCAATGATTTGCGACGATATGGAAAAGATAGGCGAACGGTATCCGCTGGTCATTGGAATAACCTGCGGCCCAAGACATGATGCCCCCGTCCGATACTGAGCGACGGAGGCTCAATCATGAAAAGATACTTGTCCCTTACACTTGCAATGGCTGGAATGTTCTCTTGGGCGGGGCTGGCCTTCACCAGTGCCGCGCATGATCACTCGCAGGAAACAAATGCATTCACACCGGATACCATTCCCTGGGGTCCGGCGCCACCCGTGGTGCGTCCCGGCGCGCAATTCGCCGTGCTGGAAGGCGACCCAACCGCCTCCACGGGCGACTTCACGATTCGCCTGAAGATGCCTGATGGGTTCCGCATCGCTCCCCATTGGCACCCGAACAGAGAAAATGTCACGGTCATTTCTGGCACGTTCAAAGTTGGCATGGGCGATGAATTCGAAGCCAACAAGATGGCCGCGTTCACCGCTGGGAGTTTTGCGTTTCTCGACCCCAACATGCACCACTTCGCGATGGCTTGCGGAGAGACCGTCGTACAGGTCCACGGCCAATCTCCCTTGCAGTTCAACTATGTCAATCCCAACGACGACCCGAGCAGGAATCGGTAGTCCAACCCGCGTGCACTTAGTTAGCGAGTACGCGATTCCATCAGCGGTCCTCCGCTCATTCATCAAACTAAATTGCTGCATGAACGAGAGTTAGCGGAGCCGCCCCACGTGCATCTGAACCACAATTCCGGGGTCTAACCCGACTGTGAAAGCCGTCAACAGCACGGTAAACGGCCCAGGAAGCGGCAGCCATCACTTCCTGGGCTTAAACCCTCAACGGGGAGCTTCATGAGCCCTCACGAGTGCATCACGGCATGAAAAATCAATCACAATGGAGAATAAGAATGGCAGTCAACGTGGCCAAAATGAAGGTGTTCGTGGGGAAATTCGTTGGGGATCTGGGAGCCGCAGTGCACTCCGGCAGGGTGGTGATTGGCGAAAAGCTGGGGTTGTACGAGGCTCTCGCCGAAGGCCAGCCTGAACTCAGCCGAGCTAGAACGACAGTCGCAGACGTCGCACGGTGCCTGGGTACACACAGCGACACAAAGTTCTCGGAAAGCTGTGCGACCAGCTGGCCGAAGAGACACCGGCTATATGAGCTCCGCCGGCGAGTAATCGTCGCTGCAGCACTCGCATGCACTCTGTTTGCATCGAGTCCATGTTATTCAGTGAGTGCCTCAAAGTTCGACGACGGCGTTGTGCTGGAGTTGTCGGCCTTGGGTAAACAGGGTGACACAATTGCCCGGGCGCGCGAGCAGGTTCTCGAGATTTTAGAACAGGGAAATGCGTGCACCGCTTGGTTCCAGGGCGCCGATCCCGACCCCGCCGGAGTGGTCCGGTCGTTGCACTTCGCGCTGGAGATGAGAGGACCTTCCTATGTTTACGGCATTCGCGACAGTTACGGTGGGCATTTCTTCAAACACCCATGGGGGGCCAGGTCGATGGAGAATGGGGGCCGAGACTCCACCATCCTATTGAATGCCAACGGGCCATTCTTCAACCGCACTTCGGTTGTCATGCAACTGGATCCTAGAGGAATGTCAGCTCGGCCCGATGGCAAACGTCTGCTGACGATTTCTTCTTACGAAGGGAATACTCCAGAGGCACAAATTACGATATTGCTTCACGAACTGGGACACATCATTGGACGGCTTCCCGAGGACGCCGATTCCTTGGACGGCCGATCTTCCCGAAACACCTCTGAGGTGCTACGGCATTGCAAGACCGAGACTCGCGCGGCCGCACACAACAGTCCGCGAGGCACCTTCTAAGCCACAATCGCGGCGTTCAACGCGGCAACAAAAGCAATCAGTCGGAGTAGGGATCATGATTGCTCATGACCCCCTCCACGGATCCGGACGAGCGGATTTCCCGCATCCGGCTCTTGCCTTAGGTAATAACGCCCATGCGGCGCAGGGGATAGGGATGACAGACAGAGGGCCGAGGCAGCCAGCGTTTGATCAGGCGCCGCATACGATCCCAGAGGACGTGGCCGTTCTGGCTGCGCCGCGA
>Ga0210394_10002001_pt1 | contig 29633 bp, 22 predicted proteins | sample IncBWC12MmetaG_FD_160121 | JGI IMG/M metagenome (GOLD analysis project Ga0210394, IMG submission 160121) | Forest soil microbial communities from Barre Woods Harvard Forest LTER site, Petersham, Massachusetts, United States - Inc-BW-C-12-M | ecosystem: Environmental > Terrestrial > Soil >... | reverse complement strand
GATAATAAATTTGTAAGCCCCGGTTTTATCTGTTAGGGTTTTCTATTTTTGAAAAATGAAAAAACTAATTTTCTATTGCCTGTTAATTGTTATGGCTTGCTTAACTTCTTGCATTGGCGATGATGATGAAAATGCGGTAGCTCCTAAACCACGCGCATTTTATAAATTAAACTTTCCTGAAAAAAAATACAAAATCTACGATAGTATTTGTCCGTTTACATTTCAAACACCTGTTTATTCTTTTGTAGAAAACGATAAAAGCAGAAACGCCGAGCCTTGTTGGTTAAATATTATGTATCCTTTATATAGGGCTCAACTTTATATTAGCTATAATCAACTTAATAATGATTTGGCAAAACACTTAAACGATTCACGAGAACTTGCTATTCGCCATCAAGTAAAAGCAAGTGGTTTAGATGAGCAGGTTTTAATAAACGACTCTGCACACGTGTATGGTTTGTTATATGATATTTCGGGCAACAGTGCATCGGCTATCCAATTTTATATAACTGATAGCACCAAGCATTTTTTACGAGGCTCTCTTTATTTTAATTGTCCGCCTAATATCGATTCGTTAAAAATTGTAATTGATTATTTGCGTACTGATATTATGCAAATGATAAAAACATTTAAGTGGAAAGATGAGAAAATGACATTAGCCAATGCAACTAAATCTCACTAAAAAAGAGCAACTAAGTACAAGCACCTGGGCTGGAGGCACCACTACGCAACTGGCTATTTATCCTAAAGATGCCAATTACAAAAATCTGGATTTTATTTTTAGAATAAGTACCGCTACTATTGATGTAGAACAATCTACATTTACCGGTCTGCCAAATGTTTCTCGTGTTATTATGGTGTTAAAAGGTGAGCTAACCATTCAGCATAAAAACCACTATACTAAACAACTTAAAAAGTTTGACACCGATAATTTTTCAGGAAATTGGGAAACAACTTCTATTGGTAAGGTAACCGATTTTAATGTAATGACAAGAGAAGGAGCAAGAGCTACTGCATCAGGATTTTCTTTGGCAGAAAAAACTGAAAAAGAGTTTATCATAAATAGCGATGTTATGGCGGTGTATGTCTCATCGGGAGAAATTGAAATAGCTCAATCGTCGCTTCAAAAAACAACTTTAATGCAGGGCGATATAATTCTTATAAGCAAAGAAAACGCAAACGAAAAATTTATATTGGCGGCTAAAAAAACATCCGATTTAGCTATTGCTGAAATATATCTGTAAGACTTTTTTCAATAAAAAAATAGCCCTATATTTGCAGGTTACATTTTTTTTATGAGCGAAGAAATTATTGAGCAAACCTCCGAACGGAAATTATATCCGTATCAGCAATTAGCGGTAGATAATATTTATAAAAAACTGGCAGAGCTTCCGCCACATTCTAATTTACTTTTTCAATTGCCAACAGGTGGTGGTAAAACCATTATCTTTTCTGAAATAGCTAAAAAATACATTCAGCAATTCAATAAAAAAGTTCTTATACTAACGCATCGTGTCGAACTTTCTCAACAAACGTCGGCTGTTTTAAGCTCTGTAAACATCCCTAATAAAACCATTAACAGTAGCGTAAAAATTCTTGATAAAAACGAACCTTATCTTGTATATACAGCTCTTATTGAAACACTAAATAACCGCTTGCACGATGAAGATAATTTAGAATTTTTGCAAGATATTGGTTTAATTATTGTGGATGAAGCGCACAACAATTCATTCAGAAAAGTATTTAAGCATTTTAAAGACGTAAACATTTTAGGTGTAACAGCAACTCCGCTTAGCAGCAACAAAAAATTGCCACTAATGGACACGTATGATGTCCTTATCATAGGTGAAACCATTCCGTCTTTAATCGAAAGTGGTTATTTGTGCGAAGGAGTTACTTATTCATATGATGTAAATTTATCTTCGCTTAAAATTGGGTACACAGGTGAGTTTACAACGGCCTCGTTAGAAATGTTGTATAGCAATGCCATGATGCAAAGCAAATTGGTATCGGCCTACGAAGAAGTTTCGTTGGGTAAAAAAACACTAATTTTTAATAGCGGAATTATTTCGAGCCGTTTGGTTTATGAAGCTTTTAAAAAGAAAAATTATCCGGTAAAACATTTAGATAGCACCTATAGTGATAAAGAGCGTTACGAAATTTTAGATTGGTTTCATAACACTAAAGACGCCATACTTACATCAGTAAGTATACTTACGCATGGGTTTGATGAGCCCGAGGTAGAAACCATTATGCTTAACCGTGCTACTAAATCGCTTACCCTGTATCATCAAATGATTGGTCGTGGTAGTCGAATTACGCCGGGTAAAAAGCAATTTAAAATTATTGATTTAGGAAATAATTCACGTCGTTTTGGTTTGTGGCAAATGCCAATTGATTGGAACCATGTGTTTATAGCACCTCACATGTATTTAGAGCAGCGCTATAAAGATGAGTGGGACTATGAAACCGAGCGTGATTATGACATGCCCGAGGAAATTAAGCAACGCTTTATTAACTCGCACGACGAAGAATTTATTGTGCGCGACAAGTATATGTATTGTTTAAAAAAAGGTTTAAAGCCTCAAGTTGTTTTAGACCAGTCGTTAGAAGAACATTACGGAAAAATAAAAGACAATGCCTCTTGCTTTGAAGAAGGAACTGAGTTAGTACACCTACTGCAGGAAGAAATAAAATACCGCGTTAAGCAGTTTGCAAAATGTATTAATGCCACACAAAACTATACCGATTGGCAGTATCAAAATTATTTAACCCGCTTAAATAGAAAAGTGGTTATTCTGTTCGAAGAATAATTGCAAAAAAGTACCCTGTATTTTTATTTAAGAGTCTAATTAATTGGTAAGAGTTTATGCATTATTTTTAATTTTAATCTAAAAATAAACTAATTTCGTATACTCATATTTGAGTTTTATCGAAAAAAATGACTTTACCCTATCAACATAAAATTAAAGAACTTGAAAAGGAGATAGACTTTCTTAAAAAAGAAAATAAAAAACTAAAAAGCGTAAAACACGGTACCAATAAGGCAACGGTAAAAGTTCCAAAACCAATACAGCCTGTTTTTAGCAAAGCTGAAAAATTAGTGGGCGATTATTTTAGCTCATTAAAATTTAACCCAACCAAAGGCTGTATCGAAATTAACAACGAGCGTTATGTCTTAGTACGCGCTTCAGCTTTATCACATGAGTTTTTAAATAGCATTAAACATTTGTATAAAGATAGGGGAGAAGAAGAGGCGCTTAGCATTGGTAAAAACCTTTTGTTCGATTTGTCGCACGTTTTGGGTTTAGAAGATGCCCGTAATTTTCATAAAAAAATGAAATTAAAAGACCCCCTCAGTAAGCTATCTGCAGGTCCTATACATTTTGCATATACAGGTTGGGCTTTTGTAGATATTTTGCCCGAAAGCAATCCTACCCCCGATGAAAACTTTTTTATTACCTACAATCATCCTTATTCCTTCGAAGCTGATTCGTGGATTAAATCGGGTAAAAAATCTGATACAACCGTTTGTATTATGAATGCAGGTTATTCGAGTGGTTGGACGGAAGCCAGTTTCAACATGCCTTTAACATCTGTCGAAATTTCTTGTCGTGCAAAAGGAGATAAACACTGTACGTTTATTATGGCACCCCCTCACAAAATTGACGGCTATCTTCCAAAAAATGATAACAAAAAAAACAAGCACGCTATCGAAATCCCTTCTTTTTTAGAGAGAAAAAAATAGAAGAAGAACTAAATTCATCGCTTGCTGAAAAAGAGTTTTTATTAAAAGAAATCCATCATCGGGTAAAAAATAATTTACAAATAATAAGCAGCTTGCTTAATTTGCAGGCACAAAATATTAACGATCCTTTTGTTAAGGAAAAATATACCGAAAGCATTGGCCGTATTAAATCAATGGCCATTATACACGAGTTATTATACCGTTCAAAAAATTTATCTACTATAGAGATTAAAGATTATTTAGATGAATTAGTATCATACATTACAACCACTTATAACGTAGATAAAAAAATTACCGTTAATTTAAAAGTTAGGGTTCAGCAAAAATTTATCGAACTCGATAAAGCCATTCCTTGTGGCATTATTATTAATGAATTATTGTCTAATGCCTTTAAGTATGCCTTTAAAAACAAAAAAAGAGGCATTATAAACATTTCTTTTAAAGAAGTAGGCAAGCATTATAACCTTATTGTTTCAGATAATGGTGTAGGTTTTGCCGGCGTAAATAATATAAAACATATCGATACATTAGGTTTACAGTTAGTTAACGCTTTAATAGACCAATTAGGTGGCACCTTAAAAACTGAAACCCAAAAAGGAACCACATTTAACATCAGTTTTTCGTAGCAAAAGCCGCTTTTAATTAAATTTTCACATTTCGAGCGGTTTTTTATCTTTGCACACTTTAATTTTATATAAGCATGAGCGTATTAGAAAAAATTCGTAATAAAACAGGTCTATTAGTTGGTATCATTGCTGTTGCCCTAATTATTTTTGTGTTAGAAGGAGCCCTTAACTCAGGTAGGTCTTTATTCGGAACCAATGAGCGTACCGTAGGTTCAATTGCCGGCAAAAACATTGATTATAATGAGTTTCAGGCAAAATTAGCCGCTGCCATGCAAACGTATGAGCAAAATGGCCAAAAAGTTGATGAGCAAACTAAATTAGGGCTTGTTGACCAAGTATGGGGCGAGTTTTTAGCTAATAATGTATTAAAGGTAAATTATGCTAAAGCGGGTGTAGGCATTAGCGATGATGAGTTATATGATTTAATGATTACGCATCCGCATCAAATTGTGGTTGGCCAGTTAACAGATAAGCAAACTGGCAAAGCCTACCCTAATTTTGCAAAACCTGATGGATCGCTTGACCCGGCTAAATTAGCAGGATTTGCACAACAAATGACTCCTGAACAAGAAGCCTATTGGAAAAAAATAGAAGATTATGTGCATGATACACGTATGGCTGAAAAATACAACAGCCTATTGAAAAAAGGTTTATACATTACAGAAGCTGAAGGTAAAGCAGAATTTGAAAAACAAAGCACTTCAAATAATGTAACTTATGTAGCTAAGCGTTATAACACCGTATCAGATTCGGCTGTAAAAGTAAGCGACGATGATATCCAAAATTATTATAGCAACCACACCTATTTATTTCAAAACCCTGAAACCACCCGTAAAATTGATTACGTAGCTTTTGACGCTTATGCAACTCCCGAAGACATTGCTGATATTAAAACTCAGTTAGCAGACATTGCAACTGAATTTAAAAACAAAAAAACCTTAGCTGAAGATTCTGCTTTAATGCAAGCCGAAAACGAAAATAACATGGTTGATATAGGTTTGTTTAGAAAAAACATGATTAGCCCTGAGGTTGACTCTTCTATTTTTGTAGCTGAAAAAGGCACTGTTTATGGTCCTTTTCAAGAAAACAACTTTATCAAAGTTATTAAATTGGAAGAAAAAGTTAACATGCTCGATTCTGCTAAAGTTCGCCATATTCTAATTTCTTATGCAGGTACCGGTGCTGCACAAGATGTTAAACGTACTAAGGATCAAGCTAAAAAAATGGCTGATAGCTTATTAGCTCAACTTAAAAAAGACGTTAAAAAATTCCCTGAATATGTAAAAAACTACTCGGATGATGGCGGTAAAAAAATGCCTCCTAACAAAAAAGAAGGAGAAACCTATATGGGTAAAGATGGTGATTATGGTTGGTTAAACGAAAGAAGCGGTTTTGTAGAATCGTTTAAAAACTTTGGTTTAACAGGTAAAAAAGGAGAACTTGGAGTTGTTGAATCACAATTTGGTTACCATGTTATGGAAGTTATGGATGTAAGTAAAGGTACTGTAACTAAATACAAATTAGCAACCATTCAACGAAAAATACAACCAAGCGAAAAAACACTTAATAGCACAAACCTTAAAGCAAGTGAGTTTGCGGGTAAATATAACACCGGCGAACTTTTTGATAAAGGCATAGAAGAACAAAAATTAAATAAACGTTTAGCCGATAACATTAAAGAAGGCGATAAACAAGTACCTGGTTTAGAAAACCCTAAAGAATTAATCCGTTGGATGTATCAGGCTAAAAAAGGAGATATCTCTCAAACATACCAATTTGGTAATCGTTTTATTGTAGCAAAACTAAGCGATACTAAAGAAAAAGGTACTGCGCCACTTGAGCAGGTAAAAGAAGAAGTAACCCTAAAAGTTAAGCAAGATAAAAAAGCTGAAATTTTTATAAAAGAATTTGATGCAAACCTTTCCGGTGTTAAAGCCCTTGATGAACTGGCTTCTAAAATGAAACTTACAGTTGAAAGAATGGATGGACTTTCATTTAGTAGTTATAGTGTAATTAGCTTGGGTAAAGAAGATGTTATGTGTGGCGCGGTAGCGGCTTTAAAACCTACTACCTTATCTAAAACACTTAAAGGGCAAAATGCAGTTTATGTAGTTTATATAAATGAAAGAAAACCGGCCCCTGCTTACTCAAAATCAGTTCAGGCGGCTATTAACACATCACTTTCATCGCGCGTAGATTATGAGGCTTATGAAGCTCAAAAAACACTTGCCGGTATCGAAGACCACAGGGCGAAATTTGATTTTTAATCAGTATTAAATCTTTAAAAAGCCTGCTAAGTTAACCTTGGCAGGCTTTTATTTTTCGTCAAATTCCCAGTATAAAAGCATAAAAAATTTGTCATTTTTAATTAAAATAGTATCTTTGCCCTCCCTTTTTGGGAATAAAGATGGCAGATAAGCAGTTTATTATCCGCTTAAACGGATTGGAAGTTGGAAACCATCTTTATGAATTTAAGGTAACAGATTCGTTCTTTGATACGCGCGATTATTCAGACATACAAGGTGCTAACGTAAAGGTTTCAGTTGAATTGCTAAAGCAAAATTCAGTTATAAACTTAACTTTTACCATTGGCGGCACATTACAGGTTTTATGCGACAGATGCGTAAAAGCTTATGATGTTGAGATTGATTCAGTCGAAAAAATGCACCTGCGTTTTGGAGATCCTGATGAAGCACATGCCGAAGATGTTTTTGTTTTGCCACATGGCGAAAACGAATTGGATATATCGTCACCGCTTTTTGAGTTTATTACACTTGCATTGCCTACACGTTTAGTGCCTTGCGAAGAAGATAAAAACTTTAAATGCGATTTTGAAACATTAAATAAATTAAACGACATTTCAGTAGATGAACCCGAGCAAAAACCGGAAAATACTACTTGGGATAAATTAAAAAACATAAACTTTAATAATAACTAAAAAAACAATAAGTCATGCCAAATCCTAAACGACGCCACTCGAAAGCCCGCACACGTAGCCGCAGATCTACTTATAAAGGCGCAGCCCCAACGCTTGGCGTTGATCAAACAACAGGTGAAGCCCATTTATGGCACCGTGCTCATTGGCACGAAGGCAAACTTTACTATAAAGGAAAAGTAGTAATGGAAAAAGCCGTAAAATAAAAAAACTGAAATTAGCAGAAAACAGACCAAAAGTCTGTTTTTTTGCTTTAAAATGGTTTGTTTTAACAAAAAACAATCAATTTCCTGTTAAAAACTTAATGTTTTTTGATAGGAATTTTATAAAAAAATTAGTTCCTTAGCCGCCGATTAAATTTTTATTCAGCATTAAAAAGTGAAGATAGGATTAGATATAATGGGAGGCGATTTTGCCCCAAATAATGAACTCGAAGGAGCCATTTTAGCCTCAAAAGAATTACCACCTCACATAAAAATAATGCTTTTTGGCGATAGCGATATAGCTAAAAAGTATTTTACAGAAAAAGGCGTAGACCCTACTATTTTTGAATATGTTCATACTATGGATGTTATTCAGATGGGTGAACATCCTACCAAAGCTTTAAGTCAAAAACCAAACTCAACTATAGCTTTAGGCTTTAAATATCTTAAAGAAGGTGCAATACAAGGTTTTATAAGTGCCGGTAACACGGGTGCTATGATGGTGGGCGCCATGTTTTCGGTAAAAGTAGTACCAGGCATTATTCGCCCAAGTATAGGCACCATCCTTCCAAAATTAAATGGTTCAGTTGGTTTTATGTTAGATGTTGGCACTAATGCAGATTGTAAACCTGATGTGTTATACCAATTTGGTATTTTAGGTTCACTGTTTGCTGAGCATGTTTATAAAATAAACAAACCACGTGTTGCGCTTTTAAATATAGGCGAAGAGGCCGAAAAAGGCAATCTGGTGTCTCAGGCAGCTTATAATTTAATGAAAGAAAGCAAAGATTTTAATTTTGTTGGCAACGTTGAAGGGCGAGATTTATTCAACGAAAAATCAGACGTGATTGTATGCGAGGGCTTTACAGGCAATATTGTTTTAAAAGCTTGTGAGTCTTTTTATGGTATGCTTAAACGTAAAAATAAATCAGATGAATTTTTTGATAGATTTAATTACGAAATATATGGTGGTACACCTATACTTGGCATTAATTCAACCGTAATTATTTGTCATGGTATATCATCTCCTCTTGCTATAAAAAATAGTTTATTGTTGGCTAAAGATATTTCAGATGCTAACCTGCCTGATAAAATAAAAGAAGCATTTAACTAAGTATGATAAAAGCTGCCATAACTGCTGTTGCAGGCTACGTACCCGATTTTGTTTTAAGCAACCAAGAATTGGAGAAAATGGTTGATACTACAGATGAGTGGATTATTAGTCGTACTGGCATTAAAGAACGTCGCATTTTAAAAGAGCCTGGTAAAGCTACTTCAGATATGGCAAGCGAGGCTGTGTTGGAGTTATGTAAAAAAAGAGGCATTTCGCCTAAAGAAATAGATTTACTTATTTGTGCCACAGTTACACCCGATATGGTTTTTCCGGCAACAGCCAATATTATTTGCGATAAAATAGGTGCAACCGAAGCTTGGAGCTATGATATTTCAGCGGCTTGCAGTGGTTTTTTATACAGCTTAGCAACAGGTGCACAATTTATACAAAACGGCACTTACAAAAAAGTAGTAATTGTAGGGGCTGATAAAATGAGTTCTATTTTAGATTACGAAGACCGTTCTACCTGCGTAATTTTTGGCGATGGAGCAGGAACTGTTTTATTAGAGCCAACAACTGATGGCAACGGCATACAAGATTTCGTTTTAAAAACCAATGGTGCCGGAAGACAACACTTACATATGAAAGCAGGTGGTTCATTAATGCCCGCTTCGCACGAAACGGTAGATAAAAAACTACACTTCGTATATCAAGAGGGGCAACCTGTTTTTAAACATGCTGTTTATAATATGGCCGAAGTATCGGTAGAAATTATGAAACGTAATGATTTAAAATCAGAAGACATTAGTTACCTGGTTTCACATCAGGCAAACAAACGAATTATTGAAGCTACTGCAGAGCGTATGGGCCTTGGGTCTGAAAAAGTGTTGATGAATATTGAGCGTTATGGTAACACAACCGCTGGCACAATTCCACTTTTATTATGGGATTACGAGAAAAAATTTAAAAAAGGAGATAGCCTCATTCTTTCTGCTTTTGGAGGAGGATTTACATGGGGGGCTATTTGGCTAAAATGGGCATATTAATCAGAGATAAAAAACGGAAACACACACAACATAACAACACATCAACTAACGCATAAAACAAATAATCATGAAATTAACCGAAATCCAAGATTTAATAAAATTTGTAGCTAAATCGGGTGTAAGCGAAGTAGAGCTTGAAACCAAAGAAGTGAAAATTGTAATAAAAACGCTGACCGGTAAAAAGAATGAGACACAAGTTGTGTATCAACAAGCTCCACAACAATACATGCAGGCTCCGCAGCAACAAGCATTTCAACAAGTTGCCCAACAACCTGCTGCCGAAGCTAAAGCACCAGTTGCAACACCTCCTGCTGCCGATGATGATAGCAAATACTTAACTATTAAATCACCTATGATTGGTACTTTCTATCGTTCTGCCGGTCCTGATAAACCAGTGTTTGTTAATGTAGGCGATGAAGTTGGTACAGGCAAAGTAGTTTGTATTATTGAAGCTATGAAATTGTTTAACGAAATTGAAAGCGACATAAAAGGTAAAATTGTAAAAGTGTTGGTAAACGATGCTACTCCGGTAGAATATGATCAACCACTTTTCTTAGTAGATCCAACAGCTTAATTAATTTTTCCGGCTATTTGATAATCTCAAAAGGTTTAAGCCTTTTTGGTTATTTATAAGCTGATTTTCAAATCATCAAATTAAAAAATAGATGTTTAAAAAAATATTAATTGCCAATCGCGGAGAAATTGCATTACGTGTTTTACGTACTTGTAAAGAGATGGGAATAAAAACAGTTGCTGTTTATTCTACCGCCGATAAAGATTCGTTACATGTTAAGTTTGCTGATGAGGCAGTGTGTATTGGTCCGCCGCCAAGTAAAGAAAGTTACTTAAACATGGCAAGCATTATTGCCGCTGCCGAAATTACAAATGCAGATGCTATACACCCTGGTTATGGTTTCTTATCTGAGAATGCAAAATTTTCTGAAATATGCCGTCAAAATAAAATAAAATTTATTGGTGCATCTCCTGAGATGATTAATGCAATGGGCGACAAAAGTAACGCCAAAGCAACCATGATAAAAAATGGCGTGCCTTGTGTACCTGGTTCTGATGGGCTTTTAGAAAGTGCAGACCAAGGAATAAAACTGGCTAAAGAAATTAAGTATCCTGTTATTATAAAAGCTACTGCCGGTGGTGGTGGTAAAGGCATGCGCATTATTTGGAAAGAGGAAGACTTTCAGGCAGCTTGGGATAGTGCAACGCACGAAGCCTCTGCGGCTTTTGGAAATGGCGCCATGTACATGGAAAAATATATTGAAGAACCGCGCCATATAGAAATTCAAATTGTAGGTGATCAATATGGAAAAGCTTGTCATTTGAGTGAGCGCGATTGTTCAGTACAACGTCGTCATCAAAAATTGGTAGAAGAAACACCTTCGCCATTTATGACACCTGAATTGCGTGATGCCATGGGTGATGCTGCTGTTAAAGCTGCTCTATCTATTGGTTACGAAGGTGTGGGCACTATTGAGTTTTTGGTTGATAAGCATCGTAATTTCTATTTTATGGAAATGAACACGCGGATACAAGTTGAGCATCCCATTACTGAAGAGGTTATTGATTATGATTTAATACGCGAACAAATATTAGTAGCTGCGGGAGTGCCTATTTCAGGAAAAAATTATTACCCGCAATTACATGCTATTGAGTGTCGTATTAATGCAGAAGATCCTTTTAAAAATTTTGCACCGTCTCCGGGTAAAATTACAACCCTGCATACACCTGGTGGACATGGTGTGCGTGTAGATAGCCATGTATATAGTGGTTACACTATACCACCTAATTATGACAGTATGGTTGGTAAATTAATTACCGTAGCACAAACCCGTGAAGAAGCCATTGCAAAAATGTATCGTGCGTTAAGTGAGTATGTTATTGAAGGAGTAAAAACAACAATTCCATTTCACTTAAAATTAATGCAAAACGAAGACTTTAAACAAGGCAACTACACCACTAAGTTTTTAGAGACTTGGGATTTTAAAGAGTAAAAAAATATCGTTAATGAAAAAAATAATTTCTTTCGGCATATTATGCATGGGGGTAGCAATTTCGGCTTGTAGCCCTAAACCGGCAAAAACTGTTGCTGTCAGTACGGTTCCTGTTGCAGGAAACGATGTAAGTACAGCGCAAGTAGATGCAGCTAAAGCAATATATCGTGATGCAACAATGGATGCTTTGCAAAAGGGGCACGATATTTATTATGGCACTTGCACTGGATGTCATGGGGCAAAAAACATAAATAATTATACCACTGAACAGCTTCCTGAAATTATTGAGAATATGGCAAAAAAAGCAAAAATTACACCGGAAGAAAAAGATGCTGTTTTAAAATATGTAATGGGTGTTAAGTTAGCTTCTGGAAAATAAACCCCGAACTTTTTTAGTTACTTTTCGCTTTTAAATACGGAAAGTATCTTTTTAAATTATTTATAGGGTTTTCCATCAGTTTCCACGAAATGTGAGCCATTGCAAAAGTCACAAAATAAAATACAACACAGGCTGTATATTTATTGTTTACACCTAAACCTATTTTAGGCGATAAAAAATTCCAAAATAGATTGGGTACAAATAAATGAAATACGTATAAGCCGTAAGAAATTTTTCCGGAGTAAACTACAAACTTGTTTTCGAGAATGTATTTTAAAACGCCTGTAAATTTATTTTGCGACGCATAGTTTATAATAATTGCAGACATGAGGGCGTAAAGCATATCATCAAAAATTATATGCACCCAATCTATCTTATAGAAAAAACAAAAGTAATGAATGGAGAAATACGCAACTACGCCTGTAACCACCCATTCAAATTTTGAAAAATAAGCAATTATATTTTTTCGATAAATGTTCCAGTAAGAAATTAAGGCCCCAATGCCCAAGGCATGCATACAGCTAAGAGTAAAATACGAATTAGCCATCCATTTATCAGGGAAATAAATAAATAGGTAAACTTTTGTTAGTATAGAAAGAGCGATTAAACCAATAATTATTTTTTCGTTGTATTTTGTCGGTACTAAAATAATAAGCCAAGGCCAAAATAAATAAAATTGCTCTTCTACTGCTAACGACCAGAAATGATTAAAATCATCAACATAAACGTTATGTATAGATTGGTAAATGTTAGATGAAAATGTAACTAACCAAGGAAAAATGGTGTGCGTGTTTTTATATGAAATAAAAAAACAGAAAAAAATAGTAGCGAAATAAAGCGGAAATATACGTAACACCCTTCGGGCATAAAAAGATTTTAAGAGTGTTGATTTAGGGATGGAAATTTCAATGGATTTAATTTTGTTGCGCAATAAAATATCGGTAATAAGGTACCCGCTAAGTACAAAAAACAAAATAACGCCATGCCCAAAAGGAAACCCTTGTACTATAGGTCGGTTAACTTGCCATTGCAGCCAATGGCCAATCATAACTGAAAGAATAGCGAAAAAGCGAAGCCCGTCAAGTTGAATTATATACGAACTATTTTGCTCTTTTATTTCATCCATATTAAGGATTTTGTAATTGTAAAGGGTTTATTTTTACAGTACCGATATTATAAGTAGGTACACCTTTTTCGGTAGTAATAGTAACTTTATCCCAGTCAAAATCGGTTCTATAAAAATCCATTAAGGTAGCTGAAGCAATAAAGTGGTATAATTTGTAATTTCCATTAAGAACAAATGACCCATCTGATTTAGTGAAAGTTAAATGCGATTCGCCAAAATATTGACTCCATGCTACAATGGTTCCACCATCAATGGGCTGTTGTGTTTTTGCGTTAATTAGTTTTCCTTTAACAGCAAACATGTTTTGATCGCCATAATTATAATAGTTTTCATCGCAGTTGCACGGTCCGGTCTTTTCTTTCGGGTTAAAATCTTTAAATAAATAAGCAACCGGTTTTAGGGTTCCATTTACAACCAAATCTTTATTACTTGTTTTAGTAGTTCTTTTGTTCGCCAGCACCCCTAAAAAATTAGACTGAAATGAATGCCAATTAACATCTTTATATTGCCACCAAGAGAAACCACTTGCACCACAATTTATAGCGTGCTGCATAAATTTTTTTGCGTACATTTTTTGAATATCGTAACTAACCGAATCGCCATCGGCTGCAAAACCTGTTTCTCCTATAATCCAGGGTTTTCTCATGTATTTGCCATACCAGGCAATTTCTCCTGCTACTTCGCCTTTATGAAATTCGTAAGGGTGTATAGAAATAAAATCTACATCTAAAATATTCGGATCCCACTCAAATACTTCTCTTGTACCGGTTAACCCAATTGTAAATAAATGATTTGGGTCTTGTTCGCGGCGAGCTTGTGTCCATTTTTTAACTATATTATATACTTCTTCTTTTTTTCTGTTTTTCGAATCGAAATATAAAGGCTCATTAAAATAATCCCACGCCAATATAGCTTCTTCATTTTTAAATCTGGAAAGAAGAGCAGTCCAATATTTTTCAGAAGCGGCATTTCCATCAGGAAACGAATTAACCAATATAATTGCTTTAAGTCCTATTTCATCAAGCGTTTTAAACATATTAGATAAAGCATCGAAATACTTTTCTCCACTTTCACCTTCAAATTTTATAAATTTACTTGTTTTATCACTGGTGTTAGCCCATTTTCCTGCAACGTTATTTTCTACGATATACTCACCTACCCCTACCAACCTTATAGTATTAAAGCCAAGGTCTTTTATCATTTGCATGTCGGCCTTAAATCTAAGTTCGCCAGCCTTTTTAGTATACTCGTCTTTGTCTTCGTAAGCAATATTTGAAGTACCCCAAAGATCAGAACTATCGGCTTTTAAATCCGAATTATAGTTTACGATAACGGGATAAAAATCTTGCCCATTTAACTTAAAGTCTTTTCCTTCTAAATAAACAAAACCATTTTCAACTTTTTTTGCACTACTACAAAACATAAAAAGTAACGATAGTAAGCATGTTGAAAAAGTGTAAAAAGCAATTTTGCGATATGATTTTACGTGCATTTAGAATATATTTTAGTTCGCCAAAAATAGCCTATTTTTTTTAATAGATGGTAATGAAAGAAGCTAATATAACTATATTTACACTTGGTTTTTTAAATTAAAAACGAACATTAATTTAGCGCATTATTATGTCATCTGCCCGTAAAAAATTATCTATTGTTATCCCTGCATATAACGAGGCAAGAACTATACATTTAATTTTAGATAAGGTTTTGGATGTTGACCTTATAGATAATATTGATAAAGAAATAATTATTGTAAATGATTTCTCTTCTGATAACACGAAAGAAGTAGTTGAGCAATATATAGCATTACACCCATCAGTTAATTTCCAACTTTTTAATCAAACATTTAATCAGGGAAAAGGTGCTGCTTTGCACAAAGGAATTTCAATAGCTACAGGAGATTATCTTATTATACAAGATGCTGATTTGGAATACACTCCTAATGAATATAATGTTTTGTTACGACCTGTTGTTGAAGGACATGCCGATGTGGTATATGGCTCACGATTTATGGGAGGCAAACCGCATCGTATTTTATTTTTTTGGCATAGTATAGGTAATAAATTTCTTACCTTTTTATCTAACATGTTTACTAATCTCAATTTAACGGATATGGAAACTTGCTATAAACTTTTTCGTACAGAAATTATCCAGAAAATTTATTTGAAAGAAAAACGATTTGGATTTGAACCTGAGGTTACCCTAAAAATATCGCGCATTCCAAAAATCAGAATTTATGAAGTAGGCATTTCATATTATGGCCGAACCTATGAAGAAGGCAAAAAAATAGGCATGAAAGATGCTTTTAGGGCTTTGTATTGTATGATAAAATATAGATTTTTCGACCGGAGATATTTAAACAATTAATTTTAATCAGTATGAAATTTAAAGTAGTATGCGGTATTTTTTTGTTAAGCGTAGTAGTTTGTTTTTTTTATAACTGTACTGCTAATACAACATCAACTAACGACAAATTAGATAATAGTTTGGTGAAAGATAGTGCTTATGATGTTTTTGTTGTTGCCGGGCAATCAAATACTTATTGGGGCAAAGGCTACGACTCTATTAAAGATAAAGGAGCTGAAGGCATATACCAATTAGGCAGGCTTGCACCAAATGATTTAAAAATAATTCCTGCCAAAGAACCCTTGCAGCATTTTAATCCACACGCTGATAGAATTGGTTTTGCTTTAACCTTTGCTAAATTATATCAAGTGTACATTCAAAAAAAGAATGATATTTTAATAATTCCGTGTGGAATGGATAATACAGGTTTTGATGGCGAAGGTTGGCACAAAAAAGATTTTTTATATGATAACGCTGTTGACAGAGTAAATTATGTATTTAAAAAATACCCAAAAAGTACTTTAAAGGCTATACTTTGGCACCAGGGAGAAAAAGATGTTAACTACAAAAACTATCAGCGAGATTTAGATACTTTTATTGTACAACTTCGCAGAGATATAACTGCAGCTAATAAAAATACTCCTTTTATTTTAGGTGGCATGGTGCCTTATTGGACTGAATTAAAACCCCAAAGAAAACACCAGCAAGAAATTATAAAAGAAACTACAAAGCGTATACCGGCCACAGCGTTTGTTAGTTCCTATTTGCCATATAAAATACAAAAACCTGATAACAATCAAGATACGGTACATTTTAATGCTGATGGACAAAGAGAAATGGGTAAACGCTATTTTGAAGTGTATAAAAGCATGGTTAAAGCCAATAAATAACTTTGTAATTATTTAACTGAACTTTCTTTATCCACAATTTCGAAAATGCAAGTTACACTTTCACCTTGCTCATCAATAACTTCTAAAATATGTTTGCCTTTGGCAGGTAAAACTTCCATTTGATGGAATTTTTGAGTAGCACCAATATATTTCCCATCTAAATGCCAAAAAATTGTAGCGGTATTATTTTTATGCGTGGCTTTTAAAATTAACCGTCCTTTTTCTTCACTTTGCTCGTATGGGATATAAATTTTAAATCCGGGCCGCGGATACACAATGTCTATTTCATGTAAATTAATTTCTGTTTCACATTGTGGCAAATAAGGTGGCAGTGGTTGATAGAAAGAACTGTGTTGTTTAAAATAATATTCTTGTACGGGTGCTGTAATAAACCAAGCTTTATGTTGCATTTGTGTTACAGGATAACAATTACTGTTTACACGATAGTTACCCGTTGCGTCTAAATGAATTATTTTATGATAAGGGCATAAATTTGTTTTAGTCGCCTTTTTTGGAACACTCTCTACAATTTTATCCGGACAAACATCTGATGCTTTATAACCACTTTGTTTGCAGGTAATTATTTTTACCATATCCTGATAAGGGGTTTTAAACCAAGTGTGCGATGGTAATAAATTAAAAATAGCAAACATGAGTGGTGCGGCGGCGCTAATTCCGGTTAATCCTGGTCGACCTTCTCCATCTGCATTTCCAATCCAAACAGCAATAGTGTATTTTGCATTTACGCCAACGGCCCAGGCATCTCTAAAACCAAAGCTGGTACCGGTTTTCCACGCAATTCGGTTCGATGAAAGAAAGCGTGACCAACTCACATAATCTTCGGGTCGAGCTAACTCAGTCATGGCATTAAACGTACACCAAATACTTCCGGCACTTAGCAAACTATTTTTTTGAATTGATTTTTTTGTTTCTTCTTTTGGTTGAAGATAAATGGCATCGTGGTAATCGTTGGCATCGTACTTACCCGTGTAATTTGTATAGTGAGATAATGTTCGCCCCATAGAAGCATAAGCTGACGCAACATCCCACAAAGTAGCTTCACCTCCACCTAATATTAATGATAGTCCGTAATGTGATGCTGGCTTAGTAAAATTTTTAAACCCTAATTTTTGTAACTGATATTGAAAACGAGCTACGCCATACTCTTGTAACATTTTTACAGCCGGTACGTTAAGCGAACGAGCCAATGCTATGTTAGCAGGTACCAAACCATCATAGGTAAGGTTAAAATTTTTAGGCGCATACGACCCCATTTGCATGGGAATGTCTTCTAGCAACATGGTCGGTAAAATTTTAGAATCGTTAAGCATACCGGCATATAAAAAAGGTTTGAGTATACTGCCGGTACTACGCGGTGCAGAAACAACATCTACATAATTATCATGCTCGTTGTTTAATGAAAAACTATTACCTACATAAGCAAGCACTTTACCTGTTTCGGTTTCTATAACAAGTGCACCTGCGTTATAAATGCCATTAGCCGAAAGTGTTTGTATATGGTTATTTAATGCTGCATTAATTTGTTGTTGCAGGTTTTTATTGAGTGTAGAAAAATAAATGTTTCCTACGCCATTTTCATTTGCGGCTCTTGCTAATAAATGCGGACTATATTGTGGAATAGCGAATGCTTTTTCAGGAATGCTTTCTTCCAATGAAAGATGGTAGGTTGATTCATCTATTACTTTATTATCATACAGTTTTTTGAGTAACCTGTTTCGTTTATTTAATAAAGCTTGATGGTTTTTGCCCGGATAAATTAGCGAAGGTGCATTGGGTAAAACGGCAAGCAGAGCACACTCTGCCCACGATAATTTATTTGGGCTGCGCCCAAAGTAGCGCCATGATGCTGCATGTAAACCAACTACATTACTGCCAAAGGGAGCGTGACAAGCGTATATGTTTAAGATAGAATTTTTTTTATACGACAACTCAATGCGAAAAGCTAAAAGAATTTCAATAAACTTTTCCCAATAAGTGCGACTTTTATTTTTTCGCATTAAACGTGCAACTTGCATGGTTAGGGTACTGCCCCCGCTTTTTATTTTACCCGATTTATTGTTTTTTACAAATGCTTTTGAAAGTGAAACAGGATTTATACCTATGTGACGATGAAAATATTCGTCTTCAAAAAAAATAATGCAGGTTTTAAATTTATCGGGTACACTATCACTATAAGGAAATCGCCACTGACCATCTTTTGCAATGTGAGCACCTAACAATTCATTATGCTCATCATATATAATAGTACTATAGGGGTCGGTAAATAATTTTTTTGGTAACCAGCTTATATATAAAACCAGTAAACCAACAAAAACCAACAAAAAATATTTTCTTCGCTTTATAAAAGCAATAAATTTATTTTGCTGCAACACCTTGCTGTGTTTGTTTTACCACTTTTATCCATTGTCCTTTTTTCCGAGAATAAACACTATTATCATACATGGCCTCAATATTTACACCCGGTAAATAATATTTACCTGCATAACTTGAGTTAAGTAAAATGGTAAACTTTTTACTTTCGTTGGCATTCAAATCAAAATACGTAAACACCCTGTCATCTCTAATATCCTGATAGGTGTAAGCTGAATTTTTTAATGTGGCCTCATTATCATCCAAACGCGTATTATGAATTTCCCAACCCGACGGAATATAACGTATTAAAGCCATGTTTTTGTAATTGCCCTGCATGCCCGGATTTTTCACCACAACCTCCATCATAAAATCGGTGCCTTGTTGTAATTCGGTTGGGTCAATTTCTTGTCCGGCCAAATCTCTGTAAGTAACGGTAGAAACTAAATTCTGCGAAGCTTCTGTTTCATTTCCTACAGCAGGTTTACCACGATTGGTAACTCTAACGTATAAAACCCCTTTGCCGTTATTTTTAACTGAGAAATTTCCTGTAGAAGAAGATTTATAGTCCAGTGAAATTTGTGTAAGCGCACTATTTCCTTTTATGTCAACTTTTTTTCCGTTAACAAAACATTCTGCTTGCATAGCCGATGAGCTTCCGTATTTTTTAATAAATGCTGAAACCGCCACTAACGAGTAGGCGGTAGATTGTGTACTCATCCACGATTTTGAAGATAAGGCACTTGCTACTTGTTTAATAGAATTATACGCAATTTGTTTTTTGTTTAACAAACAAATAGTTTCTAAAATCATCGCTTCATCACGCTCTGCAGATCCAAACGTGTAGTAGTTTATTTGATACGGTGCAATTTGATAGGTGGTGTTATTAATTAATTTTTCTGCCTCATCTTCTTGTCCTGCAATTGCATAAGCTGCTGCCAAACGCCAGCGTGCCTGTATCGATAAATTTTTAAACTCGCGCAAACGGTTCATGGCACTCATGGCTGGTTGGTTAGCTAATGCCAGTGTATATAAACGATAGGCCTGTATAATGTCATCATTATAATAAGTAGCCCTTGCAGGCTCCCAATTAAAGGCTGCATTCTGCTGATATTTAACCCATGCTTGTTTAAAACCTGCCGGAAGTGTATATCCCTTCTTCTCGGCAGCAAGCATAAAATGACCGGCGTAGGTTGTTCCCCAATCATTAGCATCATTAGCGCCGGGCCAATAAGATAACGCGCCACTATTTAATTGAAACTTACGCAACATGTTAATGCCTGCTTTAATATTATTTTCTGTTGCTGCTTTTTTGCTATCTGTCAATGAAATTATTTCGTCTAAATATAATTGTGCAAAAGCACCTGATGTGGTTTGCTCTACACAACCATGCGGATACGTAATTAAATAATTTAAACGTTCATCTAAATTAACCGGTGGAATAGTAGATAACTCGATAACGCCGCTATTAGAGCCATTTATGCCAATAGCTGCATAGTTGTTTTTTAACTCCTTCCCTGCATCTACATAAAAATCTTTTCCATCAGTTTGATATGGATTTGGATTTCGTACATCCAGTTCCATTTCATACGATGTTTGTACACCGCCACCCGAAGCCACTATTTTTACTTTGGCAATTCCTAATTGACGTTTTACTTTTAAATCGAAGCTTACTAATTTTTCATCGTTCTTATTAACTGAAATTATTTTTGATGTTTCGCCAACAAGTTGCACGTAACCATTTGTTTCAACTTTTACCGTTACGTTGCCTATGTTTTTATCACCACCAAAAACCGATACGGGAAGTTTTACTTCTTCATCCGTACTTAGCACACGTGGTAAGGTTCCTAAAATCATTAACGGACTTTTCACCGGAGTAGTTTTTTCTGCCGAACCATAAGCTGCGTTGTAACCTGCAATTACCATAGTGCGCACCGACCCAACATACATAGGCATTTTAAAAGTGGTAGTTTTCTTTTCTCCTTTTTTAATATGATAGGGGCCAAAAAATTTAACCATCGGTTTAAAACGATTTGCTTTTGCGCCATCTTTACTAAGCTCACTTCCATCCCCACCAATGCTTAAAATTCGTTCTAACTCGCCCCCGTAAGCACCAATTACATAATCATATATATCCCATGTTTTTACACCCAGCGCTTCGCGTGCGTAAAAATAATTCCATGGGTCAGGAGTTTTAAAACGCGTAATGTCTAACAAGCCTTCATCTACCACAGCAAGTGTATAAACCATTTCTTTGTTATTTTCTTCTCCAACGGTAATGCTTGCCATTCCTTCGGGCACAAGTGTTGCAGGCATAGTTATGGTTGGGCGCAAATGTGTTTCGGGGTCATCAATAATTACAGGCACAACACCATATAAACGAATAGGTAAATCATTTTTTGTTTGCGCGTGTGGCTGAATTAAAGATACATGCACATAAATATTAGGAGCCATTTCAGGCGTTACTTTAAATTTAAACACCGTGTTACCTTTGGCAGTTTCTAACCAATGTGCTTGTAGCACTCTGCTACCTGTTTCTATGGTTACTAAAGCTCGCCCACCTTGTGGAGAAGGAATGGTAACACTAACTTCTTCTTCTGTTTTATACGAAGGTTTATCGGTTGTAAAATGCAGCATGCTGGCAATTACTTTATTGTCGCCACCCTGACGTTCCATCCAGTTCGACCAATCAAAGTAAGTAGTTGCTGAGGTTGAATGCCCACCATCTACATCTACAATACGAATTAAATAACGTCCCCAATCTTCTTCTTTAATGTTGAGTTTAATTTTTGCCGTTCCGCCGCTGGTAGAAAATTCCTCAATCTTAACCGGTTTATGATAATCATCCATGCTGTAATTAGCTAACTCGTCCTGATACTGTTCCCACCACCAGCGCCACTCTAATTTATAAAGCTCCATGCGCATGTGCGAACGAGATACCGGATTGCCTTTGTAATCAACCGTGGCAACATTTATAGTATTATCTTTATTTGTATATAAAATTCCGGTATTGGCTTCCCCATCGGGTAAACGAATGCCGGCGTAAAAATCATATGGAGAGTAATTAATAGAGAACCTGTCTACGCTAAACGCACCGCCTTGCTCATACACACGCGTAGCAAAATTTGCTTTAAGCATACCGGGTGCATTTGTTTTTGTTTCTAATTTACAAGGAAAATTGGCATCACCATTATTATCTACTTTCCCATCAAATAAATTTATACTTTCCGATTCGAAACGAATAGTCGGGTCATCAAAAGTATAATCAGTATACTTGGCAAATTGGGTGCTGGTTGCCGAAAGTGCTACGGCTACATTAGCCTGCAAATTATGTGCAACAGCACCTGTAAGCCATGCTGTATATAATGTAATATTTTCATCTCCTTTTATCAATTGATTATCGCCTACGTTTACATTTATTTTTAAACGATTAGGCATAATAGTTTCTATCCGAATGTTTTTAGTAAACACAACCGAACCTACTTTTACTTGCGCATTCCAATTTCCGGTTGGTGCATTTTTATCAGTTATAGTTGTAAAATTGTAAAAACCTTCAACACTTTTAGCAGCTAATTGTTTGCGGTATAATTGCCCTTGTGGATTATATAGCTCAAACATAACCGGGTGGTTAGTTGGCAACGATTTTAATTTATCTTCTAAAATAAAAGTAAGGAACATCGTATCGCCCGGGCGCCACACGCCGCGTTCTCCATAAATAAATCCTTTCAACCCTTTTTGTACGGCATCGCCCGCAACATCATACATACTAAGTGATAAGGTTGCACCATCATCTAATTTCACATAAGCACGATGGTCTTTATTTTTAGCAATAATAAAATAAGGTTTACGTGTAGGGGTAATAAAAGTTTGTCCATCGCTATTTGTTTGAGCTGAAGTAATTAATTGTTGCTGATAATCGTATAGCTCTATACTTGTACCACTCATAGGTTCGGTACTTACTAAGTTAGAAGCTGCTACAAAAAAACTTCCGTCATTTCCTTTTTTTACAGTAAGCGCAAGGTCGGATGCCAATAGGTTTCTCGATACATTTCTTTCATACGTGTTTCTATAATAGGCACTATTGCACGGGTTTTCACGCTCTTTCCAGTCGTATGGGTCTTCTCCATCTTCACTGCTGTAATCATAGTAATTATCGCTATAATAATAACCTGATGAAAACTCGTTTGCATCTTCTTCCGGTTCTTTAATCTGTTCCATTTCTGCTTTATCATCTACGGAATTTCCTGCGCAAGGATAGGTTGAATACGATTTTTTAAAACTCAACACAATATGATAAATGGCGCCTGGTTCGGTTTTTATTAAACTGTTTAAATCAAGCGAGAATTTTTTCCAACGACCAAAATCTGCCGGATTAGTGATGCCAAGATTAATGGTTTTATCAATTACTTTTTTTCCTACGCGTGCAAGTTCACTTTCACCGCCAAGGTCGTTTGTTTGAAGAAATTGTAAAATGTTGTTTTCATAGATTTTAATAATACGCACATCAATTGATCTTAAGTTTACAGCTTCAAAAGACATCGTTAAATTACTTGATGAGGGCAGAATAACACCTTTACCAACCAATTTTACGGCAGGTTTTATGGCTTCAAATACTACATTATGTTCTGATGTTTGGCCCAATTTTTTTCCTTTAGCATCACGCACCGATTCATCAATGGTTAATTTATACGACCCTTCTTTTATATTGGTCGGGTAAACTAAAACCTGGTTATTATCAATAACATATTTCACATCTTTTAGCTCTGCTAAGCGAATAATTCCTTCCATAGATTGTGAAGATTCTATGGGGTTAGAAAAAGTTATTTGTACATGTTGTTCGTTATCGTTTACAACCTTTACATCTAATAAAGTAAATTTATTTTTTGCCGGAATTTCAAATTCCAAGGCTCCGGTATACTCTGTGTTTAAAGGTTTTGCATCCCAGTTTAGTGCAAGTTTAGATGTCAGTAAAGTACCACGTTCAATGCTATCAATATAAAATTTATGAATAGTTAGTTTATCGTTATGTGTCCATTTTATGTTTGGGTTTTTTGTGCCGTATTTGGCATTTAGTATTTGCTCTACTTTTGTAGCTTCGGCATAATCAGCGGTAGAAACTACGCCGCTTAACCTATAATAACTAAAGTCTGAATTATTGTAACATTTAATATTATTTACTTCAACTCGTGCTGATTGCTTTACTACCTGAAACAAAAAGTCAAACTCCTTCAACTCTTTTTTTACGTCTAATAATTTATTTAAATGAAATGAGGATTTAAACAACTGCCCTGCTGCTAAACGCTCCTTAGGCCTAAACTCAATAGTTTGTCCATCAATCCAAACAGCATCGCCGGCAATTTCCGGTTCAAAAGAAAAAAGTTTTTCTTGTACGGGTGTATTTAATTCAACACTTTGTTGAAGTTCTGAGGCAAATTTTATTTTTATGGTAGAACCTGAAGAAATATAACCTGTTGTAAAGGCTGATATATATTGCGCAAACTCCGGATTTATTTTATTTTGTTCAGTTCCAAATTTATTTGAACCGGTAAGTTTTTTTAAAATATCTTTCGAATTAAAAACATAGGTGCCAATTACAACAATAGCTGCACCAACAGCCATCCATTTTATACGATTTAAAAACATAGGGAAATTTTGATTAAAATTAACATAAAAAAGTAAATTCCAACTTTCGGAATGATAACAATCTTTTAAAATTTGATAGTGTATAAAAACCAAAAATGGTTTTAAAAATCTTATACCTTTGTCGGCGTTTAAACCAAACAAGCATAATAACTAAACCAAATAAATCACTATGATTAAAACAAAAAAAATAATTAGCGCAATGGCTATTGCAGCATTAAGCCTTGGTAGCCTAAACACACAAGCACAACAATTAAAAGTACCGGCACCAAGCCCATCACAAACCGTAAAACAAAATTTTGCTTTAGGCGATGTAACTATCGAGTACTCTCGTCCTGCAGCTAAAGGACGTGTTATATTTGGTGATGTAGTTCCTTACGGGAAAATTTGGCGTACAGGTGCTAATGCTACTACAAAAATTACTTTTTCTGATGATGTAAAATTAGAAGGTAACGATGTAAAAGCAGGCACTTACGGTTTATATACTATTCCTAATAAAGATAGCTGGGATATTATGTTATACAAAGACCTTACTTTAGGTGGTAACGTAGCTGATTACAAACAAGAAAACGAAGTTTTACGTTTTAAAGTAAAACCGGTTGCTTTAACCGGTAAAGTAGAATCACTTACTATTAATTTAGGAGATGTTATGCCTACTACGGCAAACATTGAATTGTTATGGGAAAATACACGCATTAACATGAAGCTTTCTGCTGACATCGATGCTAAAGTGATGAAAAACATTGATGCTTCGGTTACTAACGATAACCGTCCGTATTTTCAAGCAGCAAGTTATTATTATGACAATAATAAAGACTTAAAACAAGCATCAGCTTGGGTTGATAAAGCTTTAGAGCAAAACCCAAAAGCATTTTATATGATGTTGTTAAAAGCAAAAATTGCTTACAAACAAGGCGATAAAGTAAACGGTAAAGCTTATGCAGAAAAAACAATTGTATCGGCTACCGAAGCTAAAAATGATGATTATATAGCCATGGCTAAAAAGCTAATGGCTGATAATAAATAAGAGTAGAAAAATTTATAAAGAAAGCCTCGTATTAGTACGGGGCTTTTTTGTTTTGTAACAATTTCTGTAAAACAAAAGCAAATCCCATCACCAATAAACAACCTATAACATTAAGCCATAAAAAAGAAATAACATCGGCTATGTAAATAGCTATAACAAAAACCTCTGTAGTTACTGCGGCATAAAAAACGGCTTTACCACCAACTTTTTTCATGTAAAAGGCCACTAAAAAAATGCCCAGAATGGTACCATAAAATAAAGAACCTAATACATTAACGGCTTCAATTAAACTACCCAGTTTGCTGGCAAACATAGCAGTAGCAATACAAAAAAGCCCCCAGCCAAAGGTAAACCAGCGCGATGCTTTAAAGTAGTGTGTTTCGGTTTGTTCTTTTACCCACATGCGCTTATACAAATCAATTACAGTAGTAGATGCTAATGAATTTAAGGCTGCCGCAATACTGCCCCAGGCCGCTAAAAATATCATGGCAATTAATAAGCCTATCAACCCGCGCGGAAGGTTTTGTACAACAAAATATAGAAATATGTAATTGGTATCATTTGTATCGGCAGTTTTATCGGCCTTTTTCATTACCGCAACAGCATCTGCCCGTATAACCTTTGTTTGCTTATCTATTTCCTTTAAAGAAGCTTGAGTGTTTCGAATTTGTATGTCATTTTTTTGATGTATGGCATCTACCAATTGATGCGTTTGAATTTGTTTGATGTTGTTTAATGAATCGTTTTTGGCTTGTAGATTTATAAACGAGGTTTTATAATCAGTAGCTAAAACTTTCTCCACCTCTTTTTGGTTAAAGAAAACAGGCGATTGGTAAAACATATAGAATACAAAAACCAAACTACCTACCATCAAAATTAAAAATTGCATGGGTACTTTTACCAAGCCATTCATTAATAAACCAATTCTACTTTCTTTAGTGTTTTTTGCGGTTAAGTATCTTCCTACTTGCGATTGGTCAGTTCCAAAATAAGATAGTGCCAGAAAAAAACCTCCAATTAAACCACTCCATATATTGTATTTGTCTTTCCACCAATGCGAGTCGGTAACATCAATTTTTGTTTCAATAACATTTAGTTTCCCCATTTTACCGGCTACATGTAAAGCATCATAAAAACTAACGTTTGGTGGCAACATGTGTACAACCATATAACCTGCTAAAAACATGCCTATAAAAACAATAAGCAACTGCTGCATTTGTGTATAGGTAACAGCTTTAGTACCACCGCTAACGGTATAAATAATTAAAAAACCACCCATAACTAAATTGGTATAATAAATATTCCATCCCAATAAAGAAGACAAAATTATAGAAGGTGCATAAATGCTAATGCCTGTTGATAAAGCCCGCTGAATTAAAAACAAAACAGAAGCTAAGGCTCGTGTTTTTAAATCAAATCGTTGTTCTAAAAATTCGTATGCGGTATAAACTTTTAATTTATGATAGATGGGAATAAAGGTTACACACAGCACCACCATAGCTAAGGGTAAGCCAAAATAATATTGCACAAAACGCATTCCATCGGTATAGGCTTGCCCGGGTGCTGATAAAAATGTAATGGCACTTGCCTGCGTGCCCATAATAGAAAGTAAAATTAAAAACCAACTCATGGAGTTGCTGCTTTTAAAATAACCGTCTAACGTTTTTTCGCTTTTACTTTTATATATGCCATACGTGATTACGGCAAGTAATGTTATAATAAGTACAAACCAATCTAATATACTCATGCAAATTGTTTGGTAAAAAAGTAAAAGAAAATAATAAGCAAAACTAATGTGCCAATAACTAACACATAGACATTACGCCATTTTTTACTTGTAGAAAGTTTTTCTTCCTGCATTATTTATTAGTTGGTATGCTAAGTAAGTTTGCAAACAAACGATAAGCCCCCGGAACACCCGCAGGTAGTTCACGAAAAAACACTAAGCCTGTATACACAAAATTTCCTTTTCCGTATTTGCCTACAATTAAGCTTCCTTCACTGGCTTTTTCATCAGGGTCGTTAATAGAAAATATAGTTTCATAATTTTTATCTATATCGCTGGCAAAATAAATGCCTCGTTCTTGTACCCATCCTTCAAAATCTTTTTGTGTAATAATGTTAGGGAAGTTTAAAACAGAATGCTTAGGATTTACAAAACGCATCTCTGCATTATCATCTGTAACCCTATCTCTCGAAATAGTAAACGGATAAGGCCCTACTTTAGTTCCCACAGGCCCAATACGACTATTGGTGTTATACTGCACAACTAAATTTCCTCCGTTTTTTACGTAGTCCATTAACTTGGTGTAATAAATCTGTAAACGCTCGTTGGTGTTATAAGCACGTACACCGGTTACAATGCAATTGTATTTAGCTAAATTTTCTTTTGCTAATAACTCATCTGTCAGTATAGTAACTTCATAACCAATTTGTTTTAAACATACCGGTACATCATCTCCTGCACCCTGAATATATCCAATAACGTTTCCTGTCTTTTTTAAATCTACATGTACAAGGCCTGCTTCTGCATCACTTAAAATAAACTGATACGGTATATGGTCGTACTCAATGCGCTTAATGCTTTTTGTATAGGTAGTCCCACCAATGTTTAACATGGCTTGTAGCTTGCCATCTGTGCTATTTTTTTTAGGAGTAACGGTAGCTTCTACAATAGCTTCATCTCCGGTGGCAACTAGTTTAAAGTCTGGGTTTTTAATCTGTACGGCCCAGCCTTCGGGTGCTTTTAATTGCACGCTGCCACTTACATTAGCTGCGTTAGCTTTTACCGTAAACATAATATCTTTAGGACTATCTGAACTAAACACAAACACCTTATCAGAAATGTTAATGGTGGCAGGTGGTAAAATTTCAAATGGTCGGTACACTTCTCCTTTTACAGGGTCGGTATATTTATAAACCAATCCTCTTTCTATTTTTAAATTCAAATCATAAATATTTATGTCGAAGGTTACTTTAGCAAAGGCCTCATTTTCTGGCTTACCAATTAATTGTTTGTTTTTTACCTCGTACATGCCAATAGCATGTTTTTCGTTTAACCAATAAGGGTTTGAGAATGGGGTAGTGGGAGCTAATTTTTCTTTATGTTTAAAAGTAAGGAGTTCATTTTGTTTTAGGTTTTTTGCCGTAGTAGTATCAGTTTGATTAAAAAAAGAAATACTGTTCAATTTCACTTCACAATTATTTCTTGTAATAATTTGCGCGTTAATAGAAACCTCGTTACCCGGTACAGCCATATACTCTCCTGCATAAGCTTCTGCCCATAATCCCGAACAAGTAAGTAAAAGTGTTTCGGTTTCTTTTAATTTTAATTGTTTCCAGTATTTAATGTTTGCATCACTTTCATTTATTGCTTGAAGCTGTTTGTAAACAGCAATTAAATCTGTAACTATTTTTTCTGGCGATTGTGGGTTGTATTTTTTTATGCAATCACTAATTGTTTTTTTAAGAGGGGCGGTCGCAGTAAATCGTGCCCATGTTTGGTCTATGCCTTCAAATAAATCGGTGGTTGCTTTATCTCCTTTTAATTGTTTAAAAAACTCTACCGATTCACCTCTCACCTTTGCAGAACCAAATCCTTGACTTTTATGCATCGATCTGCTATCGGCTGCAATTTCTCCATAGCTTTTACCTAACAAAGGATTAAAAACACCTACATCAATTTTTAACTGATCGGGTGCCGTTGTATTTGTTCCGCCAAAATTAAAGGTGTTCCAAAAAATGCGTTTCGCTTGCCAAACTTGTGTGTAGGCTAATTGCTCAGGAAATTTAGTTGGGTCTGCCGCTGCATCAAAAGCTTCTAAGGCCAATATGGCTGATGCTGTATGGTGCCCGTGCCCGCCTTCTCCTGTTGTTGGGAAACGACAAATAATAACATCGGGTTTAAATTTACGAATGGCTAAAACCACATCAGCCAGTATGCTGTCTTTATTCCAAATAGAAAAAGTTTCTTTCGGGTTTTTAGAAAAACCAAAATCATTAGCGCGGGTAAAAAATTGTTCCGCACCATCTACTCTGCGTGCAGCCAATAACTCTTGTGTGCGGATTAAACCTAATGGTTCGCCCTGCTCTTTACCAATTAAATTTTGTCCACCGTCGCCGCGTGTAAGTGATAAGTAACCGGTTCTTAAATTTCTTTCCTTAGCTAAATAACCTAATAAACGTGTGTTCTCATCATCCGGATGTGCCGCTATATATAACACTGAACCAACTGTATTTA
>Ga0210394_10002000_pt1 | contig 29639 bp, 34 predicted proteins | sample IncBWC12MmetaG_FD_160121 | JGI IMG/M metagenome (GOLD analysis project Ga0210394, IMG submission 160121) | Forest soil microbial communities from Barre Woods Harvard Forest LTER site, Petersham, Massachusetts, United States - Inc-BW-C-12-M | ecosystem: Environmental > Terrestrial > Soil >... | reverse complement strand
CGGTAATCGTCTTCGACGACGCGGACCTGGAAAAGGTCGTGGAGTGGATCAAGATCGGCGGCTTCTTCAACGCCGGCCAGGACTGCACGGCGGCCACGCGCGTCATCACCGGACCGAAGATCCACGACAAGCTGCTGGGCGAGCTGGTTCCAGTGGTCAGCTCGCTCAAGGTCGGAGACCCGATGTCCGACGATACCGAGATGGGCCCGCTGGTCTCGGAGGAGCAGGCGGTCCGCGTCGCAGGGTTCGTCGACCGCGCGAGGAAAGCGGGTGCTGAGGTGCTCGCCGGCGGCGAGCGCATCAAGAAGGCCGGCTCGTGGTACTCGCCCACAGTCGTGGTGCCGCACGCCCCGACCGACGAGATCGTGATGAAGGAAGTGTTCGGTCCGGTCGTCACCGTGCAGCAGTTCAGCGACGAGGAGCAGGCGCTCAAGTGGGCCAACAGCGTCGATTACGGCCTTGCGGCGTCGGTTTGGACGCGCGACGTCGGACGCGCCCTGCGCATGGCTCGGCGCCTGCAGTTCGGAACGGTCTGGATCAACACCCACATCCCGCTCGTCAACGAGATGCCACACGGCGGCTACAAGCAGAGTGGCTACGGCAAGGACATGTCGATCTACTCGCTCGAGGAGTACACACAGATCAAGCACGTCATGGCTTCCCTCGACTGAGCGACAAACCGAAGGCACCGGCGCTCCGGCTTCAGGGGATCCGTAAGAACTACGGCGGCGTAGTCGCGGTCGCGGGCGTAGACCTCGTGATCGAGGATGGCGAGTTCTTCACGCTCCTCGGCCCCTCGGGCTCGGGCAAGACCACGTTGCTGCGCATGATCGCGGGGTTCGAGCGTCCCGACGCCGGCCGCATCGAGCTGGCCGGTCGCGACGTCACGTCGCTCCCGCCGAACATGCGCGACACCAACACGGTTTTCCAGGACTACGCGCTCTTCCCGCACATGAGCGTGGCCCAGAACATTGGATACGGGTTGCGCATCAAGCGCATCCCACGCGCCGAGCGACAGAAGCGAGTCGATCGCGCGCTACGTATGGTGCGTCTCGAGGGCCTCGGCAAGCGCCGGCCGAACCAGCTCTCGGGTGGCCAGCGCCAGCGCGTCGCGCTCGCCCGCGCGGTCATCAACGAGCCCGAGGTCCTCCTGCTGGATGAGCCGCTGGGCGCCCTCGACCTGAAGCTGCGCCAGGAGATGCAGATCGAGTTGAAGCAGATCCAGAAGGAGGTTGGCATCACCTTCGTCTACGTGACGCACGACCAGGAGGAGGCCCTGACCATGAGCGACCGGGTCGCGGTCATGTCGAACGGGCTGATCGAGCAGATCGGGTCGCCCGTCGAGGTCTATGAGCGGCCCGCCTCCGAGTTCGTCGCCGGGTTCATCGGAATCTCGAACGTGCTGCAGCGCGATGGCGTCCGGTTCGTTGTGCGCCCGGAAAAGATCCGCATGCTCACCGAGGGCGACGTGCCCGAGCCTGGCATGCGCGTGGAGCCCGGCACGGTAGAGGAGGTTGTGTACGTGGGGATGTCCACGCGCTACGTGGTCCGACTAGATCGTGGCGAGCAGCTGGTCGCGGTACGGCAGAATATGGACGCCGCGGCCGACGCGGCGAGTTTCCAGGGCCGCAAGGTAAGGCTGGCCTGGACCTCGGATCACACGTACGTACTCGGAACTAAGGAGAGGTAGTGAAGATGGGTGTTAGACAGGCCGGCTGGATCCGGCTCGGATGTACGGCCGCAGCGGTCGTGATCGCAGCGACAGCGTGTGGATCAAGCCCCTCGGCAAGCGGGCCCACGCTGCAGGTGCCACCCACGGCAAAGATGGCGCCCCAGACGTCGATCGGACCAGGCGAGGGCCAGCTGAACCTCGTGCTGTGGGACGGCTACGCCGACAAGTCGTGGGTCGACCCGTTCACCGCGGCGACGGGCTGCAAGGTCAACCAGCATCCCGCCGGCTCATCGGACGAGATGGTGAGCCTGATGAAGGATGGAGGCGGTGGCAACTGGGACATGGTCTCCGCCTCAGGTGACGCGGACCTCCGCCTCATCTACAGCGGCGACGTGAAGCCGATGAACACCGCATTGATCCCGGACTGGACCAACTTCCAGACTTACTTCCAGTCCCCGCCTTACAACACGATCATGGGAGTCCACTACGGCATCTCGCTTCAGTGGGGCCCCAACACACTGCTTTACAACACCCAGAAGTTCGTCAACCCGCCGACGAGCTGGAGCGTGATCTACGACCCGGCCAACAAGGGTTTGATCACGGTGCCGGACAACCCGATCCAGATCGCCGACGCAGCGCTCTATCTGAGCAAGAGCAAGCCAAGCCTCAAGATCACAGATCCCTATGAGCTGACCCAGCCGCAGTTCGACGCGGCGGTCGCCCTGCTCAAGGCTCAGCAGCCTCTGATCAAGAAGTACTGGTCGCTCGCGACCGACGAGATCTCGTTGTTTCAAAACGGCGACGTGACCGTCGGCGCCGCGTGGCCTTACCAGACCATCCAGCTCAAGCTGGCGGGAGCGCCCGTCGCGGATACGATCCCGTCCGAAGGAGCCACGGGCTGGGCGGACACGTGGATGCTCGCCACCAAGGCCACGCACCCCAACTGCGCTTACCTCTGGACCAAGTGGGTGAGCACCCCCAAGGTCCAGGCCATGCAGGCTCTCTCATTCGGCGAGACGCCCGTCAACAGCAAGGCGTGCGCCGAGATGGAAGCGCTGCAGCCGGGGTCGTGCGCGCAGTACCACGCCGACCAGGGGCAGGCGTATTTCAATACGATCAAGTTCTGGAAGACTCCGATCGCGCAGTGCCCGGACGGCACCACGGTCTGCGTGCCGTACGACCAGTGGGTCTCCGCCTGGACCACGATCAAGGGCTAAATGTCGACTGAAGCGGTAGGACGGCCTCGACCCAAGGGGGGCGGGGCCGTCCCTTTTCAAGCACTCCTGTGGCGCTTTCCGTGGCTGCGCCCGGTGCTCTTGCTGACGCCGCCGATGGCGTGGTTCGTCCTGGTCTACCTCGCATCTTTGGTGCTGCTGCTCATCACCGCGTTCTGGTCGATCGATCCGTTCACCACGCAGATCGTCCAGGTGTGGAACACCAACAACTTCCAGACCATCCTCAGCGACCCGACTTACCGGATCATCATCGGACGCACGGCCGGCCTGGCCGGGCTGGTCACGCTCACGGACGTCGTCCTGGCCTTCCCGCTGGCCTATTACATGGCGAAGGTCGCCTCGCGGCGGGCGCAGAGCCTGATCTTCGCCGCCGTCCTCCTGCCGCTCTGGGCGAGTTACTTGGCACGCGTCTACGCGTGGATCCTGATCCTCAACCACAGCGGGGTCCTGAACTGGAGCCTGCAGTCGATCGGCCTGCCCGCGGCGAACATCGGCTACACGAACACGGCGATGTGGCTGGTCTTTTCCTACATCTGGCTGCCGTTCATGATCATCCCCACTTACGCTGCCCTCGAGCGGGTGCCCGACTCGCTACTCGAAGCGGCGGCGGACCTCGGCGCGCGGCGCTGGCGCACGACGCTCGACGTCGTTCTGCCGCTGGCGCTGCCCGGCGTGGTGGCAGGTTCGATCTTCACGTTCTCGCTGACGCTCGGCGACTACATCACACCGATCCTGGTCGGCGGGGCGGGCTCGCAGTTCATCGGCAACGTCGTTTACGCCAACGTCGGCATCGCGAACAACGTCCCGTTCGCCGCAGCCCTGGCCATGGTCCCGGTTGTGATCATGGCCGTCTACCTCCTTGCGGCTAAGCGCCTGGGCGCTTTCGAGGCGCTTTGAGCGTCGGGTTCTGGTCGGGGCTGGCGCTGCGCGCCTGGGCGGCCCTCGTGCTTCTTTTCCTGTTCATCCCGATCCTCTTGATCTTCTTTTACGCATTCAACACGTCGAACATCGAGAGCTGGCCCATCCCCGGCCTCACGACCAAATGGTTCGGCGCGACATGGAACGACCCAAACGTCCGGACCGCTTTGCTGCTTTCGATTCAGGCTGGCCTCGCGGCAACAGCGATCGCGCTGGTCCTCGGTTCGTGCGCCGCCTTCGCGATAAGTCGAACGGCATTCTTCGGACGTGACGCGGTGAGCCTTCTCTTCGTGCTGCCGCTCGCGCTCCCCGGGATCATCACGGGCATCGCACTGAACGCGTTCTTCAGCTTCGGCGGCGTGACACTTTCGATCTGGACGATCATCGTGGGCCACGCGACGTTCTGCATGGTGGTGGTCTACAACAACGTGCTGGCACGACTCCGCCGGACGCAGGGCTCGCTGATCGAGGCTGCGATGGACCTGGGGGCGAACGGGTTCCAGGTCTTCCGGGACGTTACCCTGCCGCTCATTTCGACCGCCTTCGTCGCCGGCGCAATGCTGGCATTCGCGCTCTCCTTCGACGAGGTGATCGTGACCACATTCACCGCAGGAGCGCAGAGCACGCTGCCGATCTGGATCTTCGGCCAGATCCGCCACGGCATTCTGCTGCCCGAGGTAAACGTGGTGGTGTCATTCGTAATCCTGGTCACGATCATCCCGGTGGTAATCGCCGCGCGACTAACCGGTGGCGGAGGCACCGCAAGGGTCCCGGCCGCGCGCTGAGCGGAAACTCGCACCGTTGGCCCGCGCCAAACGTGCGAAACAGGACGCTCTTAAGCGCCGCTCTCCAGCTTAGTCTTCAGGTTCGACATCGCGCCGTTGTAGTTCTTCTTGACCGTGCCGCTGAAGATCGCGAGTACCAAAGGAAAGTAGAACGGGCCCTTGGTCATCGTCACGTGGCGCTCGACGTGGGTCCCGCCATTCGACGCGCTGAGCACGAATTCGTGGTGGAACACGGAGTTCGAATCCTCGGCATCGAACGCGAGGCGCCTTGGCGAGTCAAGAGCTGTGATCGTGACCGTCGAATTGTTCAGCTTGCCGTTGAGCATTCCTTCGGCTTTGTAGCGGGAACCCATTTCGGGCGACCCCGGCTTCTCGGCGGTCGCCTTCATATGGTCGTCGGCACTCCCCCACTCTCCGTGGCGCGAGACGTCAGCAACGTAGTCGAAGACGTTGGTCTGGGGCGCTTTGACATCGACGCTGTAATCGGCCGAATATGCCATCGCGTACCTCTAGTGAATGAACTGCGGGATCACGACCGACGCCGCCCAGAGCGCCAGACCGACGGCGATCAACCCGATCTTCTTGTAGCCCCAGCCGATCGCGGCGAGCACGAAGACGATGAAGGCAAGGATCAACAAGATGAGTCCCAGGTTCAGGCTACCGAGCCCCCTGGCGACCAGCTCCGAAAGCACCCATAGGGCGAGACCAGCGCCGATCAGGTCCGTCTTCTTGTAACTCAGGCCGATCGCGGCGACTACGAAGACAATCAGGGCAATGATCTGCAGAAGCTCGGTAAAAGTCATGGCACCTATTGTCGGCCACGCACCGGCCAATCTCAACAGATTCACAGCTTCACACTATTCGGCGTGACGACCCCGGCGGCCGATCTCAATCTCACCGGCAACGCCCTCACACCCGGCGCCCAGCGCAGCTGGTGGCTGCGAGAAGCCCTGACCCACGAGCCGAGGCCGGACTGCCCGCCCCTGGCGGAGGACATCACGGCCGACGTGGTGATCGTCGGCGGAGGGTTCACCGGGTTGTGGACCGCCTACTTCCTCACCGAGGCCCAGCCCGACCTCGGGATCGTCGTACTTGAGCAGGACATCTGCGGCGGCGGCCCCAGCGGGCGCAATGGCGGGTTCGCAAGCGGGTGGTGGGACGAGCTGGACGGCCTGGTCACGCTCTACGGCGCGGAGGCCGCGGTGAAAGCCTGCCGGGCGATCTCGGAAAGCATCTCTGCGATTGGTCAGTTCTCCTGGACCAACGGCATCGGAGCCTGGTTCAAGAAGTCCGGCTACATGTACGCGATCACGGCGGACGCCCACGAGAAACTGTGCGCGGAGATGGTCGGGCTGGCGCGCGAGATGGGCGTTCCCGACGAGCTGCGCGAGCTCACCGCGGAGGAGGTCCACGCCCGCTGCGCCTCGCCCGCCTTTCGCGGCGGAGCCTTTATGCGCGACGGAGCATCAGTGCAGCCTGGCCTGCTGGTGCGGGGCCTGCGCCGCGTGGTCCTCGAACGCGGCGTCAAGGTTTACGAAGGAACCACCGCCACGCGCCTTGATGCGGGGCCGCCCGCCATCATCACCACGCCGCGCGGCTCCGTCCGAGCGAAGAGCGCAGTGCTCGCGCTTAACGCCTGGGCGACAGGCTGGCCGCAGCTCGAACGCAGGCTCGTCGCGTGGAGCTCGTACATCGTGCTGACGGCGCCGGCGCCAGAGAAGCTCGCGGCGATCGGCTGGACCGGCGGCGAGCTCATCTCCGACTTCCGGACTTCGCTCCGGTACTTCAGGACGACGCGCGACGGACGCATCGCGTTTGGCGGCGGAGGCGGGCGCGCTCGCCCGACGATCGACGACGCCTTCACCAACGATGCGCGCGCGGTCACCGAGGCGGCCCAGGGCTTCCGCCTCATGTTCCCGAGCTTCGCCGACATCCCGCTGGAAGACGCGTGGGGCGGCCCCATCGACGTTTCGCCGACGCACCTTCCCGCGTTCGGCACCCTTGAGCCGGGCAACCTCTTCTACGCACTCGGCTACACGGGCAACGGCGTCGCACCGACGCACCTCGCGGGACAGGTCCTCGCCGACCTGGTCTTGGGCCGGGACACCGACACAACAAGACTGCCAATGGTCAATCCAGCGCCACGCTTGTTTCCACCTCAACCGTTCCGCTCATGGGGTGCGGCCATGGTGAGGCGCGCCATGATCGCCAAGGAAACAGCTGAGGAACAAGGCCGCCGACCTAACCCTCTAGTGGATCAAATCGCTCGAATGCCGCGCCGGATGGGGTATCTCCTTGGTCACTAAATTCCCCTACGGGGGCAAAAGCGATATGAGCGGCACACCTAACTCCGGGTCAAATCCCCCAGCAAGTGCACCCCCCAACCCTTGGGCATCAGCCGCTCCGCAAACACCGACGTCGCGAACATGAACGCGTTCACCGCCAGGTAGGTCGGGTCGGGTACCACGCGCAGCTCAGCCACCTCGAGGTCACTCGCCGCCGCCAACCGCCGCAACCCGCCGAGCGTGTTCGCGCGGTACTGCACGGGAAAGGTGTCTGATTCCCGCCGCCCATAGAACCTCGACACGAGCGCGGTTTGCACCAGAGGTAACGCCTTCCCGATCCGGTTCAGCACCAGCAGCGGGTTGCGCAGATTCGGCGTCAGAAATACGAAATGCCCACCCGGCCGCAGCACGCGTCCCACCTCTCGAAGCACGATGACCGGTTCCTTAACGTGCTCCAGCACCCAGACGCACACCACGAGGTCGAACGACCCAGTGGCGAACGGGAGGTGTTCGCCGACCCCGCGCAGGATGGGCATGCCCGGCGCGCGATGCCCTGTCAGCGAGAGCGAGTCAGGGTCGAGGCCCGCCGCCAGCCTCACGTCCCGCCAGATGAGCTCCACCACCCCGCCTCGACCGCAGCCCAGGTCGAGCACGTTCGAATCAGGCGTCGCGTAGGCACGAACCATCGCCTCGAGCTGGCTTCCACTCGTCTGCCATCCCGGCCGCATCTCGCTGTATCGCGCTCGATACGTGTTCTGGAGATCGAGCGGCAGCAGGGCATCCGGCCCGGAGTCGCCCACGAAATGGATTCTGACATGACCCGCCAGCCGCTTAATTCGTCACGAACCTGGGCATAAAAAGGGCATGGCTAAAGGTGATTTTGTCGAGGTCCTGGTGGACGCCGGCTCGGGCGCCGCGCGCGAGTACATCGTCGAGGCGACCAAGGCGGGCCGGACCGTTGAGGTCCGCAGCTCCCGCACGACAGTCGAGGTTCGCGAGCTGACTCGGACAGGCGGGGTGGTCCGCACGGCGAGGTTCATCGCGCCTCGTGTGCTGGCCGTCGTCGAGCACCCCAACGGCGACAAGGGCCGCGAGCGCCCGCGTGCCGCGACCCGTTCGCACGCCGCGTAACCGCCGGTATCTCGAGCTCTCTCCGACCGTCGCGACCGACTATGCCCTTTGGCTGAACCCGGGTCTTGGGTACGCGGCCATTTGTGCCCGAAATGCCGGAGGCTAGGACTCGGCTGGTTTTCGGGCCCTGATGTAGGCGCTGCCGACCTTCCCGTCCGTGCCGGGTAAGGACTGCGTGGCGTGGACCTGGAAGTCGGGATCGGCAAACCCGGCCCCGAGGAGCGCGCCGCGGTACTCCTCGATCGGGATGGTGCCCGAGATGCATCCCGCCCACGACTCAAGGTGCTTCTTCAACTCCGGTTCGAGCGGATCCAACTCGACCATGTCGGCCACCGCGAACAACCCGCCGGGCCGAAGCACCCGAAACGCCTCACCGATCACGGCGCCCTTGTCCTCCGCCAGGTTGATGACGCAGTTCGAGATGACGACGTCGACCGACGCGTCCGGCAGCGGGATCCTGTCGATCGAGCCCTTCAGGAACGTCGCGTTGGCCACACCCGCCTTCTTCATGTGGCTGTTGGCCAGCTGCAGCATCTCGTCGGTCATATCCAAGCCGTAGGCGTGGCCGCCGGGAGCAACGCGCCGCGCCGAGAGCAGGACGTCGAGGCCGGCACCGGATCCCAAATCGAGCACCACCTGGCCCGGCTCGAGCTGCGCGAGCATCGTTGGATTCCCGCAACCGAGGCTGATGGACTCCGAGAGCCCAATCTCCTGGAGCGCATCGGCCGAATAGGAACCCGAGCACCCGCAGTCGGGTCCGTCAGCCTGGCAGCACCCGACGCCAGCATCAGCCTGGACCATGGTCAGCTGCTTGGCGATACCCGCATATCGGGATCGAACGGCTTCTTTTACTTCACTCATCAACCAGTGCTCCTTCAATCGATCAACGTCGATGGGTGAATCCTAGCGGATCCATCGACAAATGTCGATGGGTCTCGTACCATAAAGATATGGCGCCCCAAGAGATTCCAACGGTAAGAGAGCGCGGAGCGTGCTGCGATCTGCCCGTCGTCAAGGAAAGCTGGGCGAACGACACGTCCGATTTGATGAAGGCGCTGGCAGACCCCACGCGGCTCACGATGCTCGCCTCTTTGTGGAAGGCTGACGCCCCAATCTGCATCTGTGACTTCACCGCCGGCCTGGGGCTCACCCAGCCGACCATCTCGCACCACATGGCAAAGTTGAAGGCAGCCGGACTTGTCGAATCGGAGAAGCGCGGCATCTGGATCTACTACCGGCTGCGCAAGAGGCTCGCCCCCGCGACGCGTCTGGTGCTTGGACAACTGATCCGCTAGCGGATACCGTTACCGCCGTGCGCTCGAGCGTGGTCCTGACTTTGGCGGTGGCGCTGGCCCTGTCAGCGTGCGGCGGCTCGCCGTCCGCCGCCAAGAGGTCGCCGGCGGTGAGCGGCCAGGTGATCAGCACTCCCAGCCCCTCTTCGAACACCACCTCGACTCCGTCCGGGACCCAGGGCGGTACCTCGCTGGTCCACTGCGCTAGCGCTGTGCCCGCCGGGGACAACCTCGTGATCGGCGCCGTCAGTGGCGACCCCACCGTGGTGGTCCGTGATATCCAGGATCCCGCCAACGCCAAGAACGTGTGCAGCTTCGATCCCGCTGCGACGAGCCCGCAGTTCGTCAGTGCGACCCAGGTTGCCTACGAGACGGCGAGCAACGAGCTGATCACGGCGGACCTCGCGACAGGCGCCACTTCCCTGATCGCAACGTTTGGCGGTGGGCTCGGCTCCGGGCAGTATTCGGTGAGCCCGGACGGCCAGTCCTTCACCTATCTCGACGGCAACGCCTGGCACCTCGTCACGACGGCGGGCAACAAGGTCCTGACGACGCTCCCGGCCGCGCCGGGCCGCGGAGTCAACCCGGACGAGGATGACCTCTTTCTCAGTTACTCACCTGACGGCCTGTACATCGCGCTCGTCCAAACCTTCCACACGGGTGGCACCGGCGCCACCGCGCCCGACCAGGTGCGCAAAGCGAGCGACGGGTCGCTCGTGTACTCGACATCAGGCATGACCATGGGCGTCTGGGCGTCACTGCCAAGCCGCCTGTTCATGAGGGACGCGGGCGGAACGGTCCACCGATGGGACCCCACCGGTCTGTCCACGATGCTCGCGCTGCCCTGGATCGGGCCGAAGTCATCGCCCGACGGCCGCTGGATCGCCTACACGTTCCGAACCTCGAGCGGGCTCGGTGGGATCGGCTTTTACAGCGTGCAGAGCAACAGCGTGTCGAACACCACCCCGCCCGGCCGTTCGGGGGTCAGTTTTCTCACCAACGACCTCGTGTGGTACATCGGTGAGCGGGCGTGCTCGACATGCCTCGGCGGGCAGCCCACACCGACAGGGGTGACGTACATCTACGACATCGCAGGAACATCGGAAGTCGCCTCCCGCCTATCGAACGTCTACGACGCCTGGCCGCACGTCACACAGCCCGGTTTGTAAGGCCAGTCTCCCCTCCCCGCGCCGGCGCCGAGGGTCACGGTGACGGGAGAAAGAAGTACCCGCTATGCCAATTCCCGGCTGCCTTGTCGGCGGGCCGGCGCTCCGACGGAGAAGCCGTTAAGTTGACGCTTGACAGGCACGCTGGCACGGTTCACGCTTGCCCTTCCAGATTTCCCGGTTGTCTGAAAGGAAGGAGAAGGGTCCATGTCGCGTACACGCAGGCTTGCGCTGGCGGCGTTGAGTGCCGGCGCCGTCACAGCTGTGAGCTTCATCGCGGGCGCCACGATCATCGCGGCGAGCATCAACAGTCCGGCGGCTGCCGGCGGAAAGGGTGGCTGCGGCATCGGCTCCGGCCAGTGCACCATCACCCAGCAGGACGCATTCGGACTCTGGCTCATCGGCGACCCGATCACCGGGCAACAGGTGAGCATCGATCCGGTCCGCAGCACCTTCGTGATGCATCCCCGAGGCGGACCGGCGGTGGTCACTCCCTTTGAGACGATCGTTAGCATGTCCATCTTCTCGTCGGCCACCGGCATCGGCAGCGGAGCTTGCTTTGTGATCCCGGACAACCAGTTCGTGGTCAGCAGCGACCTGCAGCACGCGACCCTGAACGCGACCCTGACTGCTGACGAGATGTGCGGCGGGCCCATGACGCCACAGCTGGGCACGCTCCAGGCTGCACCCTTTGCCGGTGGTGGCGGGCCGCCGCCCCCAGGCGCACTGGCGCTGCCCCTGACCGTGAACATCACCTGGACAGGCCCGGGCGCGGCGTTCAAGAACATAAGCATCTCGACGCAGACCTGCGCCGGCTTCACCTCCACCTTCCACACAGATGGCTCCTCTTCGCAGTCCAACGCGAACGGCAACACCCTGGTTTTCGGCGACGGCAGCACGCTGACGCTTGGCAGCACCCTCGCAGCAGGTGTGGACAACTTCCGGTCCATGATCATGTCCAACGGCGTGCCTGGCCCGCAGTGCATTGCCAGCTGACCGACTGACCTGACGCTTTGAGCCGCCGCGACGGCGCGGCGGCTCAAACGACCCGGTTCCGGGACAATGTGGTTAGGCATCCAAATCACAAAGGAGAGCGCCGTGAACTTTCCGCCCGGAGTCCGTTCGAAAACCGTCAAAACCAATCGCCTGAACATGCGGTACATCGACTCCGGCCCGGAGGACGGGGTGCCGGTGGTGATGATCCACGGCAACCTTTCCACCGGCCGCTTCTTCGAGCACCTGATGCCCGGCGCACCCGCCGCCTACCGCTTGATCGCGCCCGACATGCGCGGTTTCGGCGACACGGAGCGCAAGCCCATCGACGCCACGAGGGGCCTTCACGATTGGGCAGACGACGCGTTCTCGCTGGTCCAGGCACTCGGCATCACACAGCCGGTGCACCTGGTCGGCTGGTCGACCGGCGGCGCCGCGATCGCCAACTACGCGGTGGACCGGCCGGTCGCCTCGCTGACATTCGTCGACCCGGTTTCTCCATATGGATTCGGCGGAGTCAAGCTCGACGGCACACCTTGTTTTCCGGATCACGCCGGGTCGGGCGGGGGCACCGGCAACCCTGACTTCACAAAGCGCATCGCAGATCACGACACGTCGTCCGAGTCCCCGTTCTCGCCCCGCAACGTCATCAACTCGTCGTACTGGATGCCCACGCATCGGGAATCGCCTGAACGCGAGGACATGCTGGTGGAAGAGGTATTGAAGTCGGTGACCGGCGACGACGGCTACCCCGGCGATTCGACGGCGTCCACCAACTGGCCCGGAATCGCACCCGGCACCCGCGGCATCCTCAACGCCCTGTCCCCGAAATACTGCAACTGGTCCGACATCATCGAAATCGATCCCAAGCCACCCGTCCTGTGGACGCATGGCACGGCCGACATAGTCGTGGCCGACGGATCGGCGTGGGAGATGGGGACGCTGGGCAAACTGGGTGTCGTTCCGGGCTGGCCGGGCGAGGAAGATTTCCCACCGCAGCCGATGGTGACCCAGATTCGCAGCGTGCTCGAGGCGTACCGGAACAAGGGCGGCCACGTGCAGTTCGAGATGTTCGAGGGCTCAGGGCACGGCCCGCTGTTCGACGCCGCCGAGCGCTGGAGCCAGATCTTCTTCGCGTTCCTGGCGTCGGCGGAAAAGAGCGCCCACACGGGCGCGGGCGAGTCCGGCCGCTAGACGAGGTTGCGGAAAGGCTCCGGCCGGTAGTCCGCCAGCACCCGCTTCCAGTCGTCGTTCAACGTGGCGATCACCACGGGGTCCTCTTTGGCCAGCCACGCCAGATGTCGCAGGCCGTGCTCGAGGACCTGCGCGCCCGCGATCGTCTTCGCGGCGCTGGTCGCTTCCGAACGCGCGAGCTCGGCTCTCGCAATGGGAACGCCCACGAGCTCCGGCGCCTGCTCTTCCGAATTGACCACGACGAAGCTCAGCACGACGGCGCCCCGAGCTCGCCGCCAGGAGGTCGAGTGGACAAGGACCGGCTCGCCCATCAGGTTGCGCGAAAGCCGGCTGACGACTTCGACCGGATCGTCCTGTGCGTCGAGCTCGATGTACCAGGGATCCGGGCCGCACGGACCAGCAAGCTCTGGGCGGCCGGCCCTCATGCGCAGGACGAAGACCTCCACCTGGACCGGCCCCTCGACCATCCAGGGCTGGATCGACGGCGAGTTGCTGCTCAGGCCGGGTGAGCCCGGGCGAGCACCTGCTCGCGCGTGACCTTCATGTTGTGCGATTCGCCCGCGTGCTTCTGTAGGGCAGGCACGATCTCATCCTCAGGCCCGCGCACCTCAAAACCACACTCGCACCGAACCACAAGCTGCTGTTCGGTGGGCTTGCTCACTACGGGCAGGATAAGACGATTTCAGGAGGCTGTGAAGTCGCGCGTGGCAATCCCTAAAGCTCGCAGCGATTCGAAGTCGGGTTTGGGATCCTGGTAGACGAGACTGACCACGCTGTCGCTCCGGTACGGCACCGGCAAGTGCGCCAGTTCGGCGAGGCGGAGCCCAGCCCACACTGGCTGCCACGGCACCGCCCAAAACCTGGGGCGCCGGCCCTGCCGGCGGGCGAGTTCCGCCAGGAGATCACGCATCGGCCAGGGCTTCGAGGCTGCCGCCACCACCGGCTTCCCAGGGTTTTGCAGGTCGCCGTCGCAGAACCGCCGCAAAAGCTCCCAGAGATCCTGCACGTGGACCAGGTACTGCGGATGGCGACCTCCCCCGACGAGCGGGACGAGTCCGCCTCTGACGCTCCTGGCGAGGCTGCCGAACATGCCTCCACCCGAGGGAGGCCCGTCGGCCCACACCAGGCCCGCTCGGACGACGAGGTCCCCGGCGACTAGAGCCGCGGCCTCGATCTGAAGCTTCGCTCGCCCGTAGTCGGAGCGACATCCCTCGAAAGCGCTGATGGTGGACATCACAGCGATACGCTGCACCCCGCCGGCAGCGGCAGCGGCAAGCACCTTGCGAGAACCGTCGACATTCACATGCTGGATCTCTCGACGCGCGACCGGTTTGAAGTCGTACGCGCAGTGGACCAGCGCGGTGATGTTGCGGCTTCGGAAGATCTCCGGCTGAATCTCGTCACCCAGGCGAAAGGGAACGGCATCGCCGTCACTCGCGCTCGCGGAGTGTGAGAACCGCGTCACAACCCAGCCAGCCTCGATGAAGCGACGCGCCAGCATCGAGCCCACAAACCCCTGCGCGCCGGTGATCGCGATCCGCTTCATCAGGCAGTCGCCGCGGTTCCGATCCGGTGGGCGTTGGCCATGACGCTGAGGGTGATGGTCGTCGCCGGCAGCGAGGGGAACACGCTCGCGTCGACTACGTGCACCCGAGTGAACCCATGCGGCCGCCCCAGCACGTCGACTTCGAATGGACCTGGATGCGCCCTCATCGGAAAGGTTCCCCCAGTGTGAAACCCACGACCCGGTTGGCCGACGCGCAGCATCTGAGAGATCGGCACCGCTTTCAACGATCCCCGCTCAGCCCACAGCCGGCGACGCAGCGCGGCAAGGGCCGGCCCGGTTTGCGGGTTCGGAACGCCCGAGAGGTGAAGTCGCGGCGCGGCGCCGGCGTCTCCGCGCTTCAGCACGATGCGGATTCGCGCCGACAGGTCCGAATGGAGGTAGCCCTGGACCAGGAGCAAGCGTCCGAGCACGCTGTGTTGAATCATCGGAAGGGCTCCGCGTAGCGGACCCATGAGCCGGCCCATCTCCTCACGCAGGAGCTCGTTGTACGTATAAACCTGGAGATGCGCGCGGTGCGGACCGATCGCCGGGTCGACCACCTCGATGAACACCTGGGCGAGAGTGTGGACTCGTTCGCTGAGGGCTTCTGGCCGGCCGCGGTAGCGCATCAGCGGCAGCAGGAAATAGCAGTTGTCGACGGCATGGAAGGGCTGGCCATACGCTCCCAGCGAAGCGAGCAGGATGCGCGCGGTCGACAACACGCCGCAAGCCACGAAGACTTTGTCGGCACGCGTCTGGAAGCTCTCTGCGCCATCGAGATTCCGCCCCGTCACCTCGACCTGCGAGCTCACCTCCTCCAGCTGGTCGACGACTACGCCCGGGCGGTAGGTGAAGGCCTTGTTGCCTCGAAGCTTCTTCAACGTGTGGGCTGAGTTGTATATGAACTCGTACGGACATCCGTAGAGGCACATCCCGCAGTGAACACAGCCCGGTGTTCCGCCGGCGCCCTCGGCCTGCAACGCGAGCCGGGAGGCGCCGAAGCGCACGCCGTGCGCAGTCAGCTTTGACGCGTTCAACTCGAGGTCGCCGAGCAGGGCTTCGGCCTGGCTGCTGACGCCCAGCGTCCCGGGATCGTCGTGATACAGAGGGAATTGTTCCTCGAGCCCGTCGTGGCGCGCGGCAAACGGCATCATCTCCAGCACCGCGCGGTAATGGGGGGCGAGGTCACCCGCGGTGATGGGCCACTCGCTCATATCCTCGGTGCGATATGGGAGGACGCTCGCTCCCCACACGTTGCTCAAACCGCCCCGAGCAAACGACGGCTTCCCGTACGCGCCGTCCGATGTCATCGGTTGGCTCATCGGGTCGCGATATGCGAAGTCCGAGCCGTACGCCGGCTTCATCCGGATGCCATCCCGCGTCGCCTCGCCACCGTCGCGCAGGAAGGCGACTGACTTCGCGGGCCATGAGGTCGAAGGCATTGCCTGCAGGCTCGCCACCTGGGTACGACGCGATGGCTCGAGCTGGAGCCCGGCGTCCAGCATGGTGACATTCTCACCCGCGTCGAGCAGCGCGCTCGCGCATGCGACGCCGGCTGGGCCCGAACCAACGACGAAAATCACGAATTGGCGCGCTGCGTGTCGCCCATGTGGGGCACAACGCTACCCCACCGGCGCGATCGTTCCCGGACCCAATAGGCTGCTCGGACCATGAGAATCAAAGAGCTCGGAACCAATCTGATCCAGGTCACCAAATTGCCCGTGGTGTTCCCCATGAACTGCTACCTGGTCCAGGAGGAAGACGGACTGACCCTGGTCGACAGCACGATCTCCTCGCCGGGCGAAGATGTTGCAGCGTTGGTCAAGCGGCTGGGAAAGCAGCTCCGCCGAGTTGCCCTGACGCACGCCCACGGCGACCATGTCGGCGGAGTAGCCGGCCTTCGGATGATGTTCCCAGGGGTTGAGGTTTCGATCTCCGAGCGCGACGGGCGAATCCTGGCCGGTGACAAGGCTCTTCTCCCCGGCGAGCCGCAGACACCGGTCAGAGGCTCCTTTGTGAAGATCGACTGGAAGCCCGATCGATTGCTCAAACCAGGCGACCGCGTCGGCTCGCTGGAGGTCATCGCCTCACCAGGACATACCCCTGGGCATGTCGCCTTCTTCGATGTCCGAGACAAGGCCCTGATCGCGGGTGATGCACTTCAAACCCGCGGCGGTATTGCGGTCTCGGGCGATCTGCGGTTGCTCTTCCCCTTCGTCGCGATGGCGACCTGGAACAAGCCGGTGGCGCTGACTTCGGCGAAAACGCTGCGTGCCCTGACCCCCTCGCTCCTGATGGTGGGCCACGGCGAAGCGATCAACGATCCAGGGGCTGCCATGGATCAAGCAATCGAGTCGGCACGAAAGGCGATCGGGTAACAGTCCCGCCACCGCAGAGGAGAGGTCGAGAACATAGAACGTGCCCCCTCGAATAAGCGAATATTCGTTTATTCACTTATACTCTTCCCGTGGCGATCTATGCGACCCCGCCCAAGTCCGACCTCCTCCTGCGGCGGCTGGAGGAGCTGGACGACCTGCGCCGCTACCTGGCCGAGCACCTCGGAGGGACGGCGCTCCCGTGGACCGGTGCCCTGCGCCGGCTCGCCGCAGCCGAGGCCACCGTGGGCTCGACCTCGATCGAGGGTTATGGCGCGAGCATCGAGGACACGGTCGAGATCCTCGCGGGCCGGCACCCGTCGGGCGCGTCAGATGAGACGCAGCGAATTATCGCCGCCTACGCCCAGGCCATGGACCGGGTCGCCGTGCTGGCGGACGACCGCCGTTTCCAGTGGTTCCCGCAGACCATGCTCGACCTCCATTTCCTGGTCTGCCACCCTCAGCCGGAGGCTGGTCCCGGGCGATTGCGAGACCGGCCAGTGATTGTGACTCGCGGCCTTGGCCGAGATCCCTTCCGGCCCCCCGCCGCAAGTGACGTACCCGCCTTGGTCAATGAGGTCGCGAGGTGGTTGGGGTCTGGCGACCTCTCCCGCCACCCGGTGATCCGAGCCGCGATGGCGCACCTCAACCTAGTCTCCATCCATCCCTTTCGCGACGGCAATGGGAGGCTGGCCCGGATCGTCCAGTCGCTTGTACTGGCCAAGGAAGGGCTTCTCAGACCCGAGCTGGTCTCGATAGAGCCATATCTGGGGCGGCACACGCGCGAGTACTACGCGGTGCTGGAACAGGTCCAGGGACAGGTCTTCGATCCGCGGCGCGATGCCTCGGCGTGGGTCGAGTTCTGCATCGAGGCCCATGTCTTCGAGGCCACGGAGCGCAAACGCTGGCTGGAGATCGCCTACGCCCGCCACGATTTCTGCGAGAAGCTCGCCAGAGAACAGGGTTATCCAGAACGCTTCGTGATCGCGTTGGACCAGGCGTTGCTCGGACTGCCGCTGACGAACGCGGATTATCGACGTGAGGTCGATATTGCCGGCCCGACCGCAACGCAGGACCTGCAGCGGCTGCGACGTGATGGCTGGCTCGAACAGCAAGGCGGTGGCCGTTCGGTACGCTACGTCGCCGCCTCCAGATTCAAGGACCTGTGGTCCGGTTCCTTCAGGGCGCGCTGAGCCAGGAACCGCACCGAGCTGGGCGGGGCCGGCGAGCTCGCGCTGGACCAGCACGCGATGGTCTCGTCCGAGGGCGAGCAGCCGCGGTTTAGCTGGGTCCGCGGCTGCTGCGGTCATCGACTCGCTCGGGCATCGCGTTTCGCAACTCATCCACGGATCCAGGCCGACGAATGACACGATTCGGGCCCGTCTGACTTATCTCTGACTATAGTCAGAGATATGGATGAGGCGATCGCACAGGTCCGCCGGTTCAACAGGATTGTCACGCAGCGAGTGGGCGCGTTGAACGACCACTTCCTGGCCAGGGATCGCTCGCTTGGCGAAGCGCGCCTGCTGTGGGAGATCGGGCCCGAGGGTCGCGCCGTGCGGTCCTTGCGCAGCCGGCTCGAGCTCGACTCCGGCTACGTGAGCCGCCTGCTGCGTTCTTTGGAAAAGGCGGGGCTGATCACGGTCGGGCGCGACCGGACCGACAAGCGCGTGCGAGTGGCGCGCCTTACGAGACTGGGATCGGCGGAGCGAAAGGTCCTCGACCGGCGGAGCGACGAGCTGGCCGCGTCACTGCTCGCACCGCTCGGCGCCGGGCAGCGCGAGCGAATGGTCGCCGCGATGGCCGAGGTCGAGCGGCTATTGACCGCTGCGACGGTCGCGATCGCCGCTATCGATCCCTCCCATCCCCACGCGCGGTACTGCCTGCACCAGTACTTTTCTGAGCTCGATCGACGGTTCGACAGCGGCTTCGATCCCACGCGCAGCATCCCGGCCCTCGATGATGAGATGCGGCCACCTGCGGGCCTGTTCCTGGTCGCGACGCTGCACGGGGATCCAATCGGCAGCGGGGCGCTCAAGTTTCACGGGAGAAAGCCCGCCGAGCTCAAGCGCATGTGGGTGGCCGAACCAGCGCGTGGCCTGGGGGTTGGCCGGCGTCTTCTGACGGAGCTCGAAAATCAGGCTGCTCGGCATGGCGTGCGCACGATTCAACTCGAGACCAACAAGAGCCTGGTGGAGGCGATCAACCTGTACCGCTCCGCCGGCTACGTCGAGGTGGCCGCTTTCAACGACGAGCCTTACGCGCACCACTGGTTCGCAAAGCACATCGGCGACATGGCATGATCGAGAGAGTGACCAGCACACCAGCCACGGTGCAACACCTGCGCGATCTCGCGCGGCTGCGCCGCGTCCGCGACCGGATCGACCGTGAGTACGCGCAGCCGCTCGACGTCGAGGCGCTCGCGCGCGGCGCCTACATGTCAGCCGGGCACCTCAGCCGCGAGTTCCGGCTCGCCTATGGCGAGTCGCCGTACAGCTACCTCATGACGCGACGCATCGAGCGCGCGATGGCGCTGCTGCGCCGTGGCGACCTCAGCGTCACCGAGGTGTGTTTCGCGGTGGGCTGCTCGTCCCTGGGCACGTTCAGTACTCGCTTCACGGAACTGGTTGGTGTTCCGCCCAGCACCTATCGGGGCCAGTGGGCACCTTCGAAACCGGAGCTGCCGTCATGCGTGGCGAAGCAGGTGACCAGACCGGTCAGGAATCGAGAAGCGCCGGTCGCCGAGCCGCACCTAGCATGACCGCCATGGACATCACCATTCACACGAGCTTCCTCCCTCATGACGACCCGGACGCAGCCCTTGCTTTCTATCGCGACACCCTCGGCTTCGAGGTTCGCAACAACGTCGGATACGGCGGGATGCACTGGATCACGGTCGGCCCCGCCGGCCAGCCCGGCACGTCCATCCTCCTGTTTCCGCCTGCCGCCACGCCCGGCATCACCGACGATGAGCGCCGCGCCATCGTCGAGATGATGGCCAAGGGCAGCTTCGGCCGCATCATCCTGGCCACCTCCGACCTCGACGGCGCTTTCGAACGGCTGCAGGCCGGAGGCGCAGAGGTGGTCCAGGAGCCGACCGAGCAACCGTACGGCGTGCGCGACTGCGCTTTCCGCGATCCCGCGGGCAACGAGATCCGCATCAACGAGGTCCGCTGAGCCTCCCGGCGACCCTCGGGCCCTGGCACGTGAAGACGCGATGAGCATGGCCAAGGGGGCCCTCACGCCGTCGCTCGCGGCGCGCATGGCCGGCAGCCACGATCTGATCCGCGTGCAGGGCGCGCGCGTGAACAACCTCAAGGACATCAGCGTCGAGCTCCCGAAGCGCCGGCTGACGGTGTTCACCGGAGTCTCCGGCTCGGGCAAGAGCAGCCTCGTTTTCGGCACGATCGCCGCGGAGTCGCAGCGGTTGATCAACGAGACCTACAGCACCTTCGTGCAGGGTTTCATGCCGACGCTGTCGCGGCCGGAGGTCGACGTGCTCGACGGCCTGACGACCGCGATCATCGTCGACCAGGAGCGGATGGGCGCCAATGCCCGCTCCACAGTCGGCACCGCCACCGACGCCAACGCGATGCTGCGGGTCCTGTTCAGCCGGCTGGGGAAGCCGCACATCGGCTCTTCGAACGCGTTCTCCTTCAACGTCCCATCGGTCCGCGGGAGCGGCGCGATCACGATCGAACAAGGTGCCGGCAAGACCGTGACACGGACCTTCACAAGCACGGGCGGAATGTGCCCGCGTTGCGAAGGCCGGGGCACAGTCTCCGAGATCGACCTGACTCAGCTCTTCGACGATTCCAAGTCGCTTGCCGAGGGCGCGATCACCATCCCCGGTTACAAGACAGACAGCTGGTGGACAACCGGGATCTTCATCGAGTCCGGATTCCTCGACCCGAAAAAGCCGATCCGCAAGTACACCAAGAAAGAGCTCCACGACTTCCTTTACAAGGAGCCGGTCAAGGTGAAGATCAACGGCGTCAACCTCACCTATGAGGGGCTGATTCCCAAGCTGCAGAAGTCGATGCTCTCCAAAGACCCCGACGCGCTCCAGCCCCACATCCGGGTCTTTGTGGACCGGGCGGTCACCTTCGCCGCCTGTCCCGACTGCGGCGGCACCCGGCTCAGCGAGGCGGCCCGGTCCTCGCGCATCCGAGGCATCAACATCGCCGACGCATGCCTGATGCAGATCAGCGACCTGGCCCAGTGGGTCCGCGGGCTCGACGAGCCGTCGGTCGCGCCGTTGCTCGCCACGCTGCAGCAGTCCCTCAACTCTTTCGTGGAGATCGGGCTGGGCTACCTCTCGCTCGACCGCTCGTCGGGAACCCTGTCAGGCGGCGAGGCGCAGCGCGTCAAGATGATCCGCCACCTCGGCTCCTCGCTCACCGACATCACCTACGTCTTCGATGAGCCCACCACCGGCATGCACCCCCATGACATCCAGCGGATGAACGACCTCTTGCTGCGCCTGCGGGACAAAGGCAACACCGTGCTCGTCGTGGAGCATGAGCCGGAGACGATCGCGATCGCCGACCACGTCGTCGACCTCGGCCCCGGCGCCGGTGCGGCGGGCGGCAGGGTCTGCTTCGAGGGCACCGTCGAGGGACTGCGGGCCAGCGGCACCCTCACCGGCCGCCATCTCGGCGACCGCGCCCGGCTCAAGGAGACGGTGCGGACGCCCACCGGCACACTGGAAATCCGCGGCGCATCCGCGCACAACCTGCGCAACGTCGACGTCGACGTCCCGCTCGGAGTGCTGGTCGTCGTGACCGGCGTCGCCGGCTCCGGCAAGAGCTCGCTCGTGCACGGGTCGATCCCCGCCCGCGAGGGTGTGGTATCGATGGACCAGGGCGCGATCCGCGGCTCGCGACGGAGCAACCCGGCGACGTACACCGGACTGCTCGACCCGATCCGCAATGCATTCGCCAAGGCCAACGGCGTGAAGCCGGCCCTGTTCAGCGCCAACTCGGAAGGCGCCTGCCCCAGCTGCAACGGCGCCGGCGTCATCTACACGGACCTGGCGATGATGGCAAGCGTCGAGACCACCTGTGAGGAGTGCGAGGGGAAGCGGTTCCTGGCATCGGTGCTGGACTATCACCTGGGCGGCCGCGACATCAGCGAGGTGCTCGCGATGTCGGTGACGGAGGCCCAGGAATTCTTCGGCGCAGGCGAGGCCCGCACGCCGGCCGCGCACGCCATCCTCGACCGGCTCGCCGGCGTCGGGCTCGGCTACCTCACGATCGGCCAGCCGCTCACCACGCTATCCGGCGGCGAGCGGCAGCGGCTCAAGCTGGCGACCCACATGGCCGCCCACGGCGGCGTCTACGTCCTCGACGAGCCGACCACCGGCCTCCACCTGGCCGACGTCGAACAACTGCTCCGGCTGCTCGACCAACTGGTCGACTCCGGCACGTCCGTTATCGTCATCGAGCACCACCAGGGGGTGATGGCCCACGCCGACTGGATCATCGATCTCGGCCCCGGCGCCGGCCACGACGGCGGCCGGATCGTTTTCGAGGGCACTCCCGCCGACCTCGTCGCCGCCCGCTCCACCCTGACCGGCGAACACCTCGCAACCTACGTGGGCACCTGACCTAACAGGTCAGGAATCGAGAAGCGCGAATCCCAAAGCCGCACCTACTATGACCGTCATGGACATATCAAACCCGGACATCAAGCGGCTGGAACTCGTTCAGCGCTGGGAGGTGCTTAGCAATGGCTGACAGGAAACCTGCACGAAAGGACGCGCCGAAATCCGCCAAGAGGACGACCGCGACCACAAAGCGATACGACGGATTCACGGAAGACGAAAAAGCGGCGATGCAGGACCGTGTCAAAGAGATGAAGATCGGCGCGGCCAAGGCGGAAGGAGAAGCCGCCCTGCTCGCGAAGATCGCCGAGATGCCGACAGCGGATCGCGCCATGGCCAAGCGGCTCAACGAGATCGTCAAAGCCAGCGCTCCAGCACTTTCGCCGACTACCTGGTACGGGATGCCCGCGTATGCCAAGGACGGCAAGGTCATCTGCTTTTTCAAAAGCGCACAGAAGTTTAAGACGAGGTACGCGACGCTCGGCTTCAGCGACAAGGCGAACCTCGATGAAGGCGGCATGTGGCCGGCCGAGTTCGCTCTCATGAAGTTGACAGCCTCCGAAGAGGCCAGAATCCACGCGCTCGTGAAGAAGGCGGTGAGCTGACGACTGAGCCTGTGTAGAAGATCGCGACAAGCGATTACCCACGACGGGTCTTCGATGGTCGCTATGCCGCGAGTGTCCGTGCGACATTTGTCGCCGTGTACGACCAGCCGCTCACGATCGAGCAGGTCCTGAACCAGCTCGAAGAGCAACCCGGCGCAATCGCCGCACTTTCAGCAGGTCGGCGGCGAGCCCAGTTGCAGCGCCCGCCGAGCCGGCATGAATGGTCCGTCAACGATGTGCTCGCCCATCTACGTTCTTGCGCTGACATGTGGGCGGCTACATCGCGAAGATCATTGCGGAAGAGCAGCCGACGTTCCGAGCGATGAATCCCACCAACTGGATCAAGAGCACGGACTATCCCGAGCTGGAATTTCAGCTCTCATTTCGCGCCTTTGGACAGCAGCGTGCCGAGCTGCTGGCACCGTTGCGCCCATTGCCAGAGGCAGCCAGGTCACGCGGCGCTGTGGTTACGGGCGCCGGAAGACCACGCGAAAGGACTGTGCTCGAGTACGGGCGGGCGGTGGCTCGCCAGCCACGAGCGATCCCAGTGAAGCCGATCGCGCGTATCTCAGCACGACGCCGCGCGCCCTCGGGGCCATACTGAAAACATGGAGGCGCTGGCGCTGTGGGCTTTCGCAGGACTTCTCCCGGCGTCTCCGCGTGGGGACGGCAACGATTTTGCCCGCTCGCTGCGGAGGCGCTTCGCGCTCGTGGGGGCGGTCTTTAGCCTGGCATTGATTGGGGCCTTGTGGGAATGGACGGCCAACGTCGCGATAACAGGCTTAGCCTCGGTCGTGATTCTGGCCGAGTTGTGGCGTTACTCCGAACACGGAGATCGGCCTGCGGCCTAGACGCAACCACCAGGTCGTCTCGACGGCGAGCGCCTACATCTGGTGCACATAGGCGACTTCGACCGCGGGCGACCTGCTCGAGCGCGCCGGCAGCTCCCGGAGCAATGAGCGTCGCCTGTGGGGTGAGAGAATCTGGGGAGCCCGGACGTCCATTGAGGGTTGTAAGGTCGTGAGGTGATCTCGCGCTGGCCGTTCTACGGGTCGGTGGCATTGCTCGGATGCGAGGCCATATTGTGCTTTTTAGCCGGCTCCATCGAGTGGGGCGAGCGAGGAGCCATGGTCGGCATCGACTCCGCTGAGACCGCAGAGCAGGCGCGTTTTGCGATTGAGCTCTACGCGATCGGAGCGCTGTGTGTTCTCGTGTTGATCGCGTTCCTTCTCCTGCGATCGGGCGGGGCTTGGTGGCTTGTGCTCGGAATGCAGGTGGGGGTCTTCGTGTTGGCGCTGATCGAGGGAATGTTCACAGACATAGGCTGGCTTTTCTTCAGCGTTCTCCCGTTGTTGAGCGGGTTGCTGCTCTTCGTGTTCCTGACCGCCTCGGCCCGCCGGTCCAGCTGGATCTCACCAAGCGGGTAAGGCCGACAAAGTCCTGCTGGCGTTCGCTCCTGCTCGCCATGGGCAGGTCGGGTCGTAGGTTCGGCCGAGATCCGCATCAGCTTAGCGACGTTTGAGAACTGAGCCGCTCACTCATGCTTGCGCCCGTCCGCCGCGTTCGCGCAAGACTCAGGAGGCATCATGCAAGTAACCGGTATCGTTGCGAACCTTCCGGTCGCCGACATTGCCGCGGCCCGTGACTTCTACACCGACTACCTCGGATTGAGTGTCGAGGGCTTCAACCTCGGGTGGGTCGCGAACTATCGATCACCGAGTGGCAAGGCCACTGTCCAGCTCGTCACGCGCGACGCGACGGCATCTCATGACTCAGTCATTTCGGTGCACGTCGGCGCCGGAGTTGATGAGGCGTACGCCGAGGCGACAAGGCGTGGGTACGAAATCGTTCACCCACTTACGGACGAGGCCTGGGGCGTCCGCCGATTCTTCGTACGCGCACCGGATGGCAATGTGATCAACGTGGTGAGCCATAGCGACGAGTAAGCTTCCCTCTCCCTGCGGGGGACGGTCGGAAATCCATATCGCCACTTCCTTGGGTTAGCGTGCGCGGGTAGCAGCTGGCGTGGTGGGGCTCCTCGTCTCTTGAAAGTAGTGGCCCTCGTCGAGGTCTTCGATGAGCCCGGGATGGGTCGGTTGCCATCCCAGTAGCTCGCGAGTCAGCGTGCTCGAGGCACGGGCGTCGAGCGCGAGAAAGCCGGCCAACCACGAGAAATGCTCGCCTGCGGCCTCGGGAGAGACTGCGACCACAGGAAGGTCGAGATGCCGCCCGATCGTTTCAGCGATCGTGCGGATAGGCACGCCCTCGTCGGCGACCGCGTGCAGCACCGAGCCTGCAGGGGCCTTCTCCAGCGCCAGGCAGACGAGGTGCGCTGCATCCAGCCGGTGCACGGCGGGCCATCTGTTTGACCCGTCGCCGATATAGCCCGAGACGCCCTGGCCGCGGGCGATGCCCACCAGGGTCGCCATGAAGCCGTGATCTCCATCGCCGTGCACCGTGGGCGAGAATCGCACCACGGATGACCGGACGCCGCGTGATGCGAGAGAGATCGTCAGCTGCGCACTTCCCAACCGAGTCCCCGGACCGCCACTTAGAAATGCAGCCGGGTCGGGACCCCTGTCCAGTTCGGTAACGATCCGCCCGGGGGCGAGCCCCAGCGTTCCGGATGCGATGAGGAACGGCCGATCAGAACCCGCAAGCGCTTCGCCGAATGTCTCGATAGCCCGGCGATCGGCGTCGGCGGCTGCCTGGAAACCTCCCGAGAAGGCGCTGTCGTGCTTGAACGCGAGGTGGATCACAGCATCCGATGCGGTAGCTGCACTCCGCAGGCTGTCGAGGTCGTCAATGGTGCCGCGACGCACCTCCGCCCCGGCGGCGGTCAGAGCGGCGGCCGAGGCATCCGAGCGAGCCAGCCCGATGACCTGATGACCCCCGCTGATGAGCTCGGGCACGACAGCGGAGCCGATCCAGCCGGATGCACCCGTTATGAAAACGCGCATGAGAGACCTCCGTCGGTCGACATTCCTCGGTTCAGAGGACGGCTGATGTCAGTAACTGCCATCAGCATAGCACTAGATGTCAGTCACTGTCATCGAGTACGATCGAGGCGTGGGTAGGTGGGAAGCAGACGCGCGTGGGAGGCTTGAGGAAGCAGCCCTCGCTCTTTATGGCGAGCGGGGTTTCGAGCTGACGACCGTGGCGGAGATCGCTGAGCGGGCCGGGCTCACGGAGCGAACGTTCTTCCGGTATTTCGCCGACAAGCGTGAGGTTCTGTTTTGGGGCGCGGCCAGACTGCAAGAATCCCTTGTAAGCGCCGTGGTCGGCGCGGCTGATTCCGCGGCGCCGATCGACGCGGTCATGGCTGCCCTGGAGGCTGCCGGCGCCGTCTTCCAGGAGAACCGCGAACACTCGGTGCGGCGCCAGGCCGTCATTGCCGCAAACGCTGAGCTGCGAGAGCGCGAGCTGATCAAGCTCGCAAAACTCGCCTCGGCGCTCGCCGGCGCGCTCCACCGACGGGGCGTGGGAGAGCCGACCGCGAGCCTGGCTTCGGAGGCAGGAATCACTGTCTTTAGAATCGCTTTCGAACGCTGGATAAACGACACGAGCGGGCGAGACTTGCCTCAGCACATCCGAGAGTCATTTGACGAGCTGAAAACCGTGACCGCGGGCACATGACCCGAGCTCTGAGCTAGTCGCGCGCGGGTTTATCGCGGGTGCGCGTGGCGTCTGGTCGCTCTTTTCAAACAGGCTTCCAGGGAGCAGGAGACGGGGCTGCCGTCCCGGGCACCAAGCACCCAGTTGAATCCATTCGTGGAACAAGACCTACGACCAGGTGAACCCGTTCGGCGCGAGCTCCGGAACGCTTCACATCCAGAGCGCTAGCAAATACCCGCGCGACGAGAGGGTCGCTAAACCACTGCATCGCAAGGTATCCAACGATTGCGCCGAGGACTCGGTTGGTGATCAGAGACGATCAGCGCCGCGACGATCAACTCGACTGAGAACCTCCTGCAGGGAGCATCCGCCACGCCGTCCTACCCCCTATTCCCCGGTTGGCGTAAGGATTGCTCCCGGCCGCTAGAGCCCTACGCGAGCCTATGACTGGCCTCGGCTGCGTGGTGTTGGGTGGTCTCCGAGCGCAGCCGCTTTTGGGCGGTCGTCGCACAGGTGCTACACTACCTGAATGGCGAAGGTGATCACCCAGCGAACGCTTCGGAATGACAGCGGTGAAATCATGCGCGGCCTCGACCGTGGGGAGTCCTACATCGTCACTCGCAATGGTGTGCCCGTCGGGGAGCTCATGCCCGTCCGCCGCCGCGTGGCGGTGCCAGCTGTGATGCTGCTGGCCGCGCTCGCCGGCGCACCGCGAATCGATCCGACAAGGTTCCGAAAGGATGTTGACGAACTGATCAATCAGGATCCGCGACCCCGTGCCTGAACCGCGAGGCGCGCGGGGAATGGTCGATACGTCGGTCCTGATCGACCCTCCTCCCGAGACAGCTATGCCAGAGGAGGCGAGTATCGCCGCCATCACGCTCGCCGAGCTGGTCGCGGGCGTCCACGCTACGCGGAATCCAAATGAGCGGGCTGCGCGGCAGGATCGCCTACAACGAGTCCAGGCGACCTTGGAAGCCCTCCCGTTTGACGCTGATGCGGCGCGAGCTTATGGAAGGGTCTTCGCCGCAATCACCGGTGCGGGACGTAAGGCGCGAGGCAAGCGAGCAATCGATCTGCTGATCGCAGCTACAGCTCTATCCGTCGGCCTGCCGCTGTACACCCGCAATATGGACGACTTTAGCGGACTCGAGGGCGTCGTCGACATCGTGGAAGTCCGGGCCTGACTTCAGGGTTCGCGTTATGTACAGCCCGGCGAATTGTGGTGAGCCGCGGTGGACTCGAACCACCTACCTCCACGGTAATTATCCGTGAGCGCTGCGTTTACAACATCCGGGAACTCGGTTGGGACGAGCGCTGCAGCCGGTGTTATGTGGTAACCGCACGGAGAGATTTTGATCCGTGGCAGACTGAGGCCCCATGCAGATTGGCGTGGTCTACCCGCAAATCGAGCTTCGAGGGGACCCTAACGCTGTCCGACTGATTGGTAAAGCGGTTGAGGACCTGGGCTTTGACCACCTCCTCGCCTACGACCATGTGCTCGGCGCAGTCCACACCGGTCGAATGCCGCAACTCGCGGGTCCTTACACCGAGCACGACCCGTTCCATGACCCGTTGGTGATGTTCGCGTATTTAGCTGCCATGACGGAGCGACTCCGCTTCGCTACGGGTGTCCTTGTCCTTCCGCAACGTCAGACTGCGCTCGTCGCGCGGCAGGCGGCCGATGTTGATCTTTTGTCTAATCGTCGACTGCGGCTAGGCATTGGTATCGGCTGGAACTACGTTGAATACGAAGCTCTCGGGCAGGACTTCCATACCCGCGGCGCTCGGCAAGAGGAGCAGATTCAGCTTCTGCGTCGGCTGTTTACAGAATCTGTTGTCGACTTTTCGGGCCGCTTCGATCGGGTTGACAGGGCTGCACTCTTGCCGAAGCCGTCACGGACCATCCCGATTTGGCTCGGTGGTCATGGCGAAGTCGCCTTCGAGCGGGCCGCCCGGCTCGCGGATGGGTTCATCTTCTTCGGTGGCACCTCTGGCCAAGTCGTCGACGACTGGAAACGGCTAGCAGATCGACTGGCCGCTCTGGGCCGGTCGATAGAAAACTTCGGCGCGGACTGGGTAGTGCTTAAGCGAGACACCATCGGCGACCTGACGGCTGAGATCGCTGCGTGGCGCGAGGCAGGTGGTACCCACGTCACGGTGGACACCATGAATCGCGGGTTCGATTCCGTTGGCGGCCACATCGACTACCTCGCTTCGGTCGCAGGCTCGCTGGACTTGTCGTGATGGGTGCCGAGCCGATATCGAGCGCGGCGCCTAACTTATCGGGCTTCGTACAGATCAGAACCATGGTGGGCCCGGGTTCACAGAATCCGAACACCGGCGTTGAGATAGCCGTCGGATCGATTGCCCTTTGACCCTGAAACTGTCCGAGCGCTGTGCTAAGGACCCGTTTCGATCTCGGATCGGATGAGCGGCATGCGCCGAGTTATGTGGTGCGGACCAGCGACGATACTTTCCTCGACCAAATTGCGCACATTTGCGGCAGCGTAGGCAATCGCGCTTTCCCGGCGGCGAACCCTGCGACCCATTCGTGTCTCGTGCCGCCCGGCCGCTCCAAGCGATGTGTTCGGGGTACCAACGGCGACCGCCGTCAGCGCTCGCTCTTATCGGCCTCTCTTACAACGCGATCTAGCGTTCCGTACGTCCCCCTCATTGGGGTAACCGGTATTCCCGCCCGGCGTGCATTGCTAGAGGAGAGGCTCAAAGCCAGGCCGGGCAGCGATGCCCGGCCGATTCCGGAGGCCCTTCAGAGGTGGAGAGGTGGCCACCCGTCGGCGCCGACGCTTATAGCTGCGACCAGAAGGGCCCCTATAGCAAGAATCAGTGCAAGAAGGTATCTACGCATGCTCGCTCCTCTGTTCATGCCCGCCCGAAGGTGGGGCGGTACGACCCTAGTGGAATCCACACGCGCCGCGATGTCAAGTAATCCTCCTCCCGATCGCCAAGGCAGAGATAGGGCGAGGGCCGAGAGTGAGTGCCTCGAACCCTCGCGTGGATGCAACAACACTGGCCACGGATCGACTGGTAGGTCTGGAAGATCTAGAAGTTTTCGTCGCCATTTGCCTGCTTGCTTCTTACCGAGATTGGAGGCCGGGGGGCTGTCTCCCACCGCATAGTTCCAATCAAGTCCAGAAGGACTAATAGGGGCGGAGCCGCAAGATGGTGCGGTTCGTCCGAGCCTCCGGAGGGTGAGCACTC
>Ga0210394_10001999_pt1 | contig 29665 bp, 29 predicted proteins | sample IncBWC12MmetaG_FD_160121 | JGI IMG/M metagenome (GOLD analysis project Ga0210394, IMG submission 160121) | Forest soil microbial communities from Barre Woods Harvard Forest LTER site, Petersham, Massachusetts, United States - Inc-BW-C-12-M | ecosystem: Environmental > Terrestrial > Soil >... | reverse complement strand
TTCGCGTCCAGCCTTGCGACTGGCCACGCATGACTCGGGGACAGGATGGCTCGCTACGCCTTTCCTGTATGGCTCTTTCATCCACGACTCCAAGCCGGTTTATCCCGGCGCACTCAACAAACTGCTAATCGGGACTTGACGGAGCGGGGGCACCAGTTAGCGGCTCACAAATTGAAGTGGCAACGATTTCGTGTGCTAGGATTCCGTGGTCCAAGATCGTGTCGAGATCCTGATGCGCGTGATTTTAAAAACTTCGTTGGCATTTGCGGCCGTTGGTTATCTCGTCGCGCTCGGACTGTATTTTGCTCCGCTCCGCTGGCATATTCCCGGCGCGATTCTTTATGCAATCTGTCCTGCGGCCTATTTGACAATTACCGTTGATCCGTCGTTTCGCAGTGTGACGCTAATTCTCGGACCAATCAACGCATCCGTGTATGGCGTCGCAGGCCTACCGCTCGGCCTGATTCTTTGGTTCGTGAATAGACTACTGAAACGCGAACCGCGCCAGCATAGTGGAACTGGACTTGTCCGGTAACGCGTTCCGAGCAACGCAGACTGCTGAGCACTGCTTTCCACAGTATGCATGGCGAAAAAAATCAGGTTGTGACAACCGGAGTTATTTGGAGCAAAAAAATGAGCCAGTGTTCGTCCTCTCTCGCCAGGACAACCGTCATACGGTGCATGGACCTGGTTGATTTTCCCCCAACAGTCACGTTCTCCCACAAGATACTTGCCATCAGACAACCAGCGGGGCCGAGGTCGGTTTTCTCAAGGTGGAAACTGACATTTTTCTTTGCGTAGGGGGCGAAGAGGACTTCAAATTGTTTTTGAATTTCGTCGGAGCCTCCCCAATGCGTTCCCTTAGAATCTACGACGTGAGCATTCTTAGCGAAGTAAGGAACTAGTTCAGCCGCGCTGGCCACCTGGAGTCCGGCTACAAAGGTTTCAAGAACCTGCACGCCGATAGTGCTTGGTCGAGGACGGGCTTTGGCGGCATCGCCCAGGGGGGCTTTTGCGAGCTGCTCTCGGAGCGGTTCTATTTTAATGCCCGTCTGCGTCAAGATTTGCGCAGCAAGTGAGCTTCCTACCAGAAGCATGGCAAGCAGAACGTGTTCCGTTCCGACGTGTGGATGACCCAGCATGTCCGATTCGTCCACAGCCAGAGTCAAAATCTTCTTACAATCATCTGCCAGCGGCACCTCAACGGTAGTGGAGAAACACTCACGCCGAGCGGCTCGCTTCTCGATTTCGGCACGAATATCTATGGCACTCCCGTCTTTGTCCATGAAGTGCCAGAGGAGGGCCTTGTCTTCTCGCCAAAGTCCGAGCAATAAATGCTCGGACTCGATGTGAGAGCTCCCATACTGACCCGCTTCGTAGCGCGCATAGAAAATCACGCGCCTAGCGTTTTCCGTGAAGCGCTGGAACATTATTTCGTTTCCGCCTCAGACTGCGCCTGTAGGTACCGCACATGATGAAGATTTTAGTCTAATCTCGCATATGTCGAGAATGCAATTGGCAGCGTGGGAAAGAAACTTGCCTAAGTCCTGATAAACCCTTACCGGAAAGTGACCCACGGCCTCCGTCAGTCGGGCCCGGCAACCGGCGGTGCGAAGCCCGGAATCTAATTGGGTGAACCCTGATCCCAGCCCTGAAGCTCGCGGGACCCCCTCCCGTGACGAGCGCACTTATGTCCTGCGCTCAGCCTATCGGCGGCTGGAACCCCGAGTACTCCAGCCGCCGCGTAGGCAGCTTGGTTAGGACCGACGCCCTGCAATTCTCGCCTCAACCTTCGCCGCGGCTTCTTCCAGCTTCTTCGCCGCCTCCCGGAGAAATGAGGCCGTACGGCGTTCGGTCTCGGGCGCTACTTCTTGCTCAAGGTATTGGCGGAGACGCGCAAGCTCTTCGTCAATTCGCCGACCGAATTCCTCAAATCTATCCATCGCTCCCTCCATCGTGCGATACGAACTGCTTCAGATCAAGAATAGCGGTTTTTCTCGATACAAAGACAAGCGATATCGGTCTCATCGGCGAAGTAAGCTTGCTAGTCCCCGATTAACCGAAATCAATCCTTTGATCGTACTATTTACACTATAGTTCTATACATATATGGTAATAAAGAACCAATGCCCCTGGAACCCGGCTCCGAGCGCTACGAGGCGCTAAGGCCAATGGGCCGCCCGCGATACGGCCTTTGCGGCGGGTCGGGCCGTTGCGCCCAGCCTGCGCCTTGCAAATTGGAGCAAATAGGTGTTTCCGGAGGCCCCCAGACCCCAAAAACGGGCCAAAACGAGTCTTCGAGGAGAAAAAGTGAGAGTTTCGATCTATTCGCGGGTCAGCACGCTAGGACAGGACACGGATAGAGGATAGCGCGCGCGATTTTGAATCGGGGCGCGAGGAGGCGCATACTATGCAGGGCGTTGGAGGCAGCGAGGCTATGAAAACAAGGGAGTTTGAGCTTGGGAGCGCGCGGATGGTGGTACTGATTGTGTTGGCCGTGGCGGCGGTGATCGTGGCGGGCGGGGCTTACCGGATGGTGAGCGCGTCTTCGGATAAGGCGCCGGCGGTGGGAGCGATGGCGCCGGATTTCACTTTGAATTCGCAGGAAGGCAAGGCGGTGAGATTGGGTGAGTACCGCGGGAAGTGGGTGGTGCTGTACTTTTACCCTCGGGATTTTACCAGCGGATGCACTACGGAGGCGCATAACTTTCAGAGGGATCTGGCGCAGTATGAGGCGAAGAATGCGGTGATTTTGGGAGTGAGCGTGGATTCGGCGGATTCGCATCAGAAGTTTTGCACGAAGGAAGGGTTGAATTTCAAGTTGCTGGCGGATACGGAGCATAAGGTGTCTGAGGAGTACGGGTCGATCATGAATGTGATGGGAGTGAAGAAGCTATCGGCGCGGCATACGTTTTTGGTGAATCCGCAGGGGGTGATTGTGCGGGAGTATTTCGCAGTGGAACCGGCCAAGCATAGTGAAGAGGTTTTGGTGGCTTTGACGGAATTGCAACGGAGTGTCGGCGGGAAGTGATGCAGCGTCGGCGGCTGTGAACTGGCTGGGTGTTCGCGTCCGTCTGCAAACGGTTTGGAAGCACAAGGGCTTAGGTCCGACAGGGGATTCCATGACGATCATTAATAAGGATACGGTTCTGATGGCGGTCTGCGGCATAGCGCTGAGCTTAGGTTGTGGCGGCGCGGCGCGGGCGCAACAGGGTGGTGGCGGATCGGCGGCGGGCCGTTCTTCTGGCGCGGTTTCTGCTGGCGGGTCGGCCGCGGGTTCTGGACAGAATGCGGCCGGTGCGGGGGCTATGAGCGCGGACACGCCGGAAGATGATGCGGCATTGAATTTGACGGACGAGCAGAAGGCGCAGATCAAGACGATCCGCGAGGATGCCAAGCAGCAGATCGCGGCGATGGGGAAGGATTCGTCGCTGAGTGCGGACGCGAAGCAGCAGAAGCTGAAAGTGATCCGGAAGGAGATACGGCGGCAGGTTTGGGGCGTGATGACGCCCGAGCAGCAGAAGCAGTGGGCTGCGGAGCAGCGCGAACGGCGCGAACAGAAGCATGGCGGTGGCGCGGCTTCGGAAAGCAAGCCGCAGAATTGATTTTGACAGGCGTCGCCGGGTGCCGCTGCGGTATGAGGCTTGCTTCCGGACTTCCGAAGTTCTTCGAATTTCCCCTCGCACAGTCCCCCGCGACGTCGATTCGTCTCTGTTGCAGCCGGAAAACCGGTGCTTCAGCGGCCGAAGCCGCGTTTCTTTCGTTCCGACGATGTCGTGGCCGAAGCTAAGACCTACAAACACTGTCGAGTTCTCAGACAAACTCCGGCGATTTGGATCTCTCGCTCACGCGCGGCGGGCCCGCCAGAACTGAACAGGCGCTCCACCCGAACCGAATGCGCGGGCTGGCCTGGCAAGCGATGCTGTGGCGGGCAGCGTGCGCGACCGTACCGAACTCGTGATGAGCGCGAGCGGCGGAAACATTTTTTGGTTCTTTGCATATTTTTCTTGCATCAAAGACGAATATCCGTATTCTGCATGATGCGAACTCGCTCCAGAAGCGCGGCTGAGAGAGAGCGAGGATCGCTGATGGAGGACGCGACAAAAAATTGAGCACCTTATCCCTCCCAGCCCAATTTCCTGCCCGGGCAGTTACTTCCACAAAAAGAAATGCAAAGCTCACACTTTGGCCGCTGGTGGCCGCGACATTTTTCATGGTGTCTGGCGGAACCTACGGGACTGAAGACATCATTCACGGCGCGGGCTACGGCCTGGGAATTTTGCTGCTGCTGCTGACGCCGCTGATCTGGAGTTTGCCGACGACGTACATGATCGGCGAACTTTCCAGCGCGCTGCCTTCGGAAGGCGGATATTACGCGTGGGTGCGGCGCGCGATGGGAAATTTCTGGGGATTTCAGGAAGCGTGGCTGTCGCTGGTGGCGAGTATTTTCGATATGGCGATTTATCCGACGCTTTTTGTGGCGTACCTGACGCGACTGATACCGTGGTTTGCGGTGGGACATCGCGGATGGATGGTGGCGATGGGCGTCGTTTCGGTGTGCGCGCTGATGAACATAGCGGGAATTCGCGTGGTGGCGATCAGTTCGCTGTGGTTGTTCTTTTTGCTGTCCGCGCCGTTTGTGCTGATCGTGCTGATTGCGCCGGCGAAAATCGGAGCGCTGCAGGGCGCGGTGACGACGCCGACGACTTCGAGCGTGGGGTTGATCGGCGGATTGCTGATTTGCATGTGGAATTATATGGGGTGGGACAACGCTTCGACGATCGCGACGCAAGTGAAGCGGCCGCAGAAGACTTATCCGACGGCGATGATTGTGGCGGTGATTGTGGTTTCGCTGACGTACGTGCTGCCGTTTGCGGCGATGTGGTTGACCGGAGTTCCGGCGGCGGCGTTTGAGACTGGATCCTGGGCGGATATTGCGGGGATGATGGGCGGGCTGGTCGGCGGGCCGTTGATTGCGCGTGGGTTTCGGGTGGCGTTGGTGCTCGGCGGAATGATGAGCGCGTTTGGGATGTTCAATGCGCTGGTGATGAGTTATTCGCGGTTGCCACTGGCGATGGCGCAGGACGGATTGCTGCCGTCGGTGTTCGGGAAGTTGCAGCGGAAGACGCAGGCGCCTTGGGTGGCGATTACTTTTCTGGCGGCGTGTTGGGCTTTGTGTTTGGGATTGGGATTCGAGCGGTTAATTACGATCGATGTGCTTCTGTATGGGATGAGTTTGATGCTGGAGTTTGTGGCTTTGATTGTGTTGCGGATTCGGGAGCCGGAGTTGCGGCGGCCTTTCAAGGTGCCGGGTGGGATGGCCGGGGCGGTATTGATTGGCGTGTTTCCTTTGTTGCTGCTGGGATTTTCGATTGTGCATGGGGCGGGCGAGCAGATTTTGGGGATTAGTGGATTGGCGTTTGGGTTGATGCTGATCGCGGCGGGGTTTGTGGTTTATTGGGCTACGGCGAGATTGCGAAGGGTTCGTTGGAGCGCTGGTGCTTTGAAGGATGAGCAGCGGGCGGCGTGATGCGCGCGCGCCTGCGATGATGCAGCTGGTAGCGCGACCGATACGGACCGCTGAAAAATCCGCGTGGCTGACAGCGTGGCAAGCTGGGGCGCAGCAAGCAGCGCCGCTACCGAGGCGATCGCCCGAAAGTGCGCGGCGCGACGAACTCGGGCGACGCAAGCGTCGCCTGGATCGTTTTGTTGGCGGACATTTAGCTGCGACGAAAGCGACGGCGAGCCGCCGCACTCCATATTGTCCTTGGCTGATTGCTTGATTTCTTCCCCGTCGGACCTTCCTCTGGACGTTTCTGCGACAAATTGATTGCTGCGGGACGCTGCATGGCATTTAATGCAAGCGCGTTCTATGGCTGGTAAATCTAAAACATACGATTACATTGTGGTGGGAGCGGGGTCGGCGGGGTGTGTGTTGGCGGCGCGGTTGACGGAGGACCGGCGGACGCGCGTGCTGTTGCTGGAGGCGGGCGGGGCGGGCGGGGCGAAAGAGATTCGGATTCCGGCGGCGTTTTCTAAGCTCTTCAAGACTACCGTGGATTGGAACTACGCTACGGAGCCAGAGCCGCATTTACACAACCGGCGATTGTATTGGCCGCGGGGGAAAGTGCTGGGGGGATCGAGCGCGATCAACGCGATGATTTACATTCGCGGGAACCCGGCGGATTACGATTATTGGCGCGAGTTGGGGAACGCGGGCTGGGGCTTTGCGGAGGTGCTGCCCTACTTCAAGAAATCGGAAAATCAGGAGCGCGGGGCGTCGGAATATCACGGCGTTGGTGGGCCGGTGAATGTGGCTGATCCGCGGTATGTGAATCCGTTGACGCTGGCGTTTCTTGCGGCGGCGGAGGAAATCGGGATCGCGAGAAATCCGGATTTTAATGGCGAAAGACAGGATGGAGTGGCGCTGTACCAGGTGACGCAGAAAAATGGCGCGCGTTGCAGTGCGGCAGACGGATTGTTGCAGCCGGCGAGCGAGCGCAGCAACCTTACGGTAGTGACCGGCGCGCACGCGGCGCGAGTGTTGCTGGAAGGAAAGCGCGCGCTGGGCGTGGCGTTTCTGCAGGATGCCACGATGGAGAAGGCGCGTGCGGATGGCGAAGTGATATTGGCAGGAGGCACGGTTAATTCGCCGCAGTTGCTGATGCTTTCGGGAATCGGTGCGGCGGATGAGTTGAAGGCCGCGGGAATTTCGACGGTGCACGATTTGCCGGGCGTGGGAAAGAATTTGCAGGATCATCCGATGGTTTCGGTCGGCTATTTGTGCACGCAGAAGATCAGCCTGGATGGCGCGGAGACGTTGGGCAATTTTTTGCGCTGGTTGCTGTGGAAGAATGGGCCGCTGGCATCGAACGTGGCGGAGGCCGGATTATTTTTGCGTACCCGCGTGGGATTGGAGGTGCCGGATCTGCAGTTGCTGTTTGGGCCGGCTTATTACCGCGGGCATGGGCTGGTGCGGCGCAAGGAGCACTGCTTCGGGTTTGGGCCGACGTTGATTACGCCAGAAAGCCGCGGGACCATTTCACTCCGTTCGGCGGAGCCGCTGGATGCGCCGGCGATTCGCGCGAATTATCTTTCGACTGATGCGGATTTGCGCACGATGATCGCGGGAGTGCGCCTCGCGCGGCGGCTGGCACATGCGAAGGCCTTTGACCAGTTTCGCGGAGAGGAACTGCATCCGGGTGCGGCGCTGAATTCGGAGGATGAGCTCAGCGAATTTCTGCGAGACGAACTCGAGACGCTTTATCACCCGGTGGGGACTTGCAAAATGGGGAACGACGCACTGGCGGTGGTGGATGCGCAGCTGCGCGTGCACGGAATCGAACGGCTGAGGGTGGTGGATGCGTCCATTATGCCGCGCGTGCCGGCGGGAAATACGAATGCGCCGGTGATGATGATCGCGGAAAAAGCGGCGGAGATGATTCGGGAAGGTGCTTAGTCCTGCGCGACGGGGTGAGTTGTTCAGGGCTGCGAGGCGCGGCATTTCTGCTATGCTTTTTGCCGTGCGACGCTTGCTATTTATATTTGTGATTGTTGCGGCTGGCGGGCTGGTTAGCGCTGCTGCCGCGTCGGCTTCTCCTTGGCAGGAGGGCGGGCAGACGCCTGCGCAAATTCCTGCGCCGCCGCAGGCGCAGCCTACGCCGACACCTCCGCAGCAGCCTGCACCTGCCCTAAATCCGGTGCCGGCCGCGCCGCCCGTGCATACTGGACCAGTGATCGTGATCAATGCTGCGCACGGCGGGACGGACGACGGAGCGCGGGCGGACAACGGCTTGCTGGAAAAAAACGTGGTGCTGATATTTGCGCGGATGCTGCGGAGTGAGTTCGAGCGGCAAGGATTTCGCGTGGTGATGACGCGCAACGATGATTCGAATCCTTCTTACGAGGATCGCGCGGCCGTAGCGAACGCTTATCGCGACGCGATTTTTATAAGTTTGCACGTTTCGTCCACGGGACAGTTGGGCGCGGCGCGGGCTTATTCTTATCAATTTTCAAGTCCGATCGCGGCCGTGATTTCGGCGACTGCTGCTGGTCCGGCGAGTGCGCCGGGGAGCACTGCGGCGAGTGTCGCGCCTCCACCCAGTGCGCCCAGTACCGGCCTGATCGTGTGGGCAGAAGCGCAGCGGCCTTATTTGGAGGGCAGCCATCGGCTGGCGGACGCACTGCAAGCGGCGCTGGCGCAGAAATTTCCAGGGTCGCCGGCGACGTCCACGCGATTCGCGGTGCGCGAGCTGCGCTCGGTGGCGGCTCCGGCGATTGCGGTGGAGGTTTCGAGCGTCTCGGCCGGGGATTCGAATTCCCTGCTGGCGATGGGCGCGTCGATGACGGCGACCGTCGAGCGTACCATTCAGGCGATGCGGCCACTGGGATCGTTGCCTGCGAGCCTCGGCGGAACTGCGGGTGCGAAATAATGCCCCGGAATTTGAAAATAACACTGGGGATTCTGTCGGTGGCGGTGCTGATTGGATTGATCAGCCTGCGCGGACTGCACCAGCGGATCGAACGTTTGTCGCAAGAGCAAGGTTCGGAGGAACAGCAGCGGCGGGAATTGCTGAAGCCCGCAATTGCGACGTCCACGGACGTGATGGTGACCGCGAAGATCTTTTGGGCGGCGGGGGCGGATCGAATCGCGCCGGTGGAAATGCCGCTGCCGCTTTCGGCGGATCCTGCGAAACGCGGGCGGCAGGTTTTGGATGCCTTGATTGCGGATGCGCCCAGCGCGGCGCAGCGCACTTTGCCCGAGGATGCCACGCTGCTGGGATTTTACATTTTGCCGGATGGCACGGCGATCGCGGATTTTTCCGATGCGCTGGCTTCGGAGACGCCGTCTGGAATTTTGAGCGAGGACATGGCGGTGGATTCGATTGCGCGGACGCTGGAGAGCAATGTGACTGGCGCGCACCGGTTGAAAATTCTGATTCATGGGCAGGAAGTGGATACTTTGGCAGGGCACGCCGACTTGACTGGGTATTTTGATTTGAATCCGGCGGTGCCGAGTGCGCCGGCGGCGGCCGCGCCGGGTGGTTCGGAGGCGCCGATGCCGGCATCGACGCCGGACAGTGCTGGCGGGAAACCTGCGCGCTGAATTTTGCGGTTGCGCGTCAGAACTGCAAAACCGGTGCTGCAGCGGCTAAAGCCGCTCTGACTTTGCTGCGTTTATGTCGTGGCTCCACGACCGACAGAGATTCGCGCGTTGTTCAGCAACGTGAGACACCCCGATCTTCTGAGAGATTCGATTCTTCCTCAGAAAGCAGAATCCTCTCTGCGTCCCGCGCCCGCCAAACGGCGGCGGGAATGAAAAAGCCCGGGATTTCGTTCGGGATGACACGCGATTTTCTATTTCGGCGGACCGTCGAGCGCAGCTTCTTCGAGAGCACGCTGTTCGGTTTGTCTGTTCTGGAATAGACTACCGCATGCCAAAACGCACGAAGTCAAGCGCGCGTAGGTCTGCGCACAAAATCAAATCACGATTTGCGAATGTGAACGGAGTGCGGCTGCATTATTTGGCGGCTGGCGCGGGCGACCCGGTTATTTTGCTGCATGGTTACGCCGAGACGAGCCACATGTGGCTGCCTTTGATCGCGGAATTGGTGGCTACGCGCACGGTGATCGCGCCGGATTTGCGCGGAGCCGGGCAATCTGCGAAGCCAGCGGGCGGCTACACGAAGGCGGAGATGGCGGCGGACATTCACGCGCTGGCGCGGAGTCTCGGTTATGAGCGCGTGCAGATTGTGGGGCACGATATTGGGCTGATGGTCGCTTACGCTTATGCGGCGCAGTACGCGGCGGAGGTACAGCGGATTGTTTTGATGGATGCGTTTTTGCCTGGGGTGGGCGATTGGCGGAATGTTTGGTTGATGCGCGATCTGTGGCATTTTCATTTTTACGGGAAGACTCCTTTGGCGCTGGTGCACGGGCGGGAACGAATTTATTTCGAGCATTTCTGGAATGATTTTGCGGCGGACGCGAAGCATTCTGTGCCGGAGCGCGACCGGCGGTTTTACGCAAGAGAATATGGGCGACCGGGCGGGATGCGGGCTGGGTTTGAGTATTTTCGCGCGTTCGAGCAGGATGCGAAGGATTTCGCGGGCTTCGCCGGGAAGCCTTTGGCGATGCCGATGCTGGTGTTGAGCGGCGAAAAAGCGGGGGGAGAATTTTTGATTCAGCAGGGCAAACTGGTGGCGACGAATGTGGAAGGCGTGGTGGTGCGCGGGTCCGGGCATTGGTTGATGGAAGAGGTGCCGGAACAGGTGATACCGAAGCTGGTGGAATTTCTGAGTCGTTAGAGTTGGCGGCAAGGCGCGAAGGATGCAGTCATGAAAGCTTGTGTGCTCTGCGATGTGGGACGGATTGAAGTGCGCGACGTTGCGCAGCCGCGGGTGGGTGCGCGCGACGTGCTGTTGCGGATTTCGGCTGTGGGAATTTGCGGAACCGATGCGCACATTTTTTCCGGGCATGCGAATTACAATACTGATGCGTCCGGGAAGACGGTGCCGCTTTCGGTGCAGCCGCAGATTTTGGGGCACGAGATCAGCGGTGAGGTTTTCGAGGCGGGTGGCGAGGTGCGCGATCTTGCTGTGGGTGACCGCGTGGTGATTGATCAGGGATTGAATTGCGTTAGCGCGCGGCGAAAACCGCGGTGTGAATATTGTTTGAGCGGGGATTCGCATCAGTGCGCGTTTTATACGGAACATGGAATAACCGGATTGCCTGGGGGGCTTGCGGAATTTATCGCGGTGCCGGCCAGCAACGCGGTGCGGCTGACTTCGGATCTGGATATGAGCGAAGCGGCGCTTTCGGAGCCGCTGGGTTGCGTGATTCACTCTTCGGACGCGGTGGCGCGGGCGCGTGGGCGGTTTGCGATTGACGGGGCTGCGGGGTCTGCGGAGCGGCGCGTGCGGCACGTGTTGATTTGCGGGGCGGGGCCTTCTGGATTGCTGCATTTGCAATATTTGCGGCGGGTCTTGGGTTACGACGGATTGTTGATAGTGAGCGAGCCGAATGAAATGAAACGCGAGCTCGCGACGAGATTCGGCGCAGATGTGGTGCTGGATCCGAGCAACGGGGATTTGGGCGCGGCGGTGCGCGAGCATACTGAGGGCGGCGGCGTGGAATATTTGATTGAGGCCTCGGGACAGGGGCGCGCGTTTGCGGCGATTTCTTCGGTGATTCGAAAGCAGGCGACGGTGCTGCTGTACGGACATGGTCACGCTGGATTTGAACTGAGCTTGCTGAATAATGTGATGTTCAAGGAGCCGACGCTGGTGACGCCGGTGGGAGCGTCGGGGGGATTCGAGAAGGATGGACGGCCTGCTACTTATGCGCGGGCTTTGCGGTTGATTGAGCAGGGGAAGATTTCGGTTGCGCCGTTCATTACGCATCGGTTTGGATCGCTGGGAGATGTGCAGGGGGCTTTGGCTGGCGGAATGAATGCGGCAGATTATGTGAAGGGTGTCGTGGCATTGCAGTAAGCTTGGAGGGCATTCCGGCGCAACGCTTGACCGGAGCCTACTTTGATCTGCCAAGTCCTAAAGCTATGAAATGATCCTTGCTGTTGGGATTCGAGCAAAGTTTTTGAGCGACGCCTGGAAGGCTGATTTGCAGAGCCGCGAGAACTTCTGCGGCTTCTTCCTCTGACAGGTCTTTGCCGACGATGACGGTTCGCCAACCGGCTTTGCTTTGCAATCCAGCGGGCCGTCCTTTGGCTGCGCTTACCCATTCCAGGTCGCTGCAATCCGCGACCTGATACTCGTGTTTGCGCTCCCAGCCATTAAATTCTTTACCGATCGTGAGCCGCAACGAGTCGAACGCGATGATTTGGGTGACGGCGAGTTGGTAGACCAAGGCGAGAGCCCCACCGACGATCGCCCAAATGAAGATGAGGCGAATCCAGAGTGAGGTCGTCGCCCAGCTGCTGTAGGTGATTGCCGCGAATGCCACGTCCCCGGCGAGTGCGGCGAGGATTAGAAACCAGGACCGTGTGGGCGGAATCGTCACGCCGACAATTCCTGAACTTGCGACGATTGCGATTTTTGCGCGGCGCTTGAACGGGTCCATCTGTCACCGATTCGCGCGCTATGGTAACTAATCATGAATTGACGAGCTACGGATTTGTCTCGCGTCGCGACGATTCAGGCCAGTGCATATCGTCGGGCGCCGAACGTGCGATTTCGCTTCCCAGATTGTTGACAGTTGGGTGGGTAGTCGTCACACTTGGTGCTCTGATTTCCTGTGGGATCCATTGCAGAATCTTGAAGGGAGATTCTTTCTTGCGAGTTGACGGACGTACGGCCGACCAATTGCGGCCGGTGAAGATTACACCGGATTTTATTCCTCATGCGGAGGGGAGCGCGCTGATTGAGGCGGGCGACACGCGGGTGATCGTGACGGCGACGGTCGAGGATGGCGTGCCTTCATTTTTGAAGGGCAAGGGGCGCGGATGGGTGACGGGCGAGTACGGGATGCTGCCGCGATCGACGGAGAACCGCACGCCGCGCGAATCGAGCCGCGGCAAGCAATCGGGACGGACGCTGGAAATTCAGCGCATGATTGGGCGAACTTTGCGCGCGGTGACGGATTTGAAGGCCTTGGGCGAACGAACGGTTTGGCTGGACTGCGACGTGATCCAGGCGGACGGCGGGACTAGGACAGCTTCGGTGACGGGGGCGTTTGTGGCGTTGGCGCTATCGCTCGAGCGGATGGTGGCGGCGGGAATTTTGCGCAAGGTGCCGTTGATTGATTTTTTGGCGGCTACGAGCGTGGGGATTGTGGAGGATGAGCTGCTGCTGGATTTGAAATATGAAGAGGATTCGCGCGCGCAGGTGGATATGAATGTGGTGATGACAGGCAGTGGAGAGTTCGTTGAGGTGCAGGCCAGCGCCGAGGGAAGACCGTATACGGACGTTGAATTGCAGGATTTGCTGAAACTGGCGGCGGGCGGGATACGGACCTTGGTACAGGCGCAGCAGGAATTGCTGCAGATTAAATTCATGGCGCGCAGCAAGTAACTGCGAGTGCAGCGGTGCGATAGAGATCGCGAAATCGAGGGCGAGACTGCGGCGCCATCTCAGGCAAAGATGTGTCGCGCCTGCGGCGCTCGGGCTCGTGTTGGTTTATTTTCCCAGGCCAGCCGGCCTGGGCTAGTTTATGCCGCGCCCACGGCGCTGGCTTCCGAGTCTTCCTTTCATGAGATTGTTTCTGGCGTCTTCGAATCCTGGAAAATTACGGGAGTATCTGGAGTTGGCGCGCGGGTCTGGCCTCATCCTGGAATTATTGCCGCGGTTTGGGGAGTTCCCTGCGTTTGAGGAGTCTGCGCCGACCTTTGCTGAGAATTCCGCGGGGAAAGCTTTGCATTACAGCCGGTTTACGGATGAGGCGGTGCTGGCGGATGATTCCGGACTAGTAGTACCGGCCTTGGGTGGTGCGCCGGGGGTGCATTCGGCGCGTTATGCAGGGGCCGGTGCGACGGACGCAGACCGTGTGCAGAAGTTGTTGCGGGAGATGCGCGGCATGGAAGGGCTTGAGCGCCGCGCGCGATTTGTTTGCGTCACTTCCGTCGCGCAAGCCGGGCGGCCGATCGCCGCGGTCTCTGACCTGGCAACCGGAGTGATCACTTCGGAAGCGCGCGGGTCGGGGGGATTCGGGTACGATCCCGTTTTCTTGTTTGAAGAGCTGGGGCGCACTTACGCGGAACTGACGCGGGAGGAGAAGAACGCCTACAGTCATCGCGGCAAATCTTTCAGTAAATTACTGTATGTGATCGCCCCGAATAACGTTGCACCCTCCTGAAGCACCGGGGCATCGAATAACCTGCAAACGAAAAAGCTTGCCGCGAGACCAACGGAAGAGGTAGAAAGGAACTCCCCCCTCTTCGAGGTGAACCTTGACGGCTTCCCGAGTAGTGACCAGGCTAGAACCATCCTTACTCACGCGACTGGAGAACGCGCGTGCGAACACCGACGCATTATTTGCGTTACTTCCGCCGAATTCCTTCTACGAACGGCCGATTCCGGCGCGGCACCGGTTGATTTTTTATCTGGGCCACCTGGAAGCGTTCGACCGAAATCTGCTGAGCCCGGCGCTCGAGCTTGGTTTGGAAGACTCTCCTTTCGACAAGCTGTTTGCGTTCGGGATTGATCCCGTCGGCGGCGGTTTGCCGAAGGATCAGCCAAGGGACTGGCCCGAGATCGCGCAGGTAGAACGATATAACCGGCAGGTGCGCGCGCGATTGGACGAGCGGCTGCGCGATCCGAGTGTGACGCGGGCGCTCACGGCGTCACCGGAGATCGGGACGCTGCTCCATGTCGCGATCGAACACCGCTTGATGCACGCGGAGACGCTGGCGTACTTGCTGCACAATCTGGCGCTCGAGAAAAAACTTTCTAAGGCGGGGCCGGCGATTGATGCGCGGCCGGCGCCGGATGCGAAGATGGTGACGATTCCTTCGGGGATCGCGACGCTGGGGCAGCCGCGCCACAGCCTGGCGTTTGGCTGGGACAACGAATTTGGGATGCAGCGGGTGTTGGTGCCGAGTTTTTCGATCAGCGCGTTTCCGGTGACGAACGCGGAATATTTGAAGTTCGTGCAAGCGGGCGGATACCAGACTGGAAAATATTGGCGGACGGAAGATTGGGACTGGGTGCGGAAAGAAAAGCTCGAGCATCCACTTTTTTGGAAGCGTGCGAGCGCATCGCCGGCAGAGGATGCGAAGACGAAGTGGGAATATCGCGGGATGTTCGCCACGATTCCCTTGCCGCCATCGTGGCCGGTGTACGTGAGCTACGCGGAAGCGTCGGCATTTGCGAAATGGGCGGGACGAAAACTTCCGACAGAGGAACAGTGGCAGCGGGCGGCTTACGGCACGCCGGAAGGACGCGAGCGGGCTTATCCGTGGGGCGACGAGCCGGCGGAATTCTGGCGCGGAAATTTCAATCAGGACCGCTGGGATCCGACGGGCGTGGATACTCACCCGGAAGGGGCCAGCGGGTTCGGAATTTACGATCTGCTGGGAAATGGATGGGAGTGGACGTCCACGACATTCGGACCGCTACCGGAATTTGAGCCGTTTGAATTTTATCGCGGATATTCGGCGGATTTTTTCGACGGAAAACATTACGTGATGAAGGGCGGTTCGGCGCGTACGGACGCGTGCATGCTGCGGCGGTCGTATCGGAACTGGTTCCAACCTCATTATCCTTATATCTACAGCAGCTTCCGTTGTACGGAGGAATAGCCAATGGCATCCGCACCACGTATGGCAGGGGCGGGGGTTTCACCGGTTGCAGCGGCGCTGACGGCGGAATTCTCGAGCGACGTGGTGATCGGGCTGAGCCACACGGGACAGAAAGAGCTGCCTTCGAAATATTTGTATGATGAGGTGGGGTCGGCGCTGTTTGATGTGATTTGTTTGTTGCCGGAGTATGGGCTGAGCCGCGCGGGAATGCGATTGCTGCAGCGAGATTCGCACGAGATCGTGTCTCTGCTGCCGACGCCAGTGTTGGTGGCGGAGCTGGGGAGCGGGAGCGGGCAAAAAACAAGGTTGTTGCTGCAGGCGCTGTCCAAGCGGCAGAGGGTGAATTACTATCCGATTGATATTTCCGGGAGCGCGCTTTCGCGCTGTCAGCAGGAAATCGGGCAGATGGACCGTGTGAGCATCGTGGGATTCGAGAGCGCGTATCTGGAGGGGTTGCAGGAAGTGGCGGCGCGGCGACAGGAAGGCGAACGCATTCTGGTGCTATTTTTGGGCAGCACGATCGGGAATTTCGACCGTCCGGCGGGCGATCAATTTTTGCGCGAAGTGCGAAAGATTCTGAGTGAGGGAGACGCTTTGTTGCTAGCGACGGATCTGGTGAAACCGATTGAGCAATTGCTGCTGGCCTATGACGATCCGGCGGGCGTGACGGCGGCATTCAACATGAATTTGCTGGCGCGCGTTAACCGGGAGTTGGGCGCGGATTTCGATCTACGGCAATTCGAACACGTGGCGCGTTATGACGAATGCGAGCGACGCGTGGAAATGCATTTGCGGTCGAAGGCCTGGCAGAGAGTGACGATACAGACGGCGAACCAGCGATTTTATTTGCGCGAGGGCGAGACGATCTGGACGGAAAGTTCGCACAAATATAATCCTGCGGAAGTAGTGGAGATGGGGGAGCGGACGGGGTTTCGTTGCGAGCGGCAATGGTTTGACGCGGAGTGGCCGTTTGCGCAGAATTTGTTTTTTGCGGTGTGAGGAAGGCAGTGATTGGTGATGAGTGATTTGTGGCGAGGCCTATCTGCTAAGTGCGCAGCCACGATCGAAACTCACCGCTTCAGGGGCTAAAGCCCTTCTCCTCGGTAGCTTGATGGCGGGGCCGAAGCCCTGCCCTTCCGGACGCGCTTCGTGGCATTGCAATTCGGACGTCGTTCCACAGAGAAATAGGCGCCGCTGTGCGAGCGGCGCTCGGGCTGTGATATATTCTTCGGCCTGATGGCCAAAACAAAAAAGAAAAGCGAGAATCAGAGGGCCGCTAGGGCGGTAAAGTCTGCCGCTCGGCCGGCGAAAACTGCGGGCAGTCGTGCCGTCGCGGGGCGTACGCGAAAATCCACGGGCGGTTTGGCTGTTGGGCGCGGAGCGAATCCGGCGCGGGTGCGCGCGATTTTGCAGGGGCTGGATGAGGCGTACCCGGAAGCGAGTTGTGAGCTGATCCACGACAACCCCTTTGAGCTGCTGATTTCGACGATCCTTTCCGCGCAGTGCACCGACGTGAGAGTCAACATGGTGACGAAGGACTTATTCCAGAAGTATCCGGATGCGAAGGCGCTTGCTTATGCAGATCCACGGGCGCTGGAGCAGGAAATCCGCCCGACAGGATTCTTCCGCAACAAGACGAAGTCCATCATGGGCGCGAGCAAGAAAATCGTGGAGGAATTTGGCGGGAAAGTACCGCAGACGATGCAGGAGCTGCTCGCGCTGCCCGGAGTGGCGCGCAAGACGGCGAACGTGGTGCTGGGGTCGGGGTTTGGGATTGCGTCGGGTGTGGTGGTGGATACGCACGTGCAGCGACTTTCGGAGCGATTGGACCTGACGAAGAACACGGACCCGAAAAAGATCGAGCAGGATTTGATGCAGATTATTCCGCGGGAGAAGTGGATCCTATTCTCGCATCAATTGATATGGCACGGACGGCGGGTGTGCAACGCGCGCAAACCGAAGTGTGTGGAGTGCAACCTCGAGCCGTTGTGTTATTCGAAAGACAAGACGAATTGAGACGGGCGCGCGGGGAAACGGGACCACGCCACGGAGCGGCACCCTCTGCGGTGCTGCGCTCCGTGGCCTGCGCGTCCTGATTTTCGGCTGATCTGCGTTATTTGCGGGACCCTGACGAGTTGTCCAGCAAGCTGATTAGCGATTGAGCCGCGGCCGGAGCCGGCACGGAGCCAGAAATGATCTCCTGGGCGGTAATTTCTTTGCCGTAGAGCGCTTTGTTCGCATCGCGATCCGCGTCCATTGAGGCGCCTTCCAGCGATACGCCGGCGAAAAGCCCCTTGGAGCGCGAGTAGGTCAGCACGTCAACCTTCATCGCATCGGCGTTGTAGCCGGTGGCCTGAGCGCCGGTGGGACCAGCAGCAGCGGCAGCGTTCCCGCCGAGTTTGGTCTTGCCGTTCAGAATCTGCTCAACGCCGCCATGGCGCATAACCACAAGCACGAAATCCGTAGCCGTGGAACCCAGCTGCACGCCTAGGCTGCCCTGGTCGAGCGCGTACATGGCGGGAGCTCCCCAGGAACCGGCCATATCCGAGCCCTTGCGGCAAACCAATTCACCGCGACCGTAGCTTCCGCCAATGCCGATCGCGACTTTCTTCACGCTTGGGAAAATCAGCACGCAGTGCGCGTGATCGAGGATGGAGGTGGGCAGACCCTTGTCACTTTGCAGAATGGCCTGCATCGCGGTGGTGGATTTTTCCAAGCGATCGTCTATTTTCTTCTGAGCAAACAGGGGAAGAGTTACAATCAGGCCGAATGCGAGAATACACAGATTCTTTTTCACGTTATCGTCCTCTCCTAGAGAATATTGCTCGATCTCGAGCCAAAGCCCGGAATCGTAGCATTGAGTTGGCTGGGGGTTAAGGTTAACGCCGAGTAGAGTCTACAGCCCTCTGGGCGCCGCAACGGGCGCCGTGAACCACTGCGGCGATCGAGGGCCACTCGTCAACGTGGCACCGACAGTGTACCCTGAATCGTAACATTTCGGAAAGGTGTGTTCAAAAAAGCTTGGTATCTTCCGAGTGGAAAGCGCGTCTGAGCAGCACAGGCGCAAACGCCTGCTTGAATGACTGGCAAAAATCGCGCGACTCAGGGATTATCTGTATGGGCCAAGCGACGCAATTCCGGAATAGTATTGTGCGGGGATGCAAGGAAACGGGAGGTACGAAAAAGTGGCTGTTAGCGGGCGCGAACGAGCGTGGTGGATCGCAGGAGCATCGGTATTGGTCCTGATCCTGGCAGTGTTCTTGTTTCCGCCGGCGTGGACGCAGCATCCGAATATTCCTGCGCAGCCGGGGATGAGCGGGATGGACGACATGTCGGATATGGCGGGCATGCCGGATCCGCAGCACGGCGCGGCGGTGCCGGAGCAGACGCCGGAGGTTTTGGCGAAGCAGTTGGCGGATAAGCGCGAGAGTGAGTTTAATCATCATCTGGCAGGGGCGCTGTTGATTTTGGCAGCTCTGTTTTTTCTGGCGCAGAACCGTTTGCAGGGGCGCTGGGCTGCGGCACATTATGCGTGGGCGGCGTGTTTGCTGATCGCCGGATTTTTTCTGCTGGTTTTCAGCGATACGGAAATTTGGCCGTTTGGGTACCAGAGCTTTTACTACGCCGTGACACACAATCCCGAAGTGGCGCAGCACAAGACTTTTGCGGCGATATTGCTGGCGCTGGGAGTGGTCGCGACACTGCGCACGAGCGGGCGGTTGCAAGCGGCGTGGAGCGCTTGGATATTTCCGGTGCTGGCGCTGGGGGGCGCGACGATGCTGCTATTTCATCATCACGGGGGCATGCACGGACCGGACGCCATGCAGACGATGGTGCGGGTGCAGCATCAGCACTTGCGGTTTGCGGGAGCGGGGGCGGGAGTGGCGCTGGCGAAAGGACTGGCCGATAGCGGCGGGAAATGGCGGCCGTTGTTCGACAAACTGTGGCCGATATTCATGATTGCGTTGGGCTTGCTGCTACTGCTGTACACGGAGTAGGGTCGCGCGAGACGATTCCGGGCCGATGGCGCGGACGTGCACATGGATCCGCACGCACACGCGGCAGAGTGCAAGATTCCTACCTGCGGCGGATAGAACGTTCTATAATTGCGTGCGAAGCGATTGCTGGGGATTGGGCCAACGATTATTTCGGGGAACGCATCCGAATGACGGTGGGTGCGGACTGTTTGTGGTTTTGAGCTGAGGTTCAGGAAAGTCCACCGGTTTTCCACTCGCACACATTTTCCGGCGGCGGCCATCACGCGGCGCACGCACGAAGCACCTCACATACACGTTAAAGGCTGGAGGGACAGTCGGAAAGGAATAACCTCGATGTACACTTCGGAAATTATTCAGGCTTGGGGCAAGATTCTGAAGGGCGAGCAGCCTTCCCTTTCGATTGAAATCACGCGCGAGTGCCCTTTGCGGTGCCCGGGATGCTACGCGTACGAGGACGCGCATCTGGGCGGCGGGCAGACTTTGCGGCAGTTGATCGATCGCAAGGGGCAGGCGCTCGTGGATGGAGTGCTGGAAATTGTGGACAGGCTGAAGCCGCTGCACCTTTCGATTGTGGGCGGCGATCCGTTGGTGCGTTATCGCGAACTGGAGTTGCTGCTGCCACAATTGTTTGCGCGCGGGATTCATGTGCAGGTTGTGACCAGCGCTTTTCGAACGCTGGGGGCGGGTTGGGCGGATATGCCGCTGCTGCATGTGGCGGTTTCGATTGATGGATTGCAGCCGGAGCATGATGTGCGGCGAGCGCCGGCAACTTACGAGCGCATTCTGAAAAACATTATGGGGCAGAGTGTGACTTTGCATTGCACGGTTACCGGTCAGATGATGAAACGGCCTGGTTATCTAGCGGAGTTTTTGGAATTTTGGACACCGCGGCCGGAGATCAAGAAGGTGTGGTTCAGTTTGTTCACGCCGCAGGTGGGCGATGATTTGCCGGAAATGCTGACTTCGGCTGAGCGCGCGCAGGCGATTGCGGATATGTTGGTGCTGCGGAAACAGTACCCGAAGCTGGATATGCCCGAAGCTTTGATTCGGCAGTTTGCTTCGCCGCCACACTCGCCGCAGGATTGCGTTTTCGCGCAGACGACGCGGACTTTGTCGGCGGATTTGACTACGGAGATTACGCCTTGCCAGTTTGGTGGGACGCCGGATTGCGAGTCGTGCGGGTGCGTGGCTTCGATGGGTTTGGCGTCGGTGGCGGCGCATAAGCTGGGAGGATTTATTCCGGTTGGCGCGATATTCAATGCCTCGATCAGGATTGGGCGGGCGCGCGCGAAGTCTCGGACGAAGCAGCAGGCGAAAGAGACGCAGCGGCGGTTGCGGGCTAATGAAGAGGCTTGGGCGCATCAGGATGGGCGGGGAGCTTGACGGGGGGCGGTCTATCGTAGCAGGCTCGTCGATTCTGCAAAAAGCAGATCCCTCGCGACGCTCGGGATGACGCCCGACTTTTTGTGGTGAATTGCGGCGTTATTCGCCGCGGAGTAGATCGCTGAGGGTTTCGCGGCTGCGGACTTCTCTGAATTGCTTTTTGTGAACGAGAATTTCGGCGGGCTTGGGGCGCGAGTTGTAATTTGAGGCTTGCGCGAAGCCGTAGGCTCCGGCACCCCAGAGAACCAGCAGATCTCCCTGTTTCGGCAACTCCATTGGCCAATCGTGAAGGAAGCAGTCGCCTGTTTCGCAGACTGGGCCGACGATGTCTGCTTTTGCGACGTTGGCGTTCTTGCTGCGGACGACTGGCGTGATGGGGTGGACGGCTTGGTAGAGCGCGGGGCGAATGAAATCGTTCATCGCTGCGTCTACGACAACGAATATTTTGCCGCGGTTGTCTTTTACATGCAGGACGCGCGTGAGTAGAACGCCCGCGGGGCCGACGATGGCGCGGCCTGGTTCGAGCAGCAGGCGACAGCCGAGCGGGCGAATGTGCGGCAGCAGGGCGCGGGCGTAGGCGTCCAGGTCGGGCGGACTTTCTTGGGTGTAGCGGATGCCGACGCCGCCTCCCAAATCCAGAGACGATAGATGCACACCGGCTTTCGCCAGTTCGCGCACCAAGGACGAGACGCGAACGACGGCGCGACGGAAAGGCGCTAGCCCCAGGATTTGCGAACCGATGTGGGCGCTGATTCCCTGCCAGGAAATCCACTTCGCAAGGGATTTATCGAGATAGAGGCGGCGGGCGTGGTCCCAGTCGATGCCGAATTTGTGGCGGTGATGGCCGGTGGAGATGTGGGCGTGGCCACCGGCCTGGACGTCGGGATTGACGCGCAACGCGGCGTGGGCGCGGCGTTTTAGGAGCGCGGCTGCGGCGGATAGTATGTCCAGCTCGGATTCGGATTCGACGTTGAAAAGGAGGATTCCGGCTTGCAGGGCTTCGCGGATTTCTTCTCTTGTTTTTCCGACGCCGGAAAAAACGATGCGGCGGCCGGGGACGCCGATATGCCGCAGGCGATGGAGTTCGCCGCCGGAAACGATGTCAAAGCTGCTACCTGCGCGGGCTAGCAATTTGAGGATCGAGAGATTTGAATTGGCTTTGACCGCGTAACAGATGGAGTGCGGGATGCTGCGGAAGGCGCGGGTGAAGCGGCGGTAGGCGTCGAGGATGCTGGCGCTGCTGTAGACGTAGGCTGGGGTGCCGTATTTTTCGGCGATGCGCGAGAGTGGGACGCTTTCGCATTCGAGCGCGGCGTGGCGATACTTATAGTGGGGCGTGTATTCGGTGGGGTCGGTTGGAACGACCCGTTTTGCGTTTGTTTTTGCTGCTTTTGGAGTCAAGGGCGCCTTTGGCCGTTAGCGGAGCAAGTCTTCGAGTTGCGTGCGTAGATCGGTTTTCGCATTGCGATATTTTACGATTACTGGAGCATAGAGCGAGAGGCCCCAGTCTTTTCCCTGGCCGCGATTGATCGGGCGCGTGCCGGGGACCACTACCGCTTTTTCCGGAATGATCAGCGGGCGATCTTCGGTGGCGATGTAGATTTCGCCGCGCACGACATCATAAACCGGAGTGGAGTGATTCAGGATCGCACCGGTGCCGAGGACCGCGCCGCGCTTTACGATGGTGCCTTCGAATATGCCGCAGTTCCCCCCTACCACGACTTCGTCTTCGATGATTACGGGCATCGCGCCTACTGGTTCGAGAACTCCGCCGATTTGCGCGGCGGCGGAAATGTGGCAGCCTTTTCCTAGTTGCGCGCAGCTGCCTACCAGCGCGTGAGAATCGATCATTGTCTGGTCGCCTACGTACGCGCCAACGTTGATAAACATCGGCGGCATGCAGGTGACGCCTTTGCCGATGAAGCAGCCATCGCGGATGCTTGAGCCGCCCGGGACGATGCGCACGCCGCTGGCAGAGGTGATGTGCTTCACCGGATACGTTGATTTATCGAAAAACGGCTGGCGCAGCGGGTCAACGGACATGTCCGTGATGGCGCCGATGCGAAATCCCAGGAGGATGCCCTTTTTCACCCAGGCGTTGACGCGCCAGCCTGATGATGATTTTTCATCGGGCTCGGCGGCGCGCACTTCGCCCGAGTTCAGCGCGTCCTTGAAGGACTGGAACAGCGCCAGGTGCGCGGGGAGATATTTGGCCGGCGGTTGATCGAAAAGCTGCTCAATTTGTTGCTGCAGCATGCGCCTTCCCCACGAGGCCGATGGATTCGAGTACGTGGCGGATTTTTTCGAGATTTTCGGTTCTTGGCGCCACGAGCGGGAGACGCCAGACAGGCTCGAGCAGGCCCATCTCGGCCATGGCGGCTTTGGCGGGGCCGGGATTGGATTCGATGAAGTTCATTTCCATCAGCGGCAGATATGTTTTCTGGAGTTCGCGAGCGCACGCGAAATTGCCTTCGAGGCAGGCGTGGATCAGTGAGGCCATTTCCGCCGGAATTTCGTTGGCTACCACGGAGATTACGCCATGTCCGCCGAGGGCGATTACCGGCAGCGCGATGGCGTCGTCGCCGGAGAGGACTGCAAAGCCGTCGCGAGCTTGGCTGACGATCGTGGCGATCTGGCCGATGTTGCCGGAGGCTTCTTTTACACCGGCGATGTTTTCGATCTGCGCGAGGCGTCTTAGCGTTGCTGGCTCGACGTTGACGCCGGTGCGGCCTTGTACGCTGTAGACGATGATGGGGATCGAGATGGCTGCAGCGATGGCTTTGTAATGTTGATAGAGGCCTTCTTGTGTGGGCTTGTTGTAGTAGGGCGTGACAGAGAGGATGCCGTCTGCGCGCAGGAATTCGAGGTCCTTGGCCAGTTCGATTACTTCGGCGGTGTTGTAGCCGCCGGCGCCGGCCAGGACCGGGACTTGGCCGTTTGATTCCGCTACGGTGATTTCTACTACGCGCAGATGTTCGGCGCGGGTTAGGGTGGGATTTTCGCCGGTGGTGCCGCAGGGGACCAGGAAGTCGATGCCGGCGTCAATTTGACGGCGGATTAGGCGGCGTAGGGCGGGTTCGTCGAGGGAGAGATTTTGGCGAAATGGGGTTACTAGTGCGGTTCCGCATCCTGTAAACATTTTTGGCTCCTTTGGTGCTGGGTGAAGCTGGTGGTGCTGGTAGCGTTCGGAATTTCGTGTACCGCCTATGCCTGCCGACGGCGTTTGGCGCTTCGTCAATGTCGCACTGCAGTGCGCCGCTACAAATTCAAAGGCAACGTCAACTACGCCCGCCTCAAATTCAGGCGGCCGCTACAATTCCAAAAGTAGCGTCAAAACCTTTGGCTGCTTGTATTTCTCCGCAAGCTCTAAGCGCCTCCTCTTGCGGCGGCTGGCGGCTGGGCTGACGCCGCGGCCTTCGCGGTCGGCGCTTGTTGCGATGCGTCTTGGTCGAACAGGACGTCGCGGAAGTCGAACCAGCCTTGCTTGCCTACTACCCACCTTGCTGCTAGCAGGGCGCCGCGGGCGAAACCTTCGCGGCTGCGGGCGGTGTGGCGGATCGTGAGTGAGTCGGCGGCGGAATCGAAACCGATTTCGTGCGTACCGGGATGGGCGCCGGCGCGGTTTGAGCTGACCGAGACTTCCCTGCTGGGATCGGCGCGCTGCATTTCGTCTACTACTTTCAGCAAGGTGCCACTCGGTGCGTCTTTCTTTGCGGCGTGATGAATTTCCCAGGCCCAGGCGCCGTATTCTTTGTAACGGGCGATGCGGCGGGAAGCTTCGGACGCTAGTTGCAGGAAAATGTTGACGCCTACGGAATAGTTGGGGCTCCAGACGACACCGATGCCGCTGTCGCGCACCCTCGCTTGGACCTGCGGGAGCTGTTGTGTCCAGCCGGTGGTGCCGACGACGGCGTTGATTTGCAGAGCCGCGAGGCGCGCGATGTTCTGCGGCGCGGCGGCGGCGGCGGAAAAATCTACGGCGACGTCCACACCAGCGAAATTGTTGCCTGTGATTCCGCTGGCGTCGCGATTGTTGGCGCTGTTGAGGCGCGTCGTGACCGTGAAACCGTATTCGGGCGCTAGCCGCTCGATCAGGCCGCCCATTTTGCCATGTCCGATGATGGCAAGGTTCATATGTGCGGAGCCTGGGCGGCGCGTGTGAGAAGTTGCGCCACCATTTTCTTGTAAATTTCAGCGGCTTCGAGAAGTTCTTTTTTGGGGACGCGTTCTTCGAGTGTGTGGGCTACGTGGATGCTGCCGGGACCGATCAGGAAGGGCTCGCCCCAGGCGTTTGCGAATGCGGGAACGTCGGTGGTGTAGGAGACCACCGTCGATTCGAGGCCGTCGAATGAGGTGAAACGCATCGGCGCGTTGGAGCAGGCTTCTTTGGCCGTGGCGCGGCCGGTGACGGCGCGAGTGACGGCTTGACGGAGAGCGTCGCCGGAATCAACTGTGCGGAAGGAAATTTCGGCGCGGGCTGCGTCGGACACTACGTTGGGGGCGCGGCCACCGGAAATTACGCCGATGTTCAGGGTGCTGCGGCCCATTAGCTGTTCTTCGGGCAGGGGGATTTTGCGAATTTCGTGCAGCGCGTCGAGAAGCTTGTCGATCGCGGATTCGCCAAGTTCGGGATATGCGGAGTGAGCCAGGCGGCCGGTGGCTTCGATCTCGTAGCGCAGGATTCCTTTCGCGGCTAGTACGAGTTTGTTGTCGGTGGGTTCGCCATTGATGAGAAAACGCGAACCGCGGGGGTCGCGGGCTGCGGCTAGCGCGCCGGAGCTGTTGCGTTCTTCGCCGACTACGAAAAGCAGGCCGAAATTGCGGGCGCCGTCGGCGAGTAATTTTTCTGACGCGGCGATCATGCTCGCGATGATGCCTTTGGCGTCGGTGGAGCCGCGGCCCCAGATGAATTCGGGGTCTTCGCGGGATGCGAAAAACGGGGGCACGGTGTCCATGTGCGTCGAGAGTGTGACGAGCGGCACGCCCCAGTGGGCGAAGACGTTGAAGCGATTGGCTTCGACGGGGCAGCGTTCGACGGAGCCGCCGGTACGAGCGGTGAGGTCCGACAGAAGCCCCAAGAGGAATGAGCCGACGGCTTCTTCATTGTTCGTGACCGACTCTATGTCGACGAGCGCGCGGGTTAGTTCGAACAGATTCATCGTTTCACCGAGACGTCACCCGAACGAAAATGTGTGCGGACGAATTGCAGCCGCGTTCTTCGGTCTTCCGGTGAAAAAAGAATGGAGGGATGAAAAGAAAGGCCTCGAGTGGGTGGAGGCGGCTTCCTTCCCAATAGCGCTCCATCCGTTTTTCAACGGATGACAGTGGGCAGGTATTAGCCTGGCCCCCCAACCGTCGCGGAGTGAGCTTCCGGCGACGACTTCGGCGGAATTGATTACTTGCACCCTTTTCGCTCAAGCCTCCGAAGCGTCTCGGAGATTACGGCTTGGCTACTGGTGGCTTCCGCTCCTCTATCAAGAACATCTCAACGTAGCAGAAGGGGGCGGAGGGTGTCAAGGGTCGGGTGTGTTAGGCAATGGGTCAGTTTCCGATAAATGGGGTGATCTCAATCGGTCGACGCAACACAAAGCTCCAGCCCACTTGGCATTGAAAATAAAGGCCAAAATCGCTGGCTAGGGTGAGGACAGCAGCAACGCGGCCCTGGCTAGGTCTTGGGCAAGTACAGCCAAACAGGTGGTTCTCCCGCGGAAGCATTGGCGAATCAATGCACTGGATGGTGTTGCATCGACCGGTTGAGCTGGCAGCCTTTAGCAGGACTTAGGTTCTATGCGATCGTCTCTGTGGGGTTAGACCGCAGGAAAATGAATATTCAGCTTATAGCAAATGAAGAGAACCAGTATCGCGCCCAGTGTGGATAAAATGAGGCCTGCGGGATGATATTTTTCATTTGTCGGACGCGAAAACATATGGGCGACGCCGCCACCGAGGATCGATCCGATGATGCCGAGCACGACCGTCCAGAAAATCGTTATGTGCACGTGCATGACGTCTTTCGCGATAACACCCGAGATAAGCCCGATAAGAAAATACCAGATCAAGTGAAACATGCTTTTTCTCCATCCTTTGTCTTCCGAAGCCCGTCGCTATTGGCCCGGCGCTGGTAAATGACTCGGAATTTCCAATTTGAAGTCTGGCCTGGCAGCGTAGCGGCTATCGAGGTTGCGTACTGCTCACTTTTATACAGTTTGTGGAATTTTATGGATCGGAAGCACTCGCTCCGGGAAAGGCCGGCTCCCGGACATGAGGGTCAAGTTTCCGATGAGAGCGTAACCAGGGACTGGGAAGTGTTGCACTGAGCGGTTGAGCTCGCAGCGTTAACCGGGCGCTAGTTGCAGGGAGGCCCCGGCCATTTAATCCAGCTTCACAGGTAATTGCGTATTGAAGGGAAAGGTGTTGTCCTGGAATCATGAGACTCATTCCAGTGTCAGGAACCCACGTTCACAATTTTTCCGATCCAGTTTGGTTCATCTGTCGCTGCACGAAGCAGGCAGTCGGCGCAATCGTCAAAGGAAAGCGGAGCGAGTGGCGCGACTCGTGCTGACGGACCTGCCGTATAGCGACCCTTCGCCGGCTTATCTGCCAACACGACCGGGCGAACGATGACCCACTCCATGTTTATTTTCTGTGTCATCCGCTCGGCGATCGCCTTGTCAGTAATTGCAGCAGTGAATATCAGGCCCGATGCGCGGACGACAAAGCGGTTGGGACAGGAGAGCTCGCGTCCATCGCTCAACCCGATACCACTTTGCAATATGAATCGTCGGACGTTCGCACGTTGGCATTCGGTGAGAATGGTGGCGACACCGACTGACATGAGCGTTCCTGGCGAGAGGTTCTTTTCCGGTCCGATGCAGCTAATGACGGCGTCCACGCCGTCCAGAGCACCTTTCAGGCCTCGTGGGGAAAGGACATCTCCTCGCACGAAGGACAGCCGGTCGGCAGATAGCAGTCGCTCCGGATCGCGAGCAACGGCCGTAACGAAGTGTCCTTGTGCGAGTGCGTGCTTTACCACTCTGCGTCCCGTCGCACCCGTCGCTCCAACAACCGCTATCTTCATGTCTCGACCCCGTTGGCACCGATCACGATGTTTCGGTTCGCGAGCGCCATCCCTCGCTTGTAGTCAGTCAGGTTTCCCGTCGCCGACTTGGCGCCGGCCTTTCTGTCATCGCCGAAGTATACTGGCAATACCCAGTTAGCGTCGTCACTGACCTGAACGATTGTGCCTTTTGCGCTGTGCAACAAATTGAAGTACCACCCGACGGTACCCGAGTTGTAAGTCCAGGTAAGTTATCGAAACTGCCCCGCCAAGGCATGTTGACGCGGGCGTGGCACGCTGTATGCCTGCGACTGCAAAGTCAACGGCGGCCGCCTAAAAACAAAGCAAGCGGCCGCTACAAATTCAAAGGCAACCGCGATTTCAAATGCGACGACAACGGCAAAGAGCCGGCGAGACGTCGGCGCTAGGCGTCTTGCGACGGCGCGGGTGGGGACTGCAGGATGGGTTTGCCCTTGTGGAGGCGGGTCCAGTTGTCCAGGGTGGTGAAGGTGCGGGATAACATGCGATCGATGTAGAGGGCGCCGCGGAGGTGATCGATTTCGTGCTGGAGAATGCGGGCGTACCAGCCAGAGGCTTGGACGAATTGGGGCTCGGCGCGCTCGTCGAGATATTCGACGCGGATGGTGCGGGCGCGGGGGACGACTGCCGAAAAACCGGGGAGGCTGAGGCAGCCTTCGTAGAAATTTTTCTTATCGTCGCTGGAGTAGGCGATTACTGGATTGATGATTACGTGAAAGGGAACGGGGCGGCGCTCTCTTTCGGCTAGGTCTTCCGCGGAGAAAGACTTCAGCAAATCTTCACGATCTTCGATGACGGCGAGTTGCAGCGGCAGGCCTATTTGCGGCGCGGCCAGGCCCACACCGGGAGCGTCACGCATCGCGTCACGCATTTCGTGAATGAGGCGCTGCGTTTCTTCGCTGAGAATTTCTTCAGGCATGAGCAACCGGGCTTCTTCGCGGAGAGCTGGCTCGCCCATCTGCATAATCTTCAAGCGCATTGCGTTTCCTCGAGGTGGTGCAGCGCTGCAAATACAGCCGTGGATGAAGAAACGGCTGCCTAAAATTCATTTCAGATTGTATGAAACCGTCCCGAGCTCTGATGCATCCATCGTTTGAAGTAATGTGCGAGGGAATTCTACAACAGCTCCAGGGTTGAATTGTGTGCGGCCCGTTAAGATTGCTGTTGGATGAATGCGGCGGGAAATGTGCCGACGCCACATGAATGTGGCTTGACAAGAGAATCAGTAAAGACATAGAAATGCTTGTTCGGCTATTGGCAATCGTTGACCGAATGCGGAGGACCGCGAATGCAGACGTCCCGCAGAGATTTCTTCAAGGTAGCCGCTGTCGGCGGGGTTGCCGCCACAATCTTCGGATTTGACCTGAAGCCTGCTTACGCCCAGCTAAAAGAATTGAAAATTGCGCGCGCGGCCGAGACACGCTCGACGTGTCCTTATTGCGCGGTGGGTTGCGGCGTGCTGATTTATACGATCGGGGATAAGGCGAAGAACGTGACGCCGCAGGTGATTCACGTGGAAGGCGATCCCGATCATCCGACGAACCGCGGGACGCTGTGCCCGAAGGGATCTTCGCTGGAGCAGGACATGCTGAATCCGCGGCGGCTGGTAAAGCCGCAAGTGCGGAGGCCGGGCGCGACGGACTGGCAAGACATTTCCTGGGACAAAGCTTTGGATGAGATTGCGCACTGGACCAAGCAGACGCGCGACGCGACGTTCGTCGAGAAGGACGCGAAGGGGCTGACTGCGAACCGCTGCGAGGGGATTTCGTTCATCGGCGGATGCACGGACACGAACGAGTTCAATTATCTGGTAGTGAAAGCAATGAGGAGTCTGGGCTTGGTGTATTTAGAAAACCAAGCCCGTGTTTGACACGGCCCCACGGTCTCAAGTTTGGGACCAACATTCGGACGCGGGGCGATGACCAATGGCTGGAT
>Ga0210394_10001998_pt1 | contig 29673 bp, 20 predicted proteins | sample IncBWC12MmetaG_FD_160121 | JGI IMG/M metagenome (GOLD analysis project Ga0210394, IMG submission 160121) | Forest soil microbial communities from Barre Woods Harvard Forest LTER site, Petersham, Massachusetts, United States - Inc-BW-C-12-M | ecosystem: Environmental > Terrestrial > Soil >... | reverse complement strand
CAGGTGTAATACCGGCCCCAAATCGGTGAGCAGCGCGGCGTTGCAAAACGCGGCTGCGTCCGGAGACAAAGCAAGGTTTTGATTTAGAAAGTTGCAGACGGAAAGCAGAAAGAAACGGTGGCCGCAGTCAGGCCGCCGTTTTTATTTCCGCGCGTCTAGAAACCGGGCGCGCCGGTGGAGGCGGGGCGGACTTCACCCGATTCGACGCCGAAGCGCAGGCGTTCGAGGTAGGTTTGCGCCAGCGACATCAGGCCGGTGTAGAGATAACCCCACACGAAAAGCAGCAGGAAGGGCACGGTGGCGTAGTTTTCATTCTGCAGTGCGTACACCACGGCGGCGGCGAAATACAGGCCCAGCAGAACTTCGGCGAAGGGCATCCATCCCGCGCTCTTGTGATATTTTTTCCTGGCCCACACGCCATCGCCCTGCGCGCCCGCTTCGACGCTGTATTTGGGGGTGCGCACGAATTCGGATTTCACGCCAACGATCGCTTCGATCACCGCCAGCGCGTTGCGCACGGAAAGGCCGATGCCCACGGCCATCACGAACGGCAGATACAAAAACGTGCGCTTCCAGGTTTTCGGATACAGCGCGCGTTCGGCGGCCAAGTAGAACGACGAAATCGAGCAAGTGGACGCCAGAAACAGCGGCAGATCAATCGCCAGCACCTGAAACCAGCCCTGGTAGAACCGCACGATCATCGCCGGCAGCAAAATCATGGACATCAAAACCATCAACGGGTAACTGATATTGGCGGTGAGATGGAAGAACGCTTCTGCTTTCACGCTGCCCGGAACGTTGGCGCGCATCACGCGCGGCAGAATTTTCCTGGCCGTCTGCATCAGACCCTTGGCCCAGCGCGCTTGCTGCGATTTGAATGCGTTCATTTCCACCGGCAGCTCGGAGGGGCATTCGATCTCCGGCAAATAGACGAAGTGCCAGCCGCGCAGTTGCGCGCGATAGGAAAGATCGGTGTCCTCGGTGAGCGTGTCGTGCTGCCAGCCGCCCGCGTCTTCGATCGCGGCGCGGCGCCAGATGCCCGCCGTACCATTGAAGTTGAAAAACAAGCCGGTACGGAAGCGCGAGGAATGTTCGATGACGAAATGTCCGTCGAGCAGGATCGCTTCCACTTCGGTGAGCGCCGAATAATTGCGGTTGATGTAGCTCCAGCGCGTCTGCGCCATAGCCAGTTGGGGATCGGCGAAATAGGGCACGGTGCGTCGCAGGAAGTCCACCGGCGGAATAAAATCGGCGTCGAAGACGGCGACAAATTCTCCGAGTGCGGTGGTTAATCCTTCCTGCAGAGCGCCGGCCTTGAATCCTTCGCGGTTGTCGCGATGAATGTAGCTGATCGGCAGGCCCAGGCCCTGGTAGCGCTCGACGCAGTTGCGCGCGACTTCCTGCGTTTCGTCGGTGGAATCATCGAGCACCTGAATGTCCAGCAGTTCGTGCGGGTAATCGAATGCGGCAATCGCCTCCACCAGACGCTCGATGACGTAGCGTTCGTTGTAAATCGGAAGTTGCACGGTGACGCGGGGCCACTCCGCGATTTCCGGGGGCGGGCCCGCGACACGCTTGCGGTTTTTGTAATAATTGTAAACCAGCGCGTAGCGATGAATGCCATACATCGCCAGAATCGCCATCACGAAGAAATACGGCAGCATGATCGCGAGATCGAAAGGATTCAGCTGGTAGAGGCCGCGAAACGGATTCAGTTGCGCATCGGTGTTGCGGCGCCAGAAGTCGGAAACAGGATTGCCGGAGGCCGAAGTCCAGGTGAGCGCGGAGCACACCGCCTGCGTTGCCGCGTTATGAAGCCAAATCACCGCGTACACTCCTCCCGGGCTAACCACGATGCAAAACGCCGAAACACGATAACGATGGCACAGCCTGGGTCTGCTGGGGTGTCGCCAAGCTAAGCACATGATTATACGGCGGTAAGGCGCAGTGTCAACGAGGTTAATGTTGTCGCGCAGGCGGTGGTTTGGGGCGGCCGGTGCGTGATTCGTGATTGCTGGGTCGTGTTCTGCGGCGGCGGTTTCGCGCGGGGCGGAAAAATGAAAAAGAGCTGTCGATTAGAATCCGGGGGCATCGCTCGTTTTCCGTACGTTGCAGCGATTTCGAGTTGCCGCGGTGTCGATTGGAAATGTACTTAGGCGTGCGTAGTTATACGTCATCTGTGGCCGGGGTAAGTAGCTCGTGCTGCGTTGCGTCTGTCGCGCGTTGACAGCTACGGGGCGCGGCTCTTACCATGGCTGCGGTTGCGCTGCGTCGAAGTAAGGGCTGGCCCAGGAGAAACGCTCCGATGAATGTTCCTAGGAACCGTTTGCCGTTTCTGTTGTTGGTCGTGGTGATGATCGGAACGGGATTCGCATTGCTGGCCGCGCAGTTCGTCGCGCTGGGCGAGGTTCACGCGGCGCATGCCTGGCGTTCTGTGTCGTCGGCGTCTTCGGCATTGACTGCATCTGGGCCGCAGCGCGGGTCCGATAATCCGGCGCTTGCTAAGGCTTACCGGTTTGAGCGCGGGGGATGGATTTACGTGCACCTGGAGGGGGTGCCGCACGACATTGGGTATCAACATGGATTTCTGTTGGCGACCGAGATTGCCGACGGGTTTGCGGCGGCCAGCCTGGAGATGACGCACAACAGCAATCGCGACTGGGATTTTTTCCGGCGGGCGGCGCGCGAGATGCTTTGGCCGAAGATTGATCCGGAATATCAGGCGGAGCTGCAGGGAATCGTGGAGGGGTTGCGAGCACGTCAAGTGAAGCTGGACCTGTACGACATCGTGGCGCTGAATGGGTTCATGGAACTTGCGGACTATTACGTGCCCTGGCTCGACAAACAGACCAGCGGTCAGAACCATGGCCAAGGCAAGCAAGTCGCGGCGGCGATTACCCGCGAAGGGCACTGCAGCGCGTTTGTCGCCACCGGGAGCTACACGAAGGACCATCAGATCGTGATGGCGCACAACAACTGGACCAGCTACCTGGAAGGCGCGCGCTGGAAAATCATTTTCGACATCGTGCCGCAGACTGGTTACGCCATGCTGATGGATGGCTACCCTGGCGTAATCGTCAGCGACGATGATTTCGGCGTCAACTCGGGCGGGTTGATGGTGACCGAAACCACCATCACCGATTTTCACGGCTGGGACCCCAACGGCAAAGCGGAATTCGTGCGCGCGCGCAAGGCCCTGCAGTACGCGGGTTCGATTGATGAGTACGTGAAAATCATGCTGGATCGAAACAACGGCGGCTACGCGAACGACTGGCTGCTGGCGGATCGCAAGACCAATGAGATCGCGCGCTTCGAACTCGGCCTGAAGCACAACAAAGTCTGGCGCACCAAAGATGGATATTTCGTGGGATCGAATTTCGCGAGCGATCCGGACGTGCTGAAGGACGAAACCACGTTCGATGTGACGAATCTGGCGGCTTCGGCAAACGCGCGGCATGTGCGCTGGGACGAATTAATGGCAGCGAACATGGGGAAAATTGATACGAACCTGGCCGAAGGATTTCTGGCCGACCATTACGACAGCTATACCAAACAAACCGGCGCGAACCGGCGCACGCTTTGCGGCCACGGCGACGCGGCGACTCCGGGCGATCCGAGCTTTGCGGTGAAGCCGTACAATCCGTTCGGGGCGGTCGAAGGCAAGGTGATGGACACGCACCTGGCGGAGACCATGAGCTTTGTCGCGCGCATCGGCCATCCCTGCGGCACGGATTTCAAGTCGCAGCCGTTCCTCGATCAGCATCCGGATTACAGGTGGCAAGCGCCGGTGCTCGAAGACATGAACGCGGGGCCGTGGACCGCGTATCACGCAGGAGAGCACGCTCCAGAAGCAGTCGCCGTTCTGACGGCGCCCGCGGGCCAGAAGTAGTTTGTCGTGTTGCTGCCCGAAGCGTCGCACCACCCCTGCGGCCGTGCCGCTGGCAGGGCCGCTGGGTAAAACGGCGCTGGGGTGCTGGTTTTCGTCGCGGAGTAATTTTGTGATGCACGTGCGGTTTGTCTGCGGCGAGAGCAAGCCGCACGAGCGCTTAGTGTACCGGCGCGTTGAGGGCTGCCACTAATTCGACGAAAGTTTCGGCGTGCAGCGCTTGCTCAATGGCTTCTTTGCGGCTGAACAATTCGCCGGCATCCAGCAACAGATCGTGCTGAGATTGATTGTCACCGGTAAGAATCAGAATAATCAGCTTGGCCCGTTTTCCGTCGCGTGCGTCGAAGTCTATTCCGTGCGCGACCCTGCCGACCACTACCAGCGGCTCGAGCAAACCCGTGACGCGCGCGTGCGGAACCGCCAAACCATTTTCCCAGCCGCTGGAAGTCACGCGCTCTCGTTCCTGGACCAGGCGCAGAAATCTTTCCGGAGAGTTGCTGGCGGCGTTTGCCGCGGCGATGCATATTTCCTGCAGGACTTGTTCCTTGGATTGCGATTTCAGCGCGGGGAGGAAGAGTTTCGCGTTGACGGTGTCCTTTAGGGTGATCGTGCGGCGCCGGCCAATCAGAAACTTGATGGCGGGCGCGGAAACCAGCGAGGTAAACAGAGCCATGATCACCAGGGCCACGAACATGGTTTCGCGAATCAGGCCAAGCTGCAGCGCCAGAAGGCCGAGAATCATTTCCATGGCGCCGCGCGCGTTCATGGCCAGACCCACTCCCCAGGAGGTGCGGCGGTCCATGCCGCCGAGGCGCGCGCCCATTCCGGCGCCGAGGAGTTTGCCGATGCAGGCCACTCCGATAACGGTGGCGGTGATGGGCAGATTGAAATTTGCCACGAAATTCGTGCGCAGACCGATGCTGGCGAAAAAGAATGGAGCGAAGACGTTGGTGACGATGCCGTGGATCAGTTCGGACGTCCGTTTCCGCAAATGCGTGGATTCGCCGACCGCGATCCCGATGATGAACGCGCCGAAGACGGCGTGAATGCCGGCATATTCGGCGAACGCGGCCGCGGCCAGAGTAAGCGTGAAAATGAAGCCGAGGACGCCGCCCGGCCAGCTGGTGTGCGCCTGAATGTGGGGCAAGAGCTTGTCAATGAGCCAGCGGACTACCGTCAGCGCGAGCACCACAAAGGCGAGCACCAGGAGGATGGTGCGTTTCACGCCATCCATGGATGAGCCGCCGCCGCTCATCATTCCCAGGATCATGGAGAATAGAATCCAGCCGACGAGGTCGTCGAACATCGCCGAGGACATCACGACGGTGCCCATCTCGCTGCGCAGCAGGTTCAGGTCCATCAGGATTTTGGCGATCACCGGCAACGCGGAGATGGACAGCGCCGTGCCGACGAACAGCGCGAAAATCAGGCGGTCCGCGCCGGGAGCGGCGCCGAGGAAACGCGGAAATAATCCTGCGGCGCCGAAGCCGAACGCGAAGGGAACAATCACGCCGAAGAAACTCACCAGCAGAGCGCTCTTGCCTTGGCGGAAGATACTGCGCAGGTCAATTTCGAGTCCGGCGATCAGCAGGAAAAATACGACGCCCAGGGTTGTTACCGTTTCCAGCGCGATCGGAAGATTTCCGGTGGCTGGAAAAATAAACGCGTACAGTTCCGGTTTGAAATGCCCCAGCAGCGTGGGTCCGAGCAGAATTCCGGCCATGATTTCGCCGAGTACCGAAGGCTGATCGAGCTTTTGCATCAGCTCGCCGGCGAGCTTGGCCGCGCCCAGCAGCACGGCCAAGGCGATAAACATATGCATGATGTCGTGCGGAGCAAGATGCGGCATTCGGTAACGCCCCTAACGCGCCGAAAGTGCGTCGAGTTCGTGTGTAACATGGGCACGCGCGTATCGCAACAGAATGCGGCGGCGGAGGTAGAACATCTTGCGGCGAGCAGCGGCCCGTTTTGAAACCGGGATTCCAGGCTTAGATGCTTCCGGATTCTCTAGTTGCATTATAGTAACTGGTGTTGAGAGGCCTGCTATCCAATTGAGCGCACCACGCTTAGCGGCGCTGGAATTCGACGGGTCAAGATGCTACAAAACAATGAGCTTGTGAACAGGTGTGTCCGTGGCCGAAAATTGCAACGCCAAAGGCTGTAAGATCAACGTCCCCGCAGGTTTAGCCGCGGAGCATCTGTGCATCATGCACTTCACACTTTTCATTGAAAATGAGTGCGCGGAGATGCGGCGGGAGACGGCGCTCGGTAACACCAACCACGAACGTCAGATGGAATTCATCACCAAGATTTCAGGCCGTGGCGAAGCGTTGGTACACGTTGCCACCAGCGGATTTCCCATGTCCGATGAGCTGAAGGCGCGGGTGCTGAGCACCTTGCTCACGTTGATGAACACCCGGGAAAATATGGACCGGGCGGCCATGCGGCAGTCGGCACTGCGGCGATTTGTCGGCTGAATCGTTCCTCCAGGCAAGAAACCCCCGGGGTCGTCTATGCGCCGACGTAGCGCGCGTAGAGCGAGCGCGCGACTGCGGGATCTTTCGTGCCTTTGACAATGGCGCGGCCGTCGGCGAAGACCGTCATTTCGTATGAGGAAACGCGAAAGCGCAGCAGGAATTCATTGTGCTGCACGCTATCGGCCGAGGCTTTGACCATCCGGCGGCCCAGTTCATCCAGATCAAGTCTTCGTCCGCGTTCGTGAATCTGCACGGAATCGCGCCCGCACAGGGTGATGTGCGGCTGCGCCTCTCCTTCGAGATAGACGAATGCGCGGCGCACGCACGCGCGGCAATCTGACCGGCGGGCGACGCGGATGGATTGGAAGCGTCCGCTCCAGACGTCGGTGGAAACCAGGCGCCCGTGCAGAGCCTCCGGTTTGCCGGCAAGAATCTTTGTGGCTTCCGCCGCTTCGACGGAAGCGATCACGCCGACGGCGGCGTTCAGCACGCCCGCGGTGTCGCAAGTGGCTTCGGCGCCAATGGCTGCGGACTTTTCTTCGCCTTCCAGCAGGCAAGCCAGGCAAGCCGTTCGACCGGGACAAATCGTCATGGTAACGCCGTAGCTTCCCACTGCTGCGGCGTAAATCCACGGGACATTCAGAGAAATTGCGGCGTCATTCAGAAGCAAACGCGTCTGGAAATTGTCCGTGCCATCGAGAATCACTTCGAATCCGCCAAGAAGTTCCGCGCAGTTCGCCGGGGTGAGATCCGCGACGATGCCTTCGACGCGCACATCGGAGTTGCTGGCACGCAGACGGCGTTCGGCTGCCACCGCCTTCGGCAGCGCCTCGCGCGCGTCCGCCTCCTCGAAAAGGGTCTGGCGCTGCAGGTTCGAAGGCTCGACGAAATCGCGATCAATAATGCGCAGCCGTCCCACTCCGGCACGCACGAGCAGGCCGGCCACTACCGTGCCCAGCGCGCCGCAGCCCGCCAGCACCGCGCTGGCGCCCAGCAATTTTTCCTGCCCCCGGTCGCCGATTCCCGGGAAGAGTATCTGACGTGAGTATTTTTCGCGTTGTTCGCTGTTCATTCTTGTAGTCTATTAGGGGCGGAGGAACTGTTCTCAATTCAATATCATAGCGCCTTTTCGCATCCGGCAGGCAACGCGCCTGTGCTAACCTTTCCTCTTACCTCCAAGGCGAATGAGAATCCCGTGGAATCGGCTATGCCCGCAAGCCTGCGCCTCTCACCGGACCGGGACTTGGGGAACAATTTTGGTTTTCGGCGCGCTGCTGTGCAGCCTCCTTGCCGGCACATCCGTACGCGCGCAGGAAAGCGAGATCGAAGGGCAGACCGTCGCTGAAATCCAGATGGTGGACGAAACCGGCAATCCGCTGCCGGGTCCCACCCCTTCTCTCCCGCTAGAAGTCGGCAAACCATTTGATTTTGCCGCGGAACGCGAAGCTCTGCGCGTTCTCTATCGCACCGGCGATTTCGCGGACATACGCGTCACGGCGGCTCGGCTGGCGCAAGGAGTGCGCGTAGAGTTCATCGTGCAGCGGAATTTCTACAACAACGTGGTGCGCGTCGAAGGGCTGAAAGAGCCGCCCACGGAAGCGGCCGCGCTGGCCTCCATGCGGCTGCCCCTGGGTGAACCCTTCCGCGAGAGTTCGCTGCGCGAAGCGATTGAGCGCCTGAAGGACACGCTAATCAGCGAAGGCCTGTATGAAGCCGATGTGAAATGGACTCTCACCTCGCACGCCGCGACGCGCCAAATGGACGTGCTCGTAACCGTGCAGCCGGGCCCGCGCGCCGTGGTCGGCAGCTTCAACGTCAAGAATCAGACGCCCTACCCCGATGCGGAACTGATCCGGCGCTCGAAGATGAAACTGAAGAATCCGTTTACTTCCGCGCGAGTCACGCGCGCCTCGCAGCGTTTGAAAAAATATCTCGTCAACCAGGGCTTTCTCGGCGCCGGGATCTTGATCACCGCCGGAAATTATGACGCGACTTCCAATCTTCTGGTATTGAACTATCAGGTCACCGCCGGCCCGCGCGTCAGCGTGGCGGTGGGCGGCGCGCACATCAGCCAGGGCAAACTGCGGCAATTGCTGCCGATTTATGCCGAGGGCGCGGAGGACGACGACCTGTTGCAGGAAGGGCGCCGCAATATTCGCGACTATTTTCAGCGCCAGGGATATTTCGATGCCGACGTCCAGGTGAGTTCCCGTGACGACCCCAAAGCGGGTATACGGCTGATTAGCTACGAAGTTTCTCGTGGTGACCGTTCGCGGCTTGCCGGCATTTCCTTTCACGGCAACAAATATTTCAGCAAGGAACTTTTGGAAAGCCGGCTGGCGCTGCAGCCTGCGTCGTTTGCCTCCAGCGGCCGGTTCAGCCAAACGCTGGTGCGCGACGATGGAGATTCCATTCGCGGGCTGTATCTTTCCAACGGTTTTCTGGACGTGAAGGTCACTTCCGCCGTGGACACGGATTATAAGGGCAAGAAGCAAAACCTATTCGTTACCTTCCAGATCGTGGAAGGGCCGCAGACGCTGGTGGAGGACTTGCAGATTGAGGGCGCTCACGCCATGAGCAAGGATGCGGTGCTGAACGTGGTGGGATCTTCTCGGGGCCAGCCTTATTCCGCGGCGGCCGTCGCCAGCGACCGCAACAACATTCTGGCGATGTACTACAACGATGGATTTCCGGAAGCGCGTTTTGACGATAAGGCTACACCCGGCAGCGCGCCCAACCGGATGCGGCTCGCCTATCAAATCACCGAGGGCCCGCGCATCAGCGTGGCGAAAGTGTTGCTCACCGGCTATCAATACACCCGGCCCGGAATCATTGCGCGGCAAGTGGTGATTCAGCCGAACGGGCCGTTGCGCGAGGGCGACGTGGTTGAATCGCAGCGGCAACTTTACAATCTGGGAGTTTTCACGCGGGTACAAATCGCTCCGCAAAATCCCACGGGGAGCGATCCGCAAAAGGTGATGGTGGTGGACGTGCGGGAAGGCGGCCGCTACACCATCGGATACGGATTCGGCTTCGAAGTTCTGCAAATCGCGAACCCCTGCCCCAGCTCGCCGCCACCCAATGCGCCTCCTTGCAATCCCAACAGCACGCAGATCGCGGCAAGCCCTCGCGGCATCTTCGAAGTTTCCCGCGCGAATATGTTCGGAAGGGCGCAGACACTGACCTTCAAGGCGCGTGCCAGCACGCTGCAATACCGCGCGCTGGTGTCCTACACGGCCGACAACTTTCTCACCAAGAAATCCCTCAGCGCAGCGCTGACGGTTTTTGCCGATAAGACGCTGGATGTGGCGACTTTCACGTCTGTTCGCTACGAAGCCCAGCTCCAGATCTCCGAGAAACTTTCGTCATCGAGTTCGCTGCTGTACCGGTATTTTTTCCGGCGCGTGGTGGCCACCGATCTGAACGGCACCATCTCCGAAGACCAGATTCCGCTGTACAGCCAGCCCACGCTGGTATCCGGCGTAGGCATCACCTATGCGCGCGACCGCCGGGATAATCCCGCCGACCCAAAATCCGGAAACTTCAATTCCGCGGACTTGAGCTATGCCGCGAGAACACTCGGTTCCAGCGCGAGTTTCTTCCGCGTCTTCGTGCAGAATTCTTCTTACCATCCTTTTGGCCGGGCCTTTGTGTTCGCGCGTTCGACGCGCTTTGGAGTGGAGTTACCCACCGGCACAACCACCGGGAACGCTCCTACCAATTGCGCCGACGTTACGACAACCGGGGAGATCATTCCCTTGCCGGAGCGCTTCTTCGCCGGCGGCGCGCAGTCGCTGCGCGGCTTCAGCCTGAACGAAGCCGGGCCGCGCGATCCCTGCACCGGTTTCCCCATCGGCGGCTTGGCATTGCTGATATTCAACCAGGAGTTGCGTTTTCCGATGAAGCTGCCGTGGATCGGCAATCGGCTGGGTGGAACGGTTTTCTACGACGGCGGCAACGTTTACAGCGACGTCGATCACATCAACCTCTCATGGAAGTCCGCTTCGCCGACAGCGCTGAATTATTTTTCGCACACGGTCGGATTTGGCGTGCGCTATGCGACTCCCATCGGCCCGGTACGCGTGGATTTCGGCTACCTGCTCAATCCCGCGGAATACTCGGTGACGCCCACTCCTCCGACGGTGCCGCCTACTACGAACTTTCGCGTCTCTCATTTTGGATTTTCGTTCAACATCGGGCCGGTGTTCTGATGCGGCGCGCGCTGCTCATTTTCGGATGGTTGGCGTGGGGCCTGGGATTCGCGGCGCACCGCACCGCTGCGCAGACCGACAGCGGTTCGGAATTGCCGTCGGCTCCGGGCGCTCCAGGCTCGTCAAACTCCTCGGGCTCCTCGGGCTCCTCGGGCTCCTCCGGCTCTTCGGGCGCGCAGCAGGTGGATGGCGTGGCGGCACGCATCGAGGACGACATCATCACGGAAAGCGAGGTCCGCGAGCTCGGCGCGTTCCAGTTGTTGGTGGATGGCAAAGCGAAACCGCGCGCGGAGCTGATCCGCGAACTCAGCGATCAATGGATGATTCGCTCGGAGGCCAATGCGACGAAGTACGGGCCACCACCGGCCGCGGACGTGGACCGCGCGTATGCGGAATTCGTGAAACAGTTTCCATCGCCGGAGGAATTTCAGAAACGCCGCGTCAGCTCCGGATTGACGGAAGCGGCCGTGCGCCGGATGGTCGCCCAACAGCTTTATCTTTCCCGGTTCATTGATTACCGCTTCCGTCCGGAAGCGCAAGTGAGCGATGAGCAGGTGGAGGCGTATTACCGCGACGAATTCTCGCCGCAATTGAAAGCTCGCAACGAGCCTGTGCCGCCGCTGGATGACGTGGACGACACCACTCGCGAAGTGCTGATCCAGCGGGCCATCAGCGACCGCGCCGCGAAATGGCTGAACGATTCGCGCGTCCGGCTGAAGATCGATATCGTGTCGCAAGGAAGCGGCTCATGAAGCTTCGCTGGCCGCACGGGTTGGCAGCCGTAGCGCTGCTGCTCGGCGCTGTTGCCGTGGTCGTGTTTTGCATTTTTGAGTTTGGCATCGCCCAACGCTGGTTGCGCCGTGCACTGGTCCAGCAGCTGGAAGCGAGTACGGGCGCGCGCGTGGAACTGGGCGGCTTTCAGCTGCACGCGCTGCGCAGGCGCGCCGAACTCGATAACCTGACGCTGCACGGCCTGGAAGCTTCCGGCGATGCTCCGCTGTTTCACGCGGACCGCGTGCAAGTACGCATCACCGTGCTCTCGTTTCTGCACCGGGAATTTAGAATAGACGAACTGGTGGTGGATCACCCGGAACTAGCTGTGCGTTTTGAAAAAGACGGCCACAGCAACATTCCCCCTCCGAAAACCCGGGCGGACGCCGGTCCCTGGCAGGAATCGCTTTTCAATTTGCGCATCGGGCGGGTAGAACTGCGCAATGGCGGCGCGAACATCAACGACCGGCGAGTTCCTGTGGAGTTGCAGGGACAAAATCTCGCGTTTCGATTGCAGTATGTGATGCCGGCCGAGGGCAACAGAGCCTACGTCGGAAACCTCAGCTGGAACCAAGTGGAATTGGACTTCAAGCGAGACGTGCCCCTGCGCTTCGATCTTTCGACGAAATTCGTATTGCACCAGGATTCGTTTGAGCTGGATGAACTGGTTTGGAAGACCCTACACTCGGAACTGAATTTGCGCGCCGAGCTGCCCAGCTTCGCGCGCGCGGAATGGAATTTGCGTTATCGCGGCCGTCTGTCATTGGAAGACGTGCGGAAAATCTTTCGCGAGCCGCTCACTCCGGACCTGATTGCCGATTTTTCCGGCGCCGCCCACTACGCCCCGGGAGATTGGACCGGTAGCGGCCACTTTGACGGCCACGACGTGAAGTTGCCCTACGAGTGGTTCCATGCAACGCATATTGAAACCACCGGGAATTACACGATCGCCAAGCAAAAGTTGGTGGTGGAAAATCTCGCGATTCGCGCGCTGGAAGGCTCACTCGAGGGCCGCCTGGAAATGGATTTGCCCACGCTGGCCTTCCGCACGCAGACGCATTTCCATCACGCCAGCCTGGCGGAAGCCATCGCCGCCGTGAACAACGCGGGTTTCCCGATTGACACGCTGCATTGGGACGGCGGCATGGACGTGGATTCGTTCAATAGCTGGACGGCGAATTTCAAACATTTTCGTACGAAGGGAGAATCGCGCTGGTCGCCGCCGGCCGTGCTGACGCCGGGAATGATTCCAGTGAGCGCGCACATTTTGTACGACTACTCGGAAGACAGCGAGACTTGCGCGCTCGACCACAGCGAAATCACCACGCCGAACACGCAACTGGAATTTGATGGCGCGCTGCGGAGCGTGGATACCACGCTGGAATTGAACCTGAAGGCGCAGAATCTGCTCGAGTGGGACGATTTCATCAATCGCCTTCGCGGCGTGCGTGCGACTCCCTCGCGTGTTGCTGGCAGCGTCGGATTTCGCGGACGCATCCTCGGCCCCATCTCCGGCCCTACGTTTTCCGGACACATTCGCGCGGCCGGCGCGCGTTACGATAACTACCAATGGGATGAGATTTACGGCGACCTGGATTATTCGCTCGACGAATTCAAGTTTAGCAAGGCCGTGGTGCGGCGGGGACAGGCCTCCGTTAGCCTGGATCTTGCCATGCAGCTGGACGGCGACTGGAGTTTTGTTCCGCAAAGTGTGTGGTCGCTTACGGCGCAGACCGAGCACGCTCCCAGCGAAGAAGTGCAGGCCATGGTCGGCACCAGCTATCCCGCCACGGCGTCGATCTCCGGCACTTTGAACGGCGGTGGCACGAGTGCTGCGCCGGTGCTCGATGCCAATTTGATTCTCGAGGACATTCAAACCAAGGGACTGCACTTCGACAGGCTGGGTGGCAATTTGCATTTCGCCCGCGATGAGATCAGGCTCTCGCGCGCGGAATTGCGGCGCGATAGCGGACGCGTCTCGGGAGAAATTCTTTACCGTCCTAGGGAAGAAACGACCGAGTTCAACCTCACCGGCAGCGGCATACTTCTCGATAAAATTCAGGTTCTGCAAAACGCCTCGCTGCCTCTCGCCGGCAAGCTTGATTTTGCGCTGCGCGGCAGCGGGCCGGTGCGCGCGCCAACGGGGCAAGGCGATTTTCATGTGCTCAATTTGAAAATCGGCACGGACGAGGAGGGCGATTTTCACGGACAGCTAAATTCAGACGGGCACAGTGTTCGCGTGGGGCTCAATTCGGAAGGATCGCATGGACAATTGCAGGGCCAGCTCACGGTGGGATTATCGGGCGACGACGAAATTTCCGGGAAGCTTTCCGTTGTGCAGTTCGATCTGGATCCGCTGTTCTCGGCGGGGCTGCATCTGAAGAACCTGACGGGCCACAGTGTGGTGGATGGGAATTTCACATTGGCTGGAGCGCTGCGCAAGCCCGACTCGATCGAAGTGATCGCGGACATCTCGCGCATTTCGTTCGACTATTTGTTCGTTTCCTTGCAGAACGACGGGCCGGTGCAATTCACGTATCACCGCAACGAAATTCGTATCGCACAGGCGCATCTGCACGGGCCCGATTCGGATTTTCGGATCAGCGGTTCGGCGCGCTTTGACCGCGAGCGCCCGGTGCACGTAAGCGTCACGGGCGCAGTGAACCTGGGACTGCTGAAAGGCATGATGCCGGAGCTGCGCGCGCAGGGTGAGGCCAACGTGAACGTGGCGATCGAGGGCACGATGTCCAAGCCGCGAATCACGGGCCGAGCCGCCGTGCGCGATGCTTCCGCGAACTACTCCGATTTTCCGGTGGGTCTCAGCCACTTGAACGGCGATCTGGTGTTCGACCGCAGCCGCTTGCTTTTCGAAAACGTCACTGCGGATTCCGGCGGCGGGCAACTGACTTTGAATGGTAGCGTCACCTATGGGGACGAGGGACCGATCCGCTACGAAATCTATGCGCGGACGCCGCAGGTGCGCATTCGCTATCCGGCGGGGATGAGCTGGCTGACGGGCGGAACTTTGCAGCTGGTGGGGACTACCGAGCGCGCCGTGCTCAGCGGAAACGTGGAACTGAAGCGCTTGTTGTTTGCGCCGGGTGCAGACATTACTTCGTTTTTTGGCGCCTCGCCGGATACTTCTGCTGCCGCGGCGGCGTCCTCGCCCTTCATGCGAAATCTCACGTTCGATGTGGCCGCGCATACCAGTCCCGGGGCGCGCATTGAATGGACCGGCGCGCAAGTGGAAATTGACAGTGATTTGCATTTGCGCGGCACCTGGGATCGTCCGATTCTGCTGGGGCACATTCATCTGCTGGGCGGTGAAATGTCGTTTCGCGGAAATACTTTTACCCTTACACGCGGAGACATCGATTTCGCCAATCCTTTTCAGCTGGATCCGGAACTGAACATCGAAGCGACCTCTACGATTAGCCAGTACGTCGTAACGATCAATTTTTCCGGCCGCGCCAGCAAGCTTTCTCTCAGCTATCGCTCCGATCCGCCTCTGCCCGACACCGACATCATCGCTTTGCTGGCCCTGGGCAGCACCGGCCAGGAAAGTGCGTTGCGCTCCACGGCTGCGGGGTCGAACTACGGCGCCACAGCATTGCTCTCTGAAGCGGTTTCCAGCGGCGTGGGCGGACGCATCGAACATCTTTTCGGCATCAGCCATTTTCGGATTGATCCGTTCCTGGCCGGGACGGCCACCGAATCCAACGCTTCGGCGCGGGTGACCATCGAGCAGCAGATCACGCGGGATCTCACCGTTACGTATTCTTCCAACGCGGCGTCCGACCAGGAACAGCTCATTCAAGTGGAATATCACGTGAAGCGCGATCTCTCCATTGTGTTTCTGCGCGACATCAACGGCACCTACGGACTGGACATCAAATTCGTGAAGCACTTCCACTGAGGTTTCACTTCATTCCGGCATAGCGAATAGCGATTCCGGCGCAAGGCGCAGACGCCAGGGTTGCGGCCGGCCGCGGAGGCGTTCCCATTTTTCCTTGAAAACCTCCGCTTGCAGGTGCGTTTCCCCAGCTTCGGCGCGCTGGGGATCCAGGCTGAGGAACAGCGTGATGCGGAAGGGCGTCTCCGAGGTGCGCACAATCCAGCAGGGAAAGACGTTGGGATCTGCTGCCGCTTCGCTGGCAGTGTCCGGAAAATCAAGGTGGTGCGCGCGAATTCCAATGTACTGCGGCGCTGTGCCGGGCGCTTGCGCGAGGCGAAGCCGGCAAGCCCAGTCGAGTGCCTGCGCCGTGCCGTCGGCATTCCACCGCATGCGTGAAATATTCTTGCAGCCTGTGAGCCGCGCTACCTCGGAACTGGGCGGCCGCCGGAAGATCTCCTGCTTCGCGCCGAACGCTGCTACCCGTCCGCGTGCCAGCACCAATAACTGTTCGCCCAGCCGGTAGGCTTCCTCCATGTTGTGCGTGACGAGCAGCGCCGGCCGGCGGAAACTGGCGAATGTTTCCTGCAGCTCTGCCTCTACTTGCCCGCGCAGATGGGTGTCCAATGCCGAGAGGGGCTCATCGAGCAGCAACGCCTCCGGCTGAATCGCCAGAGCGCGCGCCAGTGCAGTGCGCTGTTGCTCGCCGCCGGATAATTCGCGCGGGTAACGCTGCTCGAGTCCCGCCAGATGGGTGCGCGAAACCAGCGACGCAGTGCGCGCGGCCTGCTCCTCGCGTGGCAAATCGTGCAAGCCGAAAGCAATATTCTGCTCGACGGTGCGATGCGGAAACAGCGCGTAATGCTGAAACAACATGCCGATGCGCCGCTCCCGCGCCGGTACTCCCAGGCGCCGCTCCGAATCAAAAAGGATTCGGTCATGCAAGGTGATGCGTCCGCGCCCGGGCCGTTCGAGCCCGGCGATGCAGCGCAACAGCACGGATTTTCCCGCGCCCGATGCGCCCAGAATGCTCAGCGGGGTTTCGGTCGCGCGCAGCGCGACGTCCAGCGTGAAATCCGCCAGCTTCTTTTCGATTTGGACGTCCAGGCTCACGTCAGTGCTGTCCCCAGCGCTCGCGCCGCAAACGCTGCGCGTGCGTCCAGTAGTAAAGCCCGCCCAGCAGCGCGATGGAGATGCCCACGTCCACGGCGCACCATGCCATGGCTCGCTGGATTTCATTTGCTTCCACGGCGAAATAGATCGCGATGGGAATTGTTTCGGTTTTTCCGGGAATGTTTCCGGCAAGCATCAGAGTCGCGCCGAATTCTCCGAGCGCGCGCGCAAACGATAGGATGGTACCCGCCAGCACGCCCGGCCACGCCAGCGGCAGTGCCACCTCACGGAAAAGTCGCGCTTCGGACGCGCCCAGTGTGCGCGCCGCTTGCAGCAGATGCGGGTCCACCTGTTCCAATGCCGCGCGCGCCGTAATGTACATCAGCGGGAAGGCCACGACGGTCGCGGCAATCACCGTCGCGGGCCAGGAAAAAACCACGGTCGCGCCAAATTGCAGCAGCAGTTTGCCCAGCGGACCGTTGCGACCGAAAAGCAGCAGCAGAAGAAATCCCACAACCGTCGGAGGCAGAACCAGAGGAAGAATAAAAATTCCGTCGATGAGCGCCGCGCCGGCGCCCGCGCGATTCTGGCGCCATGCAGCCGCAGCCAGTCCTGCGACCAGCGTGACGGCTGTTGCCGCCAGGCTGGTGGCCAGCGATATCAGCAGAGGAGACCAATCCATCGCGAGAGGATTGTAGCTGGATCAGTTCTTTACGGCTGATTTTTCGGCGGATGTGAAGCCGTACTTCTGGAAGACGGCGCGCGCGTCGGCGCCTTGCAGAAATTCCAGGAACGCGCGAGCCGCGGGCTTATTCTTTGAGTCGCGCAAGACGGCTGCGGGATAGAGAATCGGATCGTGTGCATCCGCTGGCGCACTCGCGATGACGCGCACCTTGTTCGACGTGTTCGCGTCGGTTTGATAGACCATCCCCGCATCGGCGTTGCCCGTTTCCACGTAGGTGAGAACCGCGCGAACATCTTTGGCATAGACGACTTTTTTCTCCAGCGATGCGAACAGGCCGAGGTGCTCGAGCGTCTGCCGCGCATACATTCCCGCCGGCACCGTGCTGGTTTCGCCCAGTGCGAGCGCTTTCACTGCTGGGTTGGTGAGATCCTGAAAACTGTGCAGCGTCGTCGACTGCGCCGGCGCTATCAATACCAGCGCGTTGCCCACCAGATCACGCCGCGAATCCGCCTCGATCAAGCCCTGCGCCGCCAGTTCGTCCATCTGCTTTTCAGCCGCGGAAAAAAATACGTCCACCGGAGCGCCCTGTTCAATCTGCCGCGCCAGGGTTCCCGAGCCGCCGTAGTTAAAGGTAACGGCCGTGCCGCTGCCGCCGTTCTTACGATGTTGCTGCACCTGGAAAACAGGGCCGAGCTCGTCCAGCGCATCCTTCAAGCTAATCGCGGCGGAAACCGTGATGGAAGGGGATTGCTCCGCAGCCCCGCGCACCACAAGATTTCCCGCCGTTGCCACCACCAATAAAACGAGGAGGCTCGCAAGGACGAACCTGCTCCCGATGAATCCAGTCTTGTCTCGGAACAGCATCGCGACTCCTTGGTGCCTGCTACCACGGCACGTCCTACTGTTCGGGCGCTGCCGGTTTTAGAGTGGAAGGCGGCGGCGACGGCGACTTTGCTCCTGGAGCCGGCGTCGCGGGAGCTGGAGCGGGCGCGCTGGATGGCGCGGGCGCCGAACTATCCGGCGGCAGCATCTGTTTCAACTGCGGGTACTCGTCGGACATGCTCCGCAAAACGGCAAGCGCCACAGTCGTTTCAATCTGCTGGCCGGCCGTGCGCATCTGCTGGTCCACATCCGGCATTTCCTTCACGATACGCTGGCCGATGGGCGATTCGTAGAACTTCGTCAACCCCTGGATGTCCTCCAGCGAGAAGTGCTTCGCGTAGATGGCTACAATTGCGTCATTGACGGCGGTGGGCGGAAGGCCAGCGGAGAATTTTTGCGAGAACGTGTCCATGAATTTTGCCACTTGGTCCGCCGCGAGCGAGCGGCCGACGCCGTTGTGTACTTGGCCGGTTATGAAATTCGCGATGTTTTCGCCCATCTTCGAACTTTCCGTAATGTCCATCAAATGCCGAATCGCGGCGTCCTTTGCGGGGTCTATTTTTTCCGGCGCCGCCGGGGCTTGCGCGGCCGGTTTTGCGGGAGCCGCCTGTCCGGGGATGGCGTGCGGCGCCAGTGTCGGTGGTGCGCTGGCCGCGGGTGTTTGCGCCAGCGCGGGTCCCGCCGCACATAACAGGGCGGCGAGCACGGCTGTTCTTAGCTTCATGGAATTCTCCTGTTCTTCGCTGCAGGCCCAAGGTCACTCCTGCCATGATATGCGAATCTAGGAATCGTATCGAACGTGAGCGGCATATGCAATTCGTGGTCGCAATTCGCGAATGCAGGAGGCTCGCGGTGGCAGGGTCGCGGCTGGCTGTGATAACTTTTGAGCTGTGAGCTTTCTTTTGCCCAAGTTCGACGCCCCTGACGCCACCAGCCTTGTCCCGGGCAGCGTCACGCAGGGCGCCCGGCTTCGCGATGTCGCCAGGACTTCGCGCCGATGAACTTCGGAAGCACCTCTTCGCCGCGCTCGAGCCCGGATTTCGCCGCCGCGCGCAACGAGATGGTGGCGCGGCAAATTCGCTCCCGCGGCATCATCTCCTCAAGCGTCCTGGACGCCATGGCTGCTGTGCCGCGCCACGAGTTTGTCCCCGCCGAAGCGCTTGCTTCGGCCTATTCCGACGAAGCGCTCCCGATCGGCTGCGGCCAGACGATCTCGCAACCATTCATGGTTGCAGCGATGACCAACGCGCTCGAGCTTTGCGGCACCGAGCGCGTGCTGGAAATTGGCGGTGGTTGCGGCTATCAAGCGGCGGTGCTGTCACTGCTGGCGCAAGATGTGATCGTCGTGGAATTGCAGCCAGCGCTCGCTGGCGCGTCGCGCGAACGTCTGGCGCGCCTGGGTTACGCGAAGGTGCGCGTCGTTGACGGGGACGGTTCGCTCGGCTGGCCTGCCCGCGCGCCGTATGACGCGATTCTTGTTTCCGCGGCTGCTCCCGCGATTCCTCCGCCGCTCATCGAACAGCTCGCCGAAGGCGGCCGCCTGGTAGTTCCGGTGGGCAGTTCCGATCGCCAAAATTTACTGCGAATCGTAAAGAGCGCAGGCGGGCTCGCCGAGGAATCGCTTTGTGCTTGCCGCTTCGTGCCGTTGCTCGGCCGCCACGGATGGCCCGCCAGTGCTCCGGAAGCAATCCCGGGATCCGCGGCGCAATGAACGTCCCTGGTTCGGTGCCCGAACTTTCCATCGTGATCCCCGCCTACAACGAAGAGGGCCGGCTCGCGCGCACTCTTGCGCGCATTCGCGAGTATTTTACCGGCCGCCGCGTGCCGCCGGGCGTCGCGCCCGGCCTTTCGCTCGAGCAGCTGGAAATTCTGGTCGTGGACGATGGCTCGAAGGACGGCACCGCGCGGATCGCCGAGCAATGGGCGCGGGAGATGCCTGCGGTACGGCTCGTTTCGAATGCAGAAAATCGCGGGAAAGGCTACAGCGTGCGCCACGGCATGCTCGAAGCGCGTGGCCGCCTGGCGCTGTTTACCGATGCCGACCTTTCCTCGCCGATCGAGGAAATCGAAAAGCTCCTAGGGGCGCTTGCGGCTGGGAACGACATCGCCATCGGCTCGCGCGCGCTAGACCGCTCGCTGATTTCTGTTCATCAATCGCGTCACCGTGAACTCGCCGGCATGGTCTTCAATGGATTCGTGCGGGTCATCACCGGCTTGCCGTTTTCGGATACGCAGTGCGGATTTAAGATCTTCCGGCGCGAGCCTGCGCGCATCATTTTCGAACAGCAACGCATCGCGCGCTTCGGCTTCGATCCGGAGATTTTGTTTCTCGCCCAGCGGCACGGACTGCGCACGGCCGAAGTGCCGGTGCGCTGGGCGCACGATGCAGCTACCAAAGTGCAGGTTCTGCGCGATAGCGTGATGATGTTCTGCGATCTGCTGGTAATTCGCTGGAACTGGCTGCTCGGCCGCTACCCCAAAAAAAACGGCGCGCGGTAGTCACCTGGCCCTTATGCGTCGCTGAAGGATTGCCCGCGCGGCTGATCTTTGGCCAGGGGCGGCGGAGCCGTGGGCTCGCTGAAATCCTTGGTCCAATGCCAATTGCGAATTTCCGGCAAGTCCTGGAAATGTTCGCGGATGTATGCGTGGTGCTCGTACAATTTCCGGTTGAACATGTCAATCGCGTCCGACGCCTGCGAACGCAGCCGCGGCACGTGCTTCAACGCATCAATCGCCAGGTGGAACCGGCTCATCTTATTCAGCACCACCATATCGAACGGCGTCGTGGTGGTGCCCTGGTCGTTGAAGCCTCGCACGTGGAAGCGCCCTTCGTTCGCGCGGCCGTGCACCATGCTGTGAATCAGCCAGCGGTAGCCGTGGAACGCGAAGATCACATCCACATCGCGCGTGAAGAGCGCCTCGAATGAAATATTGTCCATCCCGTGCGGATGATCGTCGGGGCTCATGAGCGAGTTGAGATCGACGACGTTCACGACGCGCACCTTGATGCCCGGCACGTGTTTTTGCAGCAGCCAGGAAGTGGCGCAGGCTTCGATGGTGGGCACATCGCCCGCGCATGCCAGGACAATATCCGGCTGCGTGCCGCCGTCGTTCGTCGCGAAATTCCAGACGGATGCGCCCTGCGAGCAATGTGCGAGCGCTTCGTCGAAGGTAAGCCATTGCAGTTCCGGCTGTTTTCCGCAGGTGACCACATTCACATAATTCCGGCTGCGCAGGCAGTGATCGACGACGTTCAGCAGGCAGTTGGCATCCGGCGGATAATAAACGCGGGCCACTTCGCTGCGGCGCTGCAGCGCGTTGTCCACAAATCCCGGCGCTTGATGGCTGAAACCGTTGTGATCGTTTCGCCAGGCGTGGCCGGTGAGGAACACATTCAACGACGCGAGCGGCCTGCGCCAGGGATAATCGATGCATTGCTCGAGCCATTTCGCGTGCTGCGTGACCATGGAATCCACGGCTTGCGCGAACGCTTCGTAGGAAGACCAGATCCCGTGCCGGCCGGTGAGCAAATACCCTTCGAGCCAGCCTTCGCATAGATGTTCGCTGAGCACTTCCATCACGCGGCCGTCGGGAGCGAGATGATCGTCAAGTGAAACGGTTTCTTCCATCGTGCAGCGATTGGTGGCTTCAAAGACGGCGTTCAAGCGGTTCGAGTTGGTTTCGTCGGGGCAGAATAGCCGGAAATTTGCGGGGTTCTGTTTGATGACGTCGCGCAAATATTCGCCGAGCTTGCGGGGCGCTTCCGCGACCACCTCGCCCGGACCGGGCACTTCCAGCGCATAGCGCGCGAAATCGGGCAGATCCAGTGCTTTCAGCACGCGGCCGCCGTTGACGTGCGCACTTGCGCCCATGCGTTTGTTTCCCTCGGGCGCGAGCGCGGCAAGCTCCGCGATCAGGCGGCCGCCCGGATCGAATAATCTTTCGGGCTGATATTTGCGCATCCATTCTTCCAGCAGCTGCAAATGCGCGGGTTCTTCGCAGACGTTGGCAAGCGGCACCTGGTGCGCGCGAAAAGTTCCTTCGACGGGCACGCCATCCACTTCTTTCGGACAGGTCCAACCTTTCGGCGTGCGCAGGACAATCATCGGCCAGGGTGGCGATGCTGGATTGCGCGTCGAGCTCGTGCGCGCCTGCTTCTGGATGTTTCGTATTTCGGCGTAACAGCGATTGAGCGCAGCGGCGAGGAGCTGATGTACGATTGCGGGGTCGTCGCCCTCGACGAAGTACGGCGCGTAGCCGTGGCCGCGAAATTGCGCAACCAGTTCGTCGTCGCTGGATCGCGCCGTCACCGTGGGTCCGGAAATTTTGTAGCCATTCAGATGCAAGATCGGCAGCACCGCGCCGTCGCGCGACGGGTTTAGGAATTTCACGCTTTTCCAGCTTCCTTCCAGCGGGCAAGTCTCCGCTTCGCCGTCGCCGACGACGCAGGCGACGATCAGGTCCGGATTATCGAACGCGGCGCCAAATGCGTGCATCAGTGCGTAGCCCAGTTCGCCGCCTTCGTGCATGGAATTGGGCGTGTGCGGCCCGCAGTGACTGGGAATTCCGCCGGGTGTGGAGAAGGAACGGAAGAGCAGACGCATGCCGGCCGCGTCCTGCGTTATCTCCGGATGGACGTCGCTGTAGGTGCCTTCCAGATACGCGCACGCGTTCAGGGTGGGACCTCCGTGGCCGGGGCCGGAGATATAAATGATGTCGGCGCCGGTATCGCGGATCAGCCGGTTCAAGTGCACGTAAATGAAATTCTGCCCGGCGGACGTGCCCCAGTGCCCCAGCAGGCGCGGTTTGATGTGGGCCTTGCGGAGCGGCTCGCGCAGCAGCGGATTATCGAGCAAGTAGATTTGCCCGACGCAGAGATAATTTGCGGCGTACCAGTAACGCTGCATTTTGTCGAGCAATTCTGCAGAGAGCGGACCGGTTGCGGTCGGCGCTGATTCCTTCGGGGGCTGGGGCGGGGCTTCTATTGCGGTGGAAAGCCTGGCATCGAAAATAAACATAGCGACCTCACTGCGTCCTCGGCGCTGTTTGGCCGAGAACGGCCTTGGCGTGTTGCACGATCATCAGATCTTCGTTGGTTTGTATGACGCGCACGTTAACGCGGCTATCGCTCGCCGATATTACCGCGGCGTTTGCTCGGTTCGGCGCGGCGTCCAGCTGAATCCCCAGGAATTCCAGGCCGTTGCAGATGCGTTCGCGAACGGCCGGAGCGCGCTCTCCGATTCCTCCGGTGAAAACCAGAGCGTCCAGTCCTCCCAGCGCTGCCGCGTAGGCGCCAATATATTTTTTTGCGCGATAACAAAATAAATCGATCGCTTCGGCTGCGTGCGAATCCTGTGCTGCCCGTTCCAGCAGCGTACGCATGTCGCCCGTGGTTCCGGAAACGCCCAGCAATCCTGATTGTTTGTTCAGCAGCACGCCGGCTTGCTTCGCGGACATCTTTTTCTCGTCGAGCCGATACAGCAGCAGGCCCGGATCTACGTCGCCCGACCGCGCGCTCATCTCCAGGCCTTCGAGCGGCGTAAATCCCATGGACGTGTCCATGCTCTTTCCATCTCGCAGCGCGACCATGCTCGCGCCACTGCCCAGGTGCGCGATGATCACCCGGTCGGCGGCCAGTTTCGCGTCAATTTTGCGGAGTTCCCCGACAATGTATTCGAAGGAAAGGCCGTGGAATCCGTAGCGCCGGATCCCTTCCTCGTAAAACCGCCGGGGCAGCGCATACATTTTGGCAACGGGGGGCAGCGAGCTGTGGAACGCCGTATCAAAACAGGCCACCTGCGCGAGCTTCGGAAATTTTCCCGCGACGAAGCGAATTCCGCGGATTGCCGCCGGGAGATGATCCGGATCGAGCGGCACCAGCTTTTCGAGTTGGCGTAGAAATTTGGGCGTGATCCGCTGCGGTTCGTGGTAGCGCGCTCCGCCGTGCACCAGCCGGTGGCCAGCGGCCTGCAGCCCGGAAAGATATTCGTGCTTATCCAGCCACGCGAACATCGCTTCCAGCGCGGCATTCGAGTCCCTGCCTCTTACCGATGAATTCAGCAGAGCTGCGCCGCTGGCGCCTGCGATCCTCAGGCGCGCGCCTCGGGCGTCGCCGTAATCTACGGATATCGAGAGCAAAGCTTCCTCGCGAGTTCCCACCTCGTAGAGAGTGGACTTCAAAGTCGCCGACCCTCGGTTCATCGTCAATATGCGTTGCCGTTGGGAAGTCATATCGAGTCCATCTTACAGAAACGCGCAACCGTCCGCACAGCGGCCGCAAAATTCCTGCTGCGGCGGCGGAAGCCGGACCGGTTTCAAAACATTCCTGTCGTGGCCCTGCGATCCTGCCGCCGGCAGGCTCCCGGGATGAAAGGAAGCCACGAGCTACCAGCAAAGATCGAGAAACGACGGCACGCGCTTTGCAGGCTTGCCGGCGCGCGGTTTCATTTTGCGGCTGCCGGGGGCGGCTGGGATTCTGCGAGGAGCTCTTCGAGGTATTGCTGCCAGAGGGCGGCCCAGGTGTGGGTGCCGTGGCCGTGGGTCTGGTCGGAGAGGGGCAGCAGGACGAACTTGCCGTTTTTAACTTTTTGGATCTCGCGCTCGGCGATGCCCAGTTCGGGCGGGTTGATGAAATCGTCGGCGGAATTCACGAACATCACCGGCACGGAAATTTTCCCGAGGTTTCCTGAGGGATCGTAATTCCGCGAAGCGTTCACCGCGTAGAGCAGATCATTCGCGTCCAAGGTTTCCATTTGCCGCTTCATGACGTTCTCGAGCCAGCGGTCGGCGGCGTCGCGCGTGGGCAGGCTTTCCTGCATCGGTAGAGGAGCGCTGCCGGCGACGAGCAGCATGTCCGCGGCGATTTCCAGGCCGGCGCGCGGCTCGGTGGTGTAATCGCCCTTCTGCCAATCGGGATCCTGACGAATTCCGGACAGGAGCATTTCGCGCCAGAGGCGATTGCGTCCGGCAATTTGCACGGGCAGGCAGGCGAGGGGCATGAGCGCATCCATGAAATCGGGATAGGTTTCGCCCCAAATCCAGGCGTGCATGCAGCCCATGGAAGTGCCCATGAGCAGGCGGAGATGATTCACGCCGAGGCCTTTTTCCAGCAGCTCGTGCTGCGCGGCGACCATGTCGTCGTATTCGTATTGGGGAAAATGCGCGTGCATGCCGTCGCTGGGCTTGCTGGATTTTCCGTGGCCGATGTTGTCGGGCAGGATGATGTAGTAGCGGGTGATGTCCAGTAATTGTCCCGGGCCGTACAGAACGCCGGCAAATTGCGGCGAGAGGAAATTCCCTCCCCAGCCGCCGGTGCCGTGGAGGATGAGCACGGCGTTGCGGACGCGGCCGTTCGCGTCGCGGGTGGGCGTGCCGAGCGTGCGATAGTGCAGGCGCAATTCGGGAAGGGTTTCACCGGATTTGAAGTGGAAGTCGTGCGCGACGAAGTCGCCTTCGACGGGCTTGTAGGTTTCCGCCGAAGCGGGCTTCGCGGGCGCGCTTGGTGCGGCTTGCTGCGCGCGCGACGCCGGCGCGAGCAGCGTGACGAGCGCTAAAACCATCGCTCTAAATCCGCAATTCGATACTTTGTGCTTGGAAGCTCCCGCTGTTGCAGCGGGCGTCTGTCGGTTCACCGTCGTTTCTCCTCGCGCGACACTTTAACATGACAGGGGGCCCGAGCTTGCTGTGAGAAAAACGGGATTGGCGAGTGGTGCTGAGTCGCTCCCCGGGGGAGCGCTGAAACGATTCTTGGTTTGGCGTCACTATAGTACAGGGCGAAAAAGAGGAGGCGAGCGATGAGATATGAGTCGTGGACGGCAACCTCGCCCGACGGAAAAATTGTGAGGTTTGCTTACAAAGAACTGTCGGATGGCGTCGCAGGCATTTCCGCGAAAACGGACGGGAGATTTGTGATGATCCTGCAAAGAAACATCCGCGCGCCACTGACACGAAAAGAAGTCGAGGCTGTGTTCGAGCGGGTCGATTTGTGACGGGAGCGGTGGGTCTCGGGCCGGCCCTGCCCGCCCGGAACCGGTGTTGCCGTTTCCGCACGGGCAAGATTGCCTGTGCCACGACGACGCCGATCCCTTCGACTTTCTGCGAAAGCTGTTAAACCTTTACGGCGGCGCGGATTTTGGGCCAGCCGGTCACGGCAGCTTTTAGCTTTGGTTCTTTTTCGATCGCGTCGAGGACCGCTTTTATGATCTGTTCGTCAATATCGGGGGCGGTGCGAATTTCTGTGGGGTAGCGCACGAGAAATTCCAGGCCGCTGTCGGCATAGTGCAGCTTGGCCTGGGGCGTCGGCGGTTTCATCTGGATTTCGATGCGGCGTTCGAGGTCGTTGTGCTGGCGCTCGATGTCCTCTTTATACTTGCCGTAAACCGAATTGACGGCGGCGAGCAGTTTTTCTTCTGCCAGCTGGAAATCAGCGCCGGCGACGAGCTGCAGCACAACTTCGTGCCAGGTGTACTCCGTGCCGGGGATTTGTTTGTACAGCGGAGTGGTGGCCTGGAAGAGGACGGAGTTGGAGAAGACCACGATCCTTCCGGTGGGAAACAGATTCACATCGCTGCCGGCCAGTTCCATGAGATAGAAACGCACCGGCGAGACATCGATTACGTCGCCGGTGACGCCCGCGATGCTGACGCGATCTCCGATGCGGATTCCGTAGCGGCCAATCACAAAAAAGTACGCGGCGACGGACAGCAGCACGGCCTGCAAGCCTACGGCGATGCCGGCGGTGGCGAAGCCTGCGAAAGTCGCCAGCGAACTGAAATCGCTGACGATGCCGAGCGTGAGGACCGCGGCGATCAAGAAACCCATAACGAAGCGACGCAGCAGCATGAACTGGCGGCGCCGGCGCAGATCCTGGATGTAGCGGAACGTCCAGCGGCGCCAGATTTCGGAAAGAATCCAGATGACTCCCAGAGCCAGGAGAATCGCGACGGCGCTCGAGATCACCGAGCGCAGCGCGTCCTTGGACTCGCGGGAGATGGAGTTGCGCCAGTTGAGGAAATTCGAGCGGCTTTGATCGAGGACCATCAGTTCCTGGCTGAGCGGAATGACTACGTTCGAAAGCCGCTTGAATTGGTCGGTGAGTGAGCGCATTTCTTGCGGGGCTGCTTTGGCTTGCGCGGGATCGGATGGCGGCGTTTGGTTGGTGAGATCGCGGCCGCGTTGAATGGTCGAAGCCAGCGCGTCGCGCATGGGTTTGCGAAGCGCGACGGCATTTTCGCGGACGCTTTCGGTCTGGTTGGCGAGCTGATCGATGTTGTGCATGGTCCGCAGTTCTGCATACAGAGTGAGGCAGTGGCCGATCAGACCGGAAGATTTTGAAATTGTGGGCAGGGTGGCAGCGGGTTTGGCGGCGGCTTTCTGGGCGTTTGCGTCGCCCAGAACTTCCGGTACGGTGCGCGCGAGATCGTTGATGCTGCCCGCGAATCCCCCGACGCCCGATTCTGCGCTGTTTTCGACGAAGGCCGCGAGTTTCTCGACGGCATCTTGCGTGGCTTGGTCGAGCGCGATTTCGCCTTGCAGCGAGTCTCTTTGCGCGGTGAGGCTTTGCCGCTTGCTGCGGGGCGCCGTTTCGATTTGTTTGTCCAGGGCGTCCAGTTTCGATTGGTCCTGGACAATGCGAGATTTCAGGGTGGCGAGCGTTTGCGCCAGATTCTGCTGCTGGATGGAGGTTCCCGCAACGTCGGGCGCAGCGGGCGCCGCGGATGGCTCCGACGCGTTCACTAAAACAGCGGCTGCCTGCGCGGATTGAAACGCGAGGCGGACTGCTTCTTGCGCCAGATTTTGCGAAGTGTCCTGATAGATCGCGTCGCTGGGGAGGCCGACGGCCTGAACTTTGGAACTGGAATCGCGGTACCAGCTGATGATGGCATTCAGATGATTGAGGACTGCGTCGCGATCGATGGGCGGCGCGGCTTTACTGGCCGAGATGACGAAGAAAGCGGTGACGCAGAGCAGAGCCGTCGCGATACTGTGCCGGCGATGTGCTGGGGGCGGAGTGATGATTCGCATGATCGATTTTTCTCTCAATCGAATTCGGGCACGAGCGAGGCGGGCCCGCTCGACCTTACCCGTGTGTGAATTCGCGTGAGGAATCGGGTCTCCTGAACTTGCTGGAATTTTACCCCGCCATGAAACGGGGATTGCGAACTGGGATAAATCTGGAGAAGCAAGCGGGCTGGGCGAGACGATTTCCGTGGAACCGGGTTGCGTTCGACCGGACCATTATACAGGGATTGCAGCCGAGCGTTAGCTCGCGAGCGAGCGGTCACCGGATCGAGGCTGCTTCCGGCGGGTGGTGGTCGACGGCAGCTCGGTAGGCCTGGATTTGACCCTTGATGATGTTCAGGTCTTGCGCGCCCCACTGATTGGCGGGTTCGATATCGTCGTTGGTGTTGGCGTCCCAGCCCTCGTCGGAGGAATTGAATTCGTTGAATTGATGCAGGATTAGAAAGATGGGCTGGAGCTGGCGGGCATAATCCATGAAGGAAGCGAAGGTCGCGTAAGAATCTTTTTTGCCGTAGCGCAGCGCATCGTCAGGACAATAGGGCAGCTGCTCGGGATTCGGACAGCCCCAGCCATTCTGGCCGGCTGTGGCGATGGACGCGGTGAAATTCTCAACGCGCGGGCCGGCCTTGTTGTAGGAAGGAAAGTAGGGGCATAAGGCGAGCGTGCACGAGGTGTTGAGCCGGTCCACCCAGCTCCAGAATCCATATACCGGATTGATTTCGACCGGCCCGTCGGGGGTGTTCTGACTGGCCCAGAGGTCCGATTGACTATCGAGGTATCCCGCCATCATGCGGAACGTGTATTGACGCGTGATTTCCGGATGGCTTTTCAGGAACTCGCGAATTTGAAACCAAAGAGGATTATCGGAAGCCGCGGGATCTTGGGGCGCGCCGAGATAAATCAAGATGAGCGGCTTGCCCTGGTAAAGGACGTTGCGTTCGGGGTGGTGTTTCATCCGGTCGGAAAAATAATCCAGCTCTTTCTCGAACGCGGTTTTGCCGTCGCTATCCTTATATAAAACGTCCTGGTCAATGCCGCCGAGCAAAGGAATGAGTTTGAGGCGGGTGTCGAGCCTGGACCAGGCGGGATAGAGATTGCCGGTGTTGTCGCGAATCGTTTGATTTTGCACGCGGAAGGCGGGGGAGCAGTTGGGCAAATATTTTTCGGCGAAGGCCTCACTGTTGAAGATGCAGCTTACGTTGTTGGTAACTTCGATCAAAGCCGCGTCCACGCCGAGCGATTCCATCCAGGCGACGTGGCGCTGGATGATGGCGGGGTCCGCGCTGTCGTAACCGCCGCCGACGGATTGCATATCCTCGGACTGCAACAGAGGAATGGCAGCGCTGGTCTGGAACGTCACCGCGTTCGGGCCGAACCAAGCCTCGTACTGCATGACCACCACGTGGCTATCGTGAGTCACGACCAGCGGGCCTCGGGGATCGCCTGATCCGGGGTCGGACGACTGGGCCGGGAGCGTGCGAGGCAGCGCCAGCCAGAGCAGGAGGAGACTGATGGCGGCAAGCGCGGAGCGGTGGCCGCGGATCCAGCCGCGGGTGGGAGGGATGATTTTCGGGAGCGGGAGTTTCCTGTTGCTGGTATACACGTCGTCCTCTGTTGCTGCAGTTGTGGTCGGCACGGCCGGCGGTGGCCGGTCGGACGGTGCGTTCCGAAAGCATAACCCATTTTAGCGAGAACAGTTGCAAGAGGCGCCGAGCGCTGCTCCTCCGATGGTCGGG